>ENA-ORDP01000985-ORDP01000985.1-marine-sediment-metagenome-genome-assembly--contig:-NODE-985-length-16733-cov-3.899029_pt1 | contig 16733 bp, 28 predicted proteins | sample MGYA00248627_ERZ508539 | MGnify/ENA primary metagenome ERZ508539 (study PRJEB26208, sample SAMN05571518) | marine sediment metagenome | biome: deep sea; feature: Hydrothermal vent; material... | reverse complement strand
CTCCACCTCCTGAGTTACCCGCAGAACCACCTCCTCCTCCTGCTACTACTAATGTATTTACTGTCGCCATAATTACTTATCGTTAATTTTTTATATTTTAATTATACAACAATAGGGCGCCCAATAATAGGCGCCCATTTTGTTATTTTGACTGTCTACTAAAGAGTTTTAGCTAATGTCAACATTCCAAATAATTTGCAAACTGTCACCACTAGCAACATTGATTGCTGAAAATACTTGACGACAAAGTAGCACGCCTAAACTTGCTGCGTTTAATACACCACTTTCTGTAACTGCAAATGCACCTGTGAAGGTGAAAGTATTTACAAGAGTTGCTGTATCATTCGTTGTTCCGGTTGTAGTACGTGAAGCGGTTGCAGCAGCACGCTGTCCTCCTAGCGTTGTAATCTCCGCACCTAGCGTTGTGTCTGTAACTGCTGCGGCTACTGCACCAGTACCGATTGCAATATAGGTAAATGCTGCTTCTGCACCTGCACCATTGGTACGTGAGGCAACCCCACCAAATCCTGCATTAGTTACAAGGTTTGAAATAGTCATGCTTTTTGTAAAGCGGCCAGTCAAAAATGGTATCTGTAAACCATTTATGGCTATTGTTGCGCGCAAACCACTCTTTTGTGAGCCGTCATTATTGTATGCACTGTAACCTGCTCTTGCTCTTTCGAGAATAGCACGGCCAAGTTTATTGACTGCAAACAATGATTTTAAGTTACCGTCTTTGTCGCGTAACTGATAGTTGACATTTTCGGCAAGTCGCATGCGCCCTCTTTTTTTTGTTGCTATGTTCATGGTCTTATATCTTTAATTGTTAATTATTCCTGTGGTCGATTTTCACCTTCTGTTGGTGTTTCGACCGTTTCTTTTTCGCTCTCTTTTTCTATTGTTAAGCCAACAAGGTTGTCTTGAATATCTTTTATGTTGGCATTTGCTTTCTCTTTTTCTGCGTCAAGTTCTGCGTTTTCAATTTCTCTTTCATGTTCTGCGATATGTTTGTTTACCTCCTCGACGACTTCCTCTTTTGTTGAGGCAATGTCCATACTAATACGCTTACTGACTTGTACAACATCGCCCTTTACTCTTTCAATTAGACCTTCGGCAAACTCACCTGCTTGCTCGACGGTTAATTTAAGAATGTCGTCGATTTTATGTATCATTCCTTGTTGATTTTCACCTTCTATTGGATATTCCAAACCTTGCAATACTTTATATAGTGACCTTGTTGTGTCTATTATATCAAAAGATACGTCCAAAAAATCACTATTGTTTGCTTGGTGTCGCACTTTTTCTGCACTTGTTATTTTCGCTTTGTACATAATTTTACAGTTTTAGTGGCTAATAATGACACCAATTATATTTGCTTTACATACTGCTGTGCCGTCAATTTCAACCGAGGCAGTTTTATTTGCCACAATTTCAATTGGTGTTTTGAATGAATGGTTGAAACTATTTGCACCAATAACTGCTTCAAACAAAGTAGCCGGTACTCCTGCTGTATCTTGAATGATTTTTATAATCGCTCCTGCTTTGTCTGACGACGCAATAATATCGGTTACAAGTATTCTTTTCCCTGCACCGGGCGCCGCTTCAATCGCTTGTGCGATTGCGACCCCTGTGCCTGTTACTGAAAATGTTTTCTGTCCTTGCATGATATTTTATATTTGATTATAAATTGTCGTTATCCGGTGTGTTTCCTTCGGCTGTGTTTTCGTCACCGTCTTTTCCGTCCTCGTCGTTTGTGTTTTCACTGTCCGGTCCGTCATGATTTTTACTGTTGTCTTTGTTTTCGTCGTCTTGGTTATCACCCGGTTGTGCTGTTTCGACCGTTCCTGCTTCAACTGATGTATCACCTTCTACATCGTCATTTTCTCGTGTCACATTATTGACCGCCGGTTGTGGTGTTGTCACTTCCTCGTCCTCGTCGTTTGTGTTTGTGTCTACAATGACACCGTCATTAAGCAAGATTTCTGCTGTTTTCCCGTCTAGGTCAACAACTGTTCCTTTTTCATAAACTTGTCCGTTGTGCTTCAAAGTTGATTTTACTTTATATGTACTCATGTTTTTTATTGTTTAATTTTTAATCACTAATAACATATTCTACAAATAATACTAACCTCCCTGCAGTCAATATTTCAACTGCCACAGTAACAGTAACTTCTCTTTCTATGGTCAATTTTATAAATCCTGCTACAATGTCGACCGCATTTACAATTTGGGTTCGTGTGTTTGGTGCTGCTTCTGTCAATGTTGTCGTACCCGCAGTTAATGTACCTCGCAATCCTGCGTCAAAAATGTTTGAAGCATTAGAAATTGCAAGTGCTGATACTAAATCATTTGCCGTCTGTACTTTTAACGCAAGTGTTGCTGCGTCTGTCGCACTTGTAAATGTTGTGACAACATCATACCAAGCGTTTGTGATAATTGAATTGACTGGCAAATATACACCCAATCCATGTGCGCCGATTGCTGTATTTGCGGTTCCTGCACTATCTGTACCTGCTGTATCAAATACTGCTGTTGCTATCTTTTTTACAGTAAGACCGTCTTGGCGTGTAACTGTACCTCGCTTCATTTTGAAGTCTGGTGCGCTTATTCTTTGGTTAAATCGTCTGTCCATGATATTTTTTGAGTTAAATATAGTGAGTTTTATGACCCTTACCCTTGGGCGGTGCTTAACTCCGACCGAGGGTGGGGGCCACAATGGCCACCATAATCCTAATAACTTTTAACGAGCTTTAAGCTACTGCGTTTTTAATCAAATATGCTGCTTCGGTAGCAACAAACTTTTGTACGTAGTTTTCGTTCACACGTACAAAGCGAGCTTCTGCGTCCTCGTCGTCCCACTTTTTAACTTTGCGGTCCTCATAATTGAATGTAAATCCAAGTGTGATTGAGCGAAGTCGAGCTGTTGGCGTGATATAAGCAAGCCATGCGTGCTTACCCCAAATATAGCTCATGCTGTCTGTTGCACCCTCTGTTGCTGTATTGTATACGGCTTCTGCAACAACAACTTTTTGCACATTAAAGATACGTGCAAGTAGTTCCTCGGTAAGCACTCCAAGTTGTGAGTATTTTACCTTCTCTACGATGTTTGGGTGGTCTGCAAGTTGGTCAAATACTTCTTTACCGATAACCATTGTATTTGGCTTGCGTCCGATTGCTTTCTGAATTGTAGTAACTGCTGTCTTTACGTCGCCTATTGGGTCCGAGTTGGTGTAGTCACTCCATTGAGAAGTACCTGCAAGAGTTGTGTTTTGAGTAAGAGTTGCTGTGCTTGCCATTGATGTAGCAAGTGCAACTTCTTTATCAATAAGTAACTGTTCGGTAATATTCTCTGTTGCGTCCATTTCTGGGTTAAGTGCGCTATCCGCTTGACGGATTATTTCCCAAGGTGTTTTCTCTTTCAATGCGTGGTCCTCTGTTGAGAAACTTGCTGTTGATAGTCCGTACTCTACTTCATTTGCCTTTGCTCCTGCTGCACGCTTGGTTGTGTTTCGGCGAAACTTTGACTTGTCGTATTGGTAGTATTTTCCTGTTTCCTTTCCTACTTTGAAACTTGGAAATAAAATACTAGCAACATACATTTCATTGCTATACGCTTTTGAAATGTTGGAAAGTACCGGGTCTACTCTTACGTCTGTTTGTACTAACATGATGTTTTTTAATTATTGGTTAATAATCTTATTAAATGGATAGCGTAAAGATACCAAGTTGTATCTCTATGATGTCGCCGGCTGCTGCGGCTGCTTCCAATGCTCGACCTACTACAACATTTTTGTCTGTTACTGTGGTAACTGCTGTACCTGTTGCGGTAGTTGTTACCAAAGCTCCAACTGCGATTGCTGCACTTGCAACAACTTTAGTTGTGCCTGCGAAACGATATAATGCTGCTTCATTTACATTTGGCTTATTTTGAAGTACACCAACAAGAAGGTCTGTTGCTCCTTGTCCTGCTTCAATATCACCGGTTGCTGACAACTGTACAATGTAATACTTTTTTGCTGTCATATCCTCGCCGGCGTTGCCTGTTCGTTCAAAATCTTTAATTGATTGTGACATGATATTTTACAATTTAATTTTTAATAATTATTTCTCGTTCTCGTAACGGTTTGCCAATTCTGGGTTTTCCTCAAACACACGCTTTACTGCGTCTGAATAAGTCAATGCCTTGTCGTCACTCATTAATTTTTTTGTCATGTTCTCTACCTCTGCAAATGCTGTGCCTGCTGCACTTCCACCGTGACCAACTTCATTAAATAAGTTGCTTGCCGGTATAGCACTCACCAACTCGCCAAATGACTTTCTTTGAGTTGCTGTAAGGCCCTTCATAAAGCTAAATACTTTTTCGCTTTGTGAAGGCAAAAATCGTCCTTTCGAGTTCTGCTCGGAAAAAACAAGTTTAATTGCCTCTGTTCTAATTTCTGACGCTTCTAATTTCTGCGACGCCTCGTATCCTGCGTTTGCTTTCTTTGAAAGTAGTTTTGCCTCTGCCATTGTCATTACAACATTGCCTTTGCCGTCTGTATTAAACTCGGACGCATTTTGTTGTCCTTCACCTTCACCCTTGCTTTCACCTTCTGTGTTGACTCCTTCTGTTCCTTTGTCACCTGCTCCTTCGCCTGCACCTTCTGTGCCTTCGCCCTCGCCTGTGCCTTCGGTTCCGTCACCGTCTTTTCCGTCGGTGCCTTCACCTTCACCTTTTCCCTCATTTTTGCTTTCACCTTCGCCGGCTCCTTCGCTTTCTACTTCAAGCGCTGTTGCAAAAGTAGTCTTTTGCTCGTCGGTTAATTCTGCTTTGTGTTCTTGCAAAAATGTTTTTTCCTCTGTTGAAAGTTCTTCAACTTTCTTTTCTACAATATTTTTTAGTTCTAACATAATATTTTCGTTAAAGTTAAATTGATTGTTAATATTTGGTTCACTCATTACAAGTGCTTCTAGTTCTCTAAAATAGGGCTTATTTGTCAATGCACCCCCTACAAGTACATTCTCGTGAATTGTCCGGGTTTCCGGGTCCTCATACTCCGAATAAAACTCGGGGCTGAAAAACTTAAATGCTTTTTCGGACAAAAGGGTTTTTCCCTTGTCTGTCCATTCTATTATAGCATACAATCCATTTGCACCACGGTCAATTAGTTCTGTAAACCAACCAACTGACGGTAATTCACCTGCGCTAAATCCTCCGTCGTGACCTTCTGTAATTGATACTCCTTTGCGTAATCCATTATCAAAGTTTTCTTTGAATTGTGCAATATCCTCTCTAGTAATAGTTAACGGACCATAAGCCGGGTGGTTCCACTTGCCTACTGGTAACACATGTATTTCCGTTGGTGCTGTATCACCCGCAGTTCGGTCCACAAATGCGTACATGTTAATCGGAAATATAACCGGTAACTTCTTCGTCTTTGTGTCCTTTGTTATCATGTTTTTATTATACTATAAAATTATATAAAGCAACAACCCTGTGTAAAACTATTTTCCTGCTTTACCTTTGTTGATTGCTTTTGCTGCCGAGCTTTTTTGTTTTATTATCGGCTTTTTGGGTTGTAATAATTCGTTTGTTGCGTCACCAATTCTATCTCGTATATTGTTTGGTACTCCACTAATTTTTGGTTTGTTTTCCTCATTTTGTAGTATCTCGACCCAAATACCACGGCAATTACTGTGAAATATACCTATCTTACCCAATGGGTCTGTCTTTTCAACAATCCTTTCGTCTATACTCAAACAAAAGTTGCATGTTTTTTGGTCTAATATTTCGGACCGTTGCAGTGCATAAATCTTGCTTTGGTTTTTATCAAATACAGTCTTGCGTCCTAGGTTAATATGTCCGGCAATTACAATGCTTGCTGTATCACGAGTTACTTTGTCAATAACTTTTACAATCGCTGTGTCCATTGCTCCAACTATGTTTGATGTACTTTCACCCTTTGCCATTTTATCTGCCAATACAGTTTTCGCTTGGTCGGTAATTGCCTGTGCATGTTTCGCTGCGATTGTATCTGCTCCAATACTTATTGAGCGTAATACGTCTGCGTTGTCTGCCGGTGCTTTCACTCCCATTTCACGTGCTGCATTATTTTTTGCGAAGTTATAAGATTTCCGCATTATGTCATTGAGTAGTGCTGTGTACTTTGATGTAAACTTTGTTTCAAGTTTTTTAATTGCTGCGATGTCGCGCTTCTCAATAAGTGGTGTCAATTTTTTTAAGTAGTCGTCTTTTGCATTGTTTAATAGTTTTCTACTTTCAACTGTCAAGTCTTTCTCTAGTCTGTCCATTTGTGATTGTATACTTTTTAGATTGACTTTTTTCTCTGCAAAAGTTAATGGTCGCCAACCTTCAAAATTATTATTTTCTTGAAAGTATCGCCATGTTAGTTTTTCGTTTGCCTTCGCTAGTACGGCTGTTGCCATTGAAAATAACTCGCGGTGTTTTTTAATTCTTTGTATGGCTTCTATCTTGTCCGATATAAAATCTATCTGTTCGGCCATGTCCATGTGAGTAAGTTTATTTTCTATTGCTTCGGTAATTTCGCCTTCTGATATTTTTTTTTTACCCAAGAGTTCACTCATGCCAAGTTCGCTTGCTGTATTGTCAATTTCTTTTTGCTCTTTTTGTTTTGTTTCCTGTGATAGTTTGTCCTCCTCGGTTCTTTCCGGTAGTCCCATAAGTCCACGTATGTATTGGTCGTCACTTTCACTTGCTTGTAATCCACCACTTTGAGTAAAGCGTTGATATGCTGTTGATAGTTTCTCAACATCAACTCGAGCAATACCTGTGTAATCAATTTCTGGGTATTTTTCTATACCCTCAAAATTGAGGTCGACAAGTTCTTTGATTGCATATTTATTTATTACATCGGCAACATTGTTTGCTACTGCCTCGAGTGATTGTAAAAACAAACTTGTATGGTCCTCTGATAGTGCGCGACTTCCTGTGCTTCCGCTTCCAAGGTCAAGAAATTGTGCAAGCACTGATAATGTTATTTGTCGGTTGTGGTGTGCAATAGTTTTTGAAGGGTCACGCAGTGTAAGCCCTTTCATGTCCTTAAACTCAACGTCCATGTCGTCCGGCTCGAGTAAATATCCTCTCTCACTTGCTCGCAAGTTTTCCAAGACTGCCTTTGCTCTTGTAACGTCTGCCTCTGTATATCCGTTCGGCAATTTTACAAATGGTACGCCAAGTCCTTGTCGTTCGTGTGCTACTGCGTCAATGAGTTCAATCTTATATTTTATGTCGTAGTTTTTATATGCTGCCCGAAGTAGTGAAGTACCCCACCAATTCTCACCTTCAATTTCATTTACAAAAATAAGTAATTTCTCAATCGGTATTGATATATTTTTTCCTAGGTTCGGTGCAAGTTGTTGTATTCCTTTTCCTCCGTCTGCTGTTTGCCAATGAGTGATACTTGTTGGCATACGTGATGCAAACTTTTTCCAAATTATTCTGTCCTTGCCGTCTAGTGTTCTAATCTCAAATACTTTTTCAAATATCATTACGCCAAATGTCAACATCAATAATGCTTGGCGTAAAAAGTCGTCCCAAGTCACACTCATTTCGTCAAACAATGCTCTTTCTATAAAGTCGCGCACTTCGATGTCTTTGGTATCCTCGCTCGCCGGCTTTATATACCAACTAGCACGTCTTATTGGTAGTTGACAAGCTGACATTGCAGCTCGTACCGTTGCGTCTTGCTTTCGCATTTTGTCATAAATCTTTATGCCCTTAATGTCTGAAAGTTCTGCATTGTATTCCTCGGTGATAATACCCGAGAAAATGTTTGTGCCGGATACTCCGAGTGGTGGCGATTGCTTTTTTGTTTTTTTGTCTTTTGCCATATTCTTATTAAAATTATACCACAATAAATACTAATGTTGTTTGTCTATCAACCCTCTTGTAATTCCTCCTCTAAATAATGGGTCGTCTTTTATTGCTTTACGGTCCTGTTGTGGTGGTTGTCTAAAGTGTCCACGTCCTTTTCCTAATGGCCACTGTTGTAATGCACACATTGTTGCGTCTGGTATGTGGTCGTCTTTCTTAACTGGTTTGTCTGTACCGTCGATATATCTGTAACGCTTGTGTTGCCATTTTGCCTCTTGCATTTCTATCGGTATTTTTATTTTGTGTCGTTGAAAGTGTGCGCGATAATTACCCAACATGTTTTCTTTCTCTTTTCTAAATACTACCTCAACAACTTTACAACGCAACCGTCTTTTTGTTAGTTCTCTTTGTAGCGCGTCATTTTCAAACTTTCCTGCACTGTCGGCATATAAAACATGTATGTCATATTTCTTTACATCGTTGCAAATATCCTCAATTATTATTTCACTTGCAACTTGTGTATAGTTTCGGTTTTTTAATTTAACTTTTACATCGTCTGTATGTTTCATTAAAATTACCCACGAAGTCATACTTGAAAATCCCCAATCAAGACCACCCACAACTTGCGCACCTTGTTTATAATTATAATTTTTTGTATGTTTTTTATCGAACATTGCTTCCTCAACGTCTATTGGGTCATTGACTAATCCACTTGCACTTGGTCGTGTTCCCATAAACTCAACCAAAAACCAATCTTTTGTTGGCTTACCTTGCCACGCTGATATTATATTTTCTATAAGTACCCACCCTTCTGGGTCACCTGTTCTGCCTGCACATAATTTTTCTAATTCTTGCAAGTCTGGTATCTGTCTGTTTAATTCCTTGTCGTTCCAAATAGTTGGGTCAAATGATTTTGTTACATCAAATATATCAAAACTGAAACGAGTATACCCAAGTTCGTCTGCTCGGTCCCATATCTCTTGGAATACTCCAAATATTTTATGAAATGTTGATGTAAGAATTGTTAGTGGGTTTGGACTTGATGTCACCATAGGTAAAGCGTCGTGCATTATGTCGTCTTTTGCTTCGCATACTTCGTCGCCAAGTAATACATCGGGGTGTGGACCACGCACTGCTTTTGGTGACGCCGGCAACGCCTTAAAATAATTATGCTCTCTGCTCTCTGTATGTTCCATGAGTGGGTCTTTTTTACAATACTTTAATATATTGTCATTCGATAAAACAATACTCGAGAAATAACCGTATACAATCTTTGCTTGAGCGAGTGAGCCGCCCATGTCTACGATTGACCGATTGCGTATAAACCAAAGACAAAAACCGAGTGCGCCCATGAGTACACTTTTACCTCCACCACGTGGTCCTGTGATTATTACTTTCTTGCCTGCGCGTCCTGTCCATATCTCACCAAAAATATACCGAAACTTCTTTGGCCATAAAATGCTTGGATATGTTTTGCGTAAAAGTTTGAGTGGTTTGCCGTGTGGGTGTGCTTCTGTCTTTCGTGCGTAATTATCTCGAAAGTGATTTTGCTCACCCGGTTTACTTTCCACCGCTTCGCCAACGATTTTAAGCGTTGACGCCGGCTCTTTTGGCTTCGTCAATAAGGTCAACGAGGGTATCATAAAATAAGTTTTGTTTTTCTTTTGGTAATTTGTCGACCAATGCCCTAATGTCACCCTTTGTAAGTTGCAATTCGTTTGCAAACTCAATTACTTGTTTGCGGTCCCAACCTTTAACATATGCAAGATATATTTCCATTTCGTATGCAAATCCGTACTTCTCGAGGCGTTTCATAAATGACGACCAAGCGTTTGGACTTCGTGCGTCTAGTAAACGCATTTGCTCCTCGTTTGTGTTGTCTTTGAATACTTGAGATTGCACCCATTCTGATAAAGTACATTCCATTATTCCATACTTTTTTGCAAAATCTTTTTGAAAGCGTAGCCCTGCCTCTTTTTTTTGTTTATCGTCGAGTACATACCAAGACACGAAACGCTGGTATATGTCTTTTTTATAAGTACCTTTTTTTTGTAGTAAATCGGTACCCCCCTTATTCTTATGTTTTCGTGCCGTTATCATTGTATTTTAATTATAACATGTTGTTTAATTAAAGGACATTACTTGTTTGTTGTCTACTTTCTAAAACCAAATTACATTATATTTTCACATAGTATTTAAGTAAGTCATGCTCCCTTATACTATGTGTTGGTACACGATGTACTGTGTCCCTGTTATCAATCCGTGTTGTTTTCCAAAAACCTCTTTTATTACGGCCAATAATTTTTATTATTTTTCCTTTTGCTAATCCTTCACTTGTACTTTTCCATAATTGACCACTGCGTATTTGGTTGTATACTTCTTTTTTGTTTCTTTTCATATACTTTTTTGTTATATTTGTAAATGTTTGGGCATGAGTTAGCTTTGACGGTTCTTTGAAACAATGTATGCAAGGTGGGAACGGTCACACATTCCATAAAGTGTGACAAATTATAGTTGCAAACAAGCAATCTATTGTAAGTCCTTATTTTTCAATAAGTGAGCTTATGAGCGGTTTCGCTTTCGTTTAGAAAGTCTAGCTGTCCGTCTACTTTTCTTTTCTCTTGTTTTAGAATTGATAGGCGTAATAACAACAAGAGTGGTGGAGGTGTTTATGGCTGTGTGCCTCTACGACATTACAGTTAACCAATTTGCTCGTTTCTCAAATGAGCTATGCCTTGTAGAATTATGTTGTTAATATTTACCGGACCCGGGTGCAATACCCGGCATGTCCACAATTATATTTTCATGTTTTTTAATATATGTTTTACAACGTTAGTATTAAATGCATTGCCTAGTGTTTTGTATCTCTGACTGTCGCTTAATCCTTGTGTGTAATTATCTGGTAATGATTGTAAGCGTTCACATTCAATTGGTGTTATCTTTCGCACTCTTCCGGCGATTTTATATGTATCCCAATTGTGTTTGTCACCAATTTTACTACCTCGTCCGCCGACTCGTATCGTTTTTGCTTTTCTAATTAAAACCATACTGTCACTTTGTACGGTCGTAATATTATTTGCTTTTTTGTCTTTTCTGATTTCAATTCGTTTATTTCTCTTTACTCCGGGTGTTTTCGTCCTTGGGTATGTTCTACTTGCGCAACTTTTAACTAATAATATTGACTGTCCTGCAACTGCTGTTCTACATTGTGGGTTTGTTCCTAGTGTTTTTGCTTTTCCGTCGTCCTTTAACCGATTGTTATACCAATCAATTAAGTACAACCCTGTTTTAGCTCCGCGCCCTCCTCTATTAGCTGATAAAGTTACACTCTTACCTTCTAAACTGTAAATCCTATCTGCTTGACCACCTTTCCCAATTTCGCCAACTCTTATACAAGTTTTATTATTTGATTTTCCTTTTTCTGGTCTGATTGATACTTTGGCGTTTATAAAGTATTTCTCGTCTACTTCCTCGTTTCTTGCTTCGTGTATAATATCTATCAAAAAAAGCTCCTTGTCTTTTGGTAGTTTTATATTTGGTATGTTTGTCCAAAATAATCTTTTCCTACTTTGTGCTGATACAAGTGCTGCGTTAATCATTATTGGTTCAACGCCGAGTTCTTTTGTTATTTCCTCCTTTGCGTCTTTTGGCATACTGGCTACATTTTCAAGTACAAAATATTTTGGTTTTACTTCTCGCAAAATCCTTAAATACTCGTAAAATAAACCACTGCGTTTTCCTGCAAGACCTTGTCTGTTTTTCTTTGCCACACTTAAATCTTGGCAAGGTGACCCACCAATAAGAAGTGTATATCCCCCCCCAATCATTTTTTTATCGACCATTTTTATATCACCAAGTTGTATTGTTTTTGGGTGTCGTTTCTGTGTTATCTCGATTGCAAACTTGTCTGTTTCGCTTGCATAATACTCAATTTGATATTTGAGTTTCTTTAATGCTACCTGCGCGCAACTTATTCCGTCAAACAAACTTAATACTTTAATTTTTTTCATATATTTATTTCATTTTTACAATAATATTTTTCTCTGCTAATTTACATGAGTGTACATCGTCAAAGCAAATATCAACCTTCCCATTTGTTGCTTCGTCATACTCATGCTTGCCATAAGCTCTGTGTATATATCTTTCTAGCCCATAGCGTCTACATATTTGTTCTGCGTAATCTTTTCCACCACCACTCCAAACAATTATTTTTGTATTTTTCATTTTTTGTGCGAGTATCTGTAAAAGCATTACTACTTCTAAATTGATACCACACTGCGGTCGCATATATGGTGGTGTATCTGGTGGTATTCCTTCATTATTTAATATTGTGCCGTCTATATCGAAAGCAATTATAATTTCCTTCATATATTTATTTTATTGTTTTATTTTAATATATTACTTTTCCAATAATCCTATCGTGTTTGTATTTGAGCAAGTCGTACTGGTCGAGTATGTGCCATGCCGGCTTTTCTGACATGACCTGTGCTGTTTCGTAACATGCAATCTCAAAGTGACCACATGGTGTAATCATTGACCACAAGTATCGAAAATCCCTTGTTTTGTAGAAACTCCCCGGGTGTCTGATAATTACCGGTTCAACGGTAATTCTAAACATATATTTTATTCGTTCTTGTAATAGCAATGCCAATTTTGACGGTTGCCGTACTGCACCCGGAAATGGTACTTGCTCAAATATGCTCATGTTTTTTATTCGTTAATGTCAAACCCGCAACAATTCTTGTGTACCTTTGTCATTATGTCGAGGTGTCGCAATATAGGGTAACGCTTCCAAAACTTCCATGCCGGTATATCAAGTGCGATATAAATCATATTTGCCACAATAATCTGTACATTACACTTTTGGTGTTTTACTTTGCGCATTACACGCTCTTGTTGTTGTAATTGCTTAAATGTTAATTTGCTCATTTGTCGAAGTAGTTAATTTTTAATGATAATCCAAGCCCAAACAAAATAACGCCTATATCATACCGTTCCAAAAATTGGTCCCGGTCGACATAAACGTTTACAATATCAAAAGACAATGGCTCGTCTGCCTCTCTTTTCCATTGGTTAATGGTGTGTATATATACTGTTGGTGTGAAATATAATACTGTGTTATCTTGCTCTTTTGTTAATTTAATGCTCATGTTTGTTTCCTATCTCTTAACCTGTCCTTGTTTCTCTTTCCTTGCGTCGTTTATCCCTACATTCTTGACATCGTTTTGGTAAGTACATTCCTTTGTCTGTATAAAACTGTGCTTCACCTTCTGTGATAGTAAAGATATTTTCGCAATTTTTTTCAATACATTTTATTTCTTTGTCCATTGTTTTTTATGTTAACATGTTTCTGATTAAATTGTTAATTTATACTTTTACTTCTTCTTGTCCTTCGCCTTCGCTTCCTTCCTTCTTTATATTTACTGGTATTGCTTCGAGGTTTGACCATGCCTCTGATAATTTACCCTCTTTGTCTGCTTTCAAAAGTTCGTCTATAATTTCCACATAGTCTTTTGCATTTAATGAGGCCTTTCTGTAACTGTTTACAAGTTCGTCAATGGTTGTAAACTTTCCTGTCTGTGTGTTTTGTCTTTGGTAATTTGGCTCAATGTGCATTATTTTTAAGTGTCGTCTGTAATCCAATATATTGTCAATCAATTGTTTTTGGAAAGAGTTGCGTTGTGCTGTTAGTAATTCTATGTTTGGTGTCAACTTTACTTCTTGTGTTTCGTTGTTCATATTTTTATTTTAATTTAATTTTTAATTATTTGTTGCTGTTCTAATTATGTTGCCTTGTGCCTTCTTTGTTTTTGCCAAGGTCTTTTTGCTCAATCTATACCTTTTGCTTTTTGGTAATATCCCGTCACCTGCTTGAAGTATTGTGCGTTTATCTTTTGCTTTGTTGTGTTCGATATTTCTTTTTTTCTCGTAATCCTTGCGCACCTTCTTTGCTCTTAATTGTTTTTTTGTTTCCATTTCTCTTGTGTATCTTATTATGTTGCTGTTGCTTGTTTGCTGTCATTTCCAGTGTTCGACCCCTTACTGGTTTTGCTCTTTTCCTCCGGCTTGTCAATCTGTTTTGCAAACTCAACTTTTAATTTTTGCAACTCTTTTGTTGCAACTGTCATAAGCTCTATAAAGTCGGTGATTTCTGCAAGTGCTGTTTCTGGGTTTGATACATCAATATCAAACTCAAATGTCACATCGTTTGCATATCTAAATGTACGCTTCTCAAACTTTTCAATTTCAACTTTTTTTGTTTCTTTGTTCTCTGACATATTTTAATTGTTAAGTGATAATTGCACTGCGTCAAAATCAAGCCGTATTGGTTTGTTTAGCGAGTTTGCAATATCTTGTATGTGTTCTCGCCCTTCACCGTCTATAAGTTCAATCTTGACTGCCACTGTATGTATTTCTCGTCCACTGCTTTCATCGACCTTTGATACCGTATCAATCTTTTTTAATGTCCCAATCAATTGTTTTTTTGTACTCATGGTTTTTTATTTTAAGTATTTTCGTTTAAGTTGGGGCAAACAAGTTAATACTGCCCTTACGTCCCTTTGGGATACCCCCGAGGACTTGCTAACAAGCATAATTAGCGTTTCGTATTTCAACCGAGAATTAAATAATATTTCGGCCCCTTTTGATACTTTCTCTATTATAATAGCCAATTCCTCAAGTGTCATTCCTGCTTCCTCCAATCCTTCTTCAAGTGTTGGTGTTTTATTTTTTGCCATGTTTTTAATTTTTAATTGATAATTTATTTTTTAATGCTTCCAATTGTGCTGCAATATCGACCATTTGCCCACTTACAACAACTCGAAGTCCACTGTTAAAGTATTGCGTTGCATATCCTTCAAGTTCTTTATAAAACTGCACTCGGTTTTTCATTTTGTTAATTAGTGAGTTCAATACAGTTGAGGACATTATTGTTGCAATTGAGGGTCCGAGATTTTTATAACTTCTGTCTGCAAGGAAATATAATATTACTTTTTCAAAGTCTGTCTGTTTCATTATCTTTGTTTCCAAAATATTTTTTAATTGTCGTGCGTCTTTCGGACTTATCTTTGGTCTAAATCCACGCGCCTTTAATGCTGTATCGCTGAAAAACTCAATCAACTGTCTGTGTTCTGACTTACTCTTTTTTATACTTTCAGTTATTTTTGCGCAGTTTGCACACTCGTCCCCTTCCCATTTTCCAAAAAGACAATTGGGACATGTTACTGGTTTTTTGTTTGTTTTCTCGCTCATATATTTTTGCTCTTTAATTACCAACAAAGCCCGTTCGCAATACGATACGGGCCTTTCGGGGGTATTTCTACCCATTCCCATTGTATCGTAATTGCTCTTGTATTTCAATTATAGCATATACAATTAAAATAGTTCAAACTTTGTCGGACGCTTTGGAAAACCGTACTTGCCAATAAGATAGTCGTACAGTTGACCCCATTGTGTCCTCGGGTATTTTAATAAATCCTCTTGTGTTGCTCTAACCAATGCAATATATTGATTTTTTTCTTTATCGAGATTGCCTCCGTCTTGAAATTGGTCAACATCATGTGACCACGCGCATATTGCTATGATTGCCCACTTTTCGTTTATTTGTTTACCAGAATGTATAAATGCATGTTCGAGTGTAAGGCGTCCTTGGCATATATGGTCGTTGAAATATGCCTGCCTCATGCAAGAGTGATACTCTGGGTCGTCCAACATTTCCTTTTTCATTTTTGCGGGTATTGCTCTCATGGTTTGATTATAAACTTTATTATGCAATTTTCTAAAGCGTTGACCGTTACCGTGTCCCCGGCTTCTATCCCTCTGCCGGCAATTGCTATTTCGTTATATGCCTTAACCGACAACCTAATTGTAGTTTCCCTTAACTCGCCAAATGCCCTATCTTTCTTTTTATAAGCAATGTTATTGTCCAATAAAAAGTCCGTAAGGTACTTTTCTTTTTCTGCGTCTTTAACCTCAATGTAATATTTGCTCATGTTTTTATTTGTTATATTTTACACCATTGCATTTTGCACACTAATACCTTTCTGCCCCTCTTTCACTTATTTTTGTTTGCTTCATTTCTTGCTCACGCCAACGTACCGTAGTTTGGATAAACATTGTAATTCTGTTGCACATATCTGCTGCCGAGCTGTAATTTTTCGACCTTTGCTCTCTGGCCAATGCGTCAACTTCTGCGTCTTGTGTTGACCTTCCGGCGGCCGCTCGTGCTGATGTTACATTTTTATGCTCACTCTTATTTGCAAGCATTAGTGCGTCCCGAGTTGACTTAAAAGCCATTTCTGCAACTTTGTATTCGCCCCACGCTTCTGTTGCTCGACCGTCTAATACTCCGGCATATTGTGCCAACTTCATACCAGTACGCAGTAGCCAGTCAACATTTGTTGTGTTTGCTCCTCTTACTAATTGCCGGCTTGTTTCAAATACTAATGCAACAATTTCGTCTGTCTTTTCAAACTCTTTGAGCGTTTGCATTTTTGCCATAAGGTCTGTACGCTTTTTTTCATAATTTTGATATACACTCATGTTTTTATATTTTATCTGCTTCAATTTGTACTTCGTCCGCTTGTATATTCAATCTATCTGCCTCTTTATGTTTCTGTTTCGCCTTTGAATGTAACTTATATACCTCTGAAAGTAATATTTGTTTTGCTTTGTTGTATGTCATGTTTTTATCGTTCACCGAAGTTTGGCATTTGTGCTTCTGCTTCGATTTCTTTTAATAATTCTGCATACTTGCCCGACCTATCGTGGAAGCGTCTGTGTGCTTCCTCGCTATCTTTTAATGACTGTGACATTTCCTTGTACAATCTGTTTGCCTTTACTTTCATTTTTTTGAGGCGTTTGTTTTCTGGGTAGTCGATTGTATCTTTGTTTAATTCCG
>ENA-ORDP01000984-ORDP01000984.1-marine-sediment-metagenome-genome-assembly--contig:-NODE-984-length-16757-cov-3.180517_pt1 | contig 16757 bp, 16 predicted proteins | sample MGYA00248627_ERZ508539 | MGnify/ENA primary metagenome ERZ508539 (study PRJEB26208, sample SAMN05571518) | marine sediment metagenome | biome: deep sea; feature: Hydrothermal vent; material... | reverse complement strand
TCACAAATTAGTTAAACCGGCGGAAAGAGCGGTTTTTTTTATGAATAATCGTGGAAGTAATTACGAAAAAATCACAAATATCTCCACGGTATTTTAGTTTTTTGCTGATAGCTGGGTTTTTTATTAATTTCATGACGAACTCAAGGGGGTTTGAGGACATGCGTGGAAAGTTAAGCAAGTTCTTTTTCGCTGGTTTTCTTCCGGGGATGCTGTTCGCCATGTTCGCCGGCGCCCCGGTGAACGCGGCGGGAGACAATGATGCGCGGGAAGGTCCGCTGGCCAACAAGCGTGACTGGCTGCAGTACGATCCCAAGGGCTTGACTACCGACTCGCCGACCGTGGATCCGATGCTTCTGTACATCTCCGGCGGTCTCGACGGCAGGATCGGCCTGATGGGCCTTCCCTCCATGAGGACCTACCGCCACATCGATTGCGGCGTCGACCTTCATGAGAACTTCTTCAGCGGCACCAACGCCGGCAACAAGAACTTCTCGCCTGACGGCAAATTCATGTTCGTCAACGACAAGGGCGCCAACACCGTTTGCAAGCTCAACCTGCAAACCAGCATGATTGAGAAGATTTACGCCATTCCGTTCCCGTTCGGCGTCCATCACATCACCTTGGGCATGAACGGCAAGTACATGTACGGCACCGGCGAGTACACCGGCAAAATGTTCAAGATGGACATCGCCTCCGGCAAGACCCAGGTCATCGACTGGGGTCCGGCTCCGAGCGCGCCGGACTATCTGGACGCCGACAAGAAGGGCCGTTACATCTTCTCGGGCAACTACTACCACTCGACGGTTGGCGTTTTCTCGACCAACCCGTTCAAGTTCATCAAGGAAATTCCGGTTGGCAAGAACCCCCACGGGACCGACGTGATCCCCGAGAGCACCATGGTTCTGGTCAGCGACAAGCTATCGGCGACGATGACCGTGATCGATGTTGAAAAGCTGGCCGTTAAGAAGGTGTTCCCCACCTGCGCCGGTCCGCTTCACTCGGTTATGGACGTCTATGACAAGAACGGCGGCACCTACCATCCGGCAAAGGATTCCTCCAAGGGCTTGACCTCGAAGTACGCTTACGAGAGCTGCTTCGTCGCCGACTCCAACGTCAAGATCGATCTTAAGACGCTTGAGGTTATTGACGAGATCCCGACCCACTATCGTACGGGCCATATCGCCATCAGCGCCGACAACAGCTATGTCATTTCCCTCAACAAATTCTCGACCGGCCTGTTCACCCCGACGGGCGTTGTCTATCCGGTTAACTTCGAGATGTGGGACGCCAGGGAAAACAGCCCGAGCTACGGCAAGACCTTGAAGATCACCCCGGTGGACGGCGAGCCGCATAACTCCAAGTCCATCTTCGCCGATCAAATCAAGCGCTGGAACATGGGCCAAGCGGAAAAGGGCGGCCTTATCGACGCTTCGACGCCGATGCTGTCGCCCGCTCACAGGAATCGCACCAAGGTCTACTATCTGCCGAAGTCCAAGGAGAAGCCTGGCGTGCGCACCGTTAACGGCGTCAAGGAAATCCACGTCAAGGCGTTCAGCTACGGCTATATCCCGCGCATGATTAGGGTCAACAAGGGCGACAAGGTTCGCATCTTCGTCACCAATATCGACCGGGCCTCCGGCATCACCAAGAACCCGGACGTCACCATGGGCTTTCTGATCTACGGACCCTACGGTCTGAGGACCAACTTGAGTGCGCCGCGCGGCGTTACCGTGGTGGCCGAGTTCGTGGCCGACATCGCCGGCGAATACGCCATCTTCTGTCAGCACTTCTGCGGCCCTCTGCATCTTGAGATGCGGGCCAACTTCTTTGTCGACGATCCGGACAAGGGCGCTTCCAACCTGTCCGTGGGCGATTACGACAAGGCTCAGACCCTTCCCGGACTGCTTGAGCCGGGCGAGCTTTTTATTAACGAGAAGGTGGACAAGCTTTAGTCCACGGCTAATCTCAGGCTATATGGTTATGTCTCATCCCTCCTTCTTCGGAAGGGGGGGTGAGAATTTTTTTCTAGGCGGCGCTTCTTCGGGAGGTGGCTTTGGGTTTATTCCGCGTATATTCCGGCAAGGCGATGATTAGTGGCCTGATTGTCGCGGTCCTCGTCCTGGCCGGCTGCGGCGAGAATGACAAGCCCTTGCCCGAGGTGAAAGCCGAGGATGTGGTTAAACAATTTTATGAATATATTTCAGAAGCCAAAATCAGGGGCGGGCATCTTCTGATCCGCGAGGCCTACAAGCTGACCAGCTCCAAGGAATCCAGGCTGAGCCAAGCCAAGTTTATCGAAATCATCAACAAGTATCCGTCCGGCTTCATGGCCGATGTAATCGGCGCCGCCGTCAATGGCAGGCACGCCGACGTGACCGTTGAATATAAAGTGGCGTCCATGTTCGGCGCCGCCCACACCGTGCGCACCGATATTCCGTTGAATGTCGATGAAGAGACCAATACCTGGAAAATAGACTTTACCGGGGAAACGGACGGTCAGGATTTGGCGACCCTTAGAAAAGCCGAAAAGGCCGAAAACCCCCCAAAAACCCAAGAAGCGATACAAGCGGAACAAACCTCCGTAGGGGGGAAATAAGGCATGATCTCTAAAGTTAGCGATTGGCTGAACGAAAGAACCGGCTTTAGGGAGCAGGCGCGGCTAAAGAGGGGACAGGCCGTTCCCGCCCATATGTATTTTTACTGCTTCGGCGGCATTTCGCTGTTCATCATTCTTCTTCAGGCGCTGACCGGGATTTATATGCTGTTCTTCTATACGCCCCATCCCGAGTTGGCGCTGAAAAGCATCGAAGCCATGAGCAATGACGATTCGCTCGGCGGCTTGTTCAGGAACATGCACCGTTGGGGCGCCACCCTGCTTCTCGCCACCATCATCACCCATGTGGTCACCGTGGTTTACCAGAAAGCCTACCGCAAGCCCCGCGAACTCAATTGGACTTCGGGGGTTTTCCAGTTCCTGGTGGTCGTTTTGCTGCTGGCGACGGGCATACTTCTGCCCTGGGACTGGCGCGCCTATTGGGCTTTCGCGCTGTGGGTGGATTATGTGGACACTTGGCCCTTCATCGGGGATTTCCTGAAGAATTTCATACTCGACGTCTTCACCATCAACAGGGCTTTCATTATCCATGTGATGGTTTTGCCGATTGCCTTGGCCCTGCTGTTGCGCTTTCATTTCAAGATGGTGAAGCGCCACGGCATTTCAGAGCCTCTGTAGGTAGACATGGCTGAACACGAAATTATCCGCGATCCCAAGTACGATCCGCCCTATCCCCAAGAGTTTTACCGATTTTGGCCCAGGCACGCGATCAAGGTGGCCGTCGCCGTCGTTATAACTCTGGCGGCGATCATCGCCTTGTCCGTTTATTTCACGGTTCCGACAGACCCCAACATGCCGCCTTTGCCCACCGAGGGGGAATTCATCCCGGCCCCCGAGTGGTATCTTTTCACCCTTTTCCAGCCGTTCTGGTATTTGACCGGCGATAATGTTTCGCTTCGGCCCATTTTCACCTTCTGGGTTCCCCTGGGCGTTGTCGTTTTCCTGCTTCTGACGCCGTTCATCTTCGGCAGGAAGCGGTGGTCCGGGGTGCGCATCGGGCTCGGCAAGAGGGTTCTCTTTTGGGCGCTCGCGGTGGGCCTGTGGAGCGCCCTGATGGCGGGCGTGTGGGGCAGCGGCTATCCCGCCAAGACCACCGGTTGCGTGTCGTGCCACAACCCCATGATGGGGGTGCGGCAAGCCTTGCCGCCCGCCAACATGGGCAAATTCTTCAGGGAGGAGCGCGCCCGGCAGATCAAGGTCGGCAGATACAGAATCGGCGCCGAGGGAGGCGTTGGCCAGTCCTACAAGGACGCCAACTGGCAGTTGAGGCATTTCTACGAACCGACGATGACTTGGTGAACAAAGCCGAAATGCGAATTTTGCCCCTTCCGAAATGTTTTTTCGTCTGTTTTTCCGCTTGGGCGCTGTCCATAAGCCTGTTGCTTTTTCCCGTGAAGGAAGCGGCGGCGGCCGGCTCGATTATTCAAGAATTCGTTCTTCCCGATGAAATCAGCGCTCCCAATTCCATCGCGCTGGACGCCGCGGGCAACGTCTGGTTCGCCGAGAAGGTGGGCAAGCGCCTCAGCGTATACGATCCGCAAAAAAATGAATTCCGGTCTTTCCCGATCCCTTCCGCATGGGGCTCCGTGGGGCCGGCGCGGATCGCCGTCGGGCCCAAGGGGAAAATCTGGTTCAATGTGACCAGGTGGATGGAAACCGTTGATAATGTGGATTTCTTGGGTGAATTTTCTCCCGCCGACGGTTCTTTCAAGAAGCATGAGTTGTCTTCCAAGACGGGCGCCGGGGAACTGCTGACCGATCAACACAGGGTGATCCCCGAGGAGCTGCTGATTGACGCCAAGGGAATCGTTTGGCTGCTGGTTCCGGGCGAGAACGCGCTTTACAGCTACGATCCGGCGGCTTCCATCTTGAAGGCCCATGTGATTCCCACGGTCAACTGCTATCCCCGGGGGCTTTCCATTGACGGCGACGGAGTCCTTTGGTTCTCCGAGGCCAACGCCAATAAAATCGGCAAATTCGATCCCAAAAGCGCCACATTCGCCGAATACGACATTCCCACGGCCTTCGCCACCGCCGGCGAGACCGCCGTTGACGGCGACGGCAATGTCTGGTTCGTTGAAATGAGGACAAATCGGTTGGGCGTTTTCTATCCCGCACTGGAGCGTTTCGACGAGGCGCTGCTTCCCGCCGCGCGCAGCCTTCCCAGCGATATCGCCATTGATGGCGACGGCAAAATCTGGTTCCTGGAGTACCTTGCCAGCAAGGTCGGCTTGTTTCTTCCGAAAGAGGCGCTGTTCAGGGAATTCGTCATCCCCACCACCGGCAGCCTGCCCGGCAGCCTCGTCATTGATAAGAAGCGCGGGCTGTTGTGGTTTTCCGAGACCAGCACCGATGCGAAAAGGCTGGGGTTGCTGGATATTGGGAATATGGACAAGACCGCTGCCGGGGCCGCCGCAGGGACCGGCGGCGTCCTCAAGGAAAAAAGCGTTTCCGGCGAGGGCGGCGGGCAAAAAATAATGTTCGCCCTGGGGGCGTTGCTGTTGGCGGCTGGAGGGGCGGTTTTTCTGATTGCAAGGCGGCGGCGGAAAGGCGGCGCATGAGATTTGGATTTAGACATTTATTGTTGGCGGCGTTTTTCGCCGCGTTGGCGTCCCCACCCTCCGGCGGCCAGGGGCTTGAGAGATCGGTTAAGGTTTATGAATTGCCGACGGCGAACGCGCTTCCGTCACGGCTGTTGGCCGACGGCAAGGGAAAGATATGGTTCCTGGAATCCAACGCCAACAAGATCGGCAAGTTCGATATTAAAAAAAAAGCGTTTACCGAATACGACATCCCGACCTCGAAAAGTTTCCCCACCGACCTCGCCATGGATGGCGAAGGAAGGATTTGGTTCACCGAGCAGGACTCCAATTCGTTAGGCGTGTTTGATCCCGTCACCGAGACCTTCAAGGAATACGACCTGCCGACTGTCGACTGCTTCCCGCGCAGGCTTGTCGTCGACGGTCAGGGCATTGTCTGGTTCACGGAATTCTACGCCGACAAAATCGGGCGCTTCGACCCCAAGAGCGAAACCTTCAAGGAGTACGACATCCCGACCAAGGACAGCCGGCCCACCGGCATTGCACTCGGCGCCGACGGCCTGATCTGGTTCGCCGAATCCGAAGGCGACAAGCTGGGCGTGTTGAACCCCAAGGACGGCGCCATCAAGGAAATTCCGCTTCCCCAGCGCTTTTCCAGCGTCAAGGACATCATCATGGACGCCCGGGGAAATATCTGGTTCGGCGCCCGCGCCAAGAAGGAGTTGGGGAAATACGACACCGCGGCGGATACATTTGAAATGTTTCCGCTGCCCATCATCGGAGTTATTGAGGATTTGGCTGTTAATGAGCAAGGAATCGTCTTGTTTTCTCTTGGTCACATAGGTAGGCTAGTCGCGTTCGATGCGCGGGCTAAAAGTTTTTTGGAGGTCAAGGTATCGCTTGGAGAGAGTGAGCCTAACGGCCTCGACGTTGATAGCGCTGGGGATATTTGGTTTACGGATATAATCCAAAATTCGTTGGTAAAAGTGATAGGCGAAGAAATTTCCAAACTTTGGCTTTAATAAAAGTCTTTGGTCTAAGCAAGGGGGATAAAAATATGCGGTTTGAGGTAAAAACAGCATTTTTGGCGGCGCTTGGCGCGGTTCTGGTGGCGTCGTTTTCCACCAACGCCATGGCGGCCGAGAAAAGGTGCGAACTTCATGACGGAAAAAAAGTGGCGTGCCCGGTTCTTTCCGATAAGGATCTCGAGGCCGCGCTCAACTCTTTCGGCTCCGAAGCCGATAGCATGGGCGCCGGCAAGGGCGGAGCCACCTATGGCGTCGCCGTTTACGACTATCTGACGGGCGTCGGCAAGACCACCGGCACAGCGGACAACACCGATAGCGGCTATGGCGCCAAGTCCGGCAAGACCGAACTCTGGGACCGCAAGAAAAAAGCCAAAAAAGCCGGTAACGTCGATCAGAAAGGCGGCAAAGGCGAGGAAATCTACACCCAGTGGACCAACAACTGGTCGCCGACGTTTAAGAAAACCCTGGTGCCCGGCGCCGATCCCAACGCCGGCAAGCAGTGGTACTATTTCTATTGCGTCGCTTGCCATGGCTGGCAGCTTCGCGGCGACGGCCCCGCCGGTCTTTTCGTTGATCCGCGTCCGCGCGTTCTGACCGAAGGCAAATACATGAACAAGAAATCCAACCTGCAGCTGTTCGCCGTCATCAAGGGCGGCGGAGAGGCTGTTGGCCTGTCCTCGTCGATGCCGGTTTGGGGCAACATCCTCCAGGACCAGGATATTTGGAACGTGGTTGCTTGGATTCGCGCTAACGCCGACGCCAAGCCGCCGAAGACGGTTGGAGAATACCTCAACCCCAAATCAACCTTTAAGCCCATCAAGGGCGATGTCAACGCTCTGAACTTCAAGAAGAACGCCGCCTTCGCCGAGATGCAGGAACTGCTTGAGCAGGGCGGCGGCGTGCCCGGCCGCGCGGCCGAGGGAAGCGCTCTCTCCGGCGGCGGTTTTGTTCGCGGCGGCTTGCGTAAGAAGCCCGAGGAAGTGGCCGACAAGGTTAAAAAGGGATACTAATCGTCTTTTCCGCTAGTGGTTTCTGGCGAGACATTTAGTGGGGGGCCGGAGGCGGTAAATCGCCACCGGCCCCTTCTCGGTTTTAGAATTGATCCCGGGCAATGAAAAAGAACCTTCATGATCGAAGTTGAAAACCTGACAAAGGATTACGGCGCGCGCCTTGGCATTGATGGACTAACCTTCTCAGCGGAAAAAGGCGAGCTTTTGGGGTTTCTCGGGCCCAACGGGGCCGGGAAGACGACCACCATGCGCATTCTCACCTGTTTTTTCCCCGCCACCAGCGGAAGGGCCACGGTCGCCGGGTTCGATTGCTTCGAGGATTCCCTCGAGGTCCGAAAGCGGCTCGGCTATATGCCCGAGAGCGTTCCCCTCTACAAGGATATGGAGGTGGGGGAGTATCTGTCCTTCGTCGCCGGGGCCAAGGGCGTGGAGGCCAAGGACGTCAAGAAAAGCGTCGACAGGGTGATCGGCGATTGCGGCCTTTCGGAATACCCCAAAAGCATGATCAGCGAACTTTCAAAGGGATACAGGCAGCGGGTGGGTCTGGCCCAGGCGCTGGTCAACGATCCTGAAATCCTCATTCTCGACGAGCCCACCAATGGCCTCGATCCCCGGCAAATCAGGGAGATCAGGAAGTTGATTACGGAGTTGGCGGGCCAGCGGACGATGATTCTGTCCAGCCATATCTTGCCCGAGGTAAGCAAGGTCTGCAAAAAAATCGTGATCATCGATAAGGGCAAACTGGTGGCCGTGGACACCCCGGACAATCTGGTTTCGAACGTCCATGGCGCTACCAAGATGTTCCTCAGGATCGACGGCCCGGCCAAGGGCGTGACGGCCGAGCTTGGCAAAATCAAGGGCGTCAGCAAGGTGGAGCCCGACGACAGCGCGCCCGACGCCTTCATCGTCAGCATCAAGAAAGGCGCGGACATCAAGCAGGACATCCCGCCGGTCGTCGTCAACAACAATTGGAATTTGCTGGAGATGCGCGCCATTCAGGCGAGCCTTGAGGACGTCTTCATCCACCTGGTGACGAAAGAGGACGCTTAAAAAAATGTTCAGGAATATCGGGCTGATCTACAAGAAAGAGATCAAGTCCTATTTCAAATCGTATATCGCCTACGTCGTGATCGCCGTTTTCATGGTGATCACCGGCTTTATGTTCAATGACGTCGTCGTTAAATTCTCGATGTTGAGCTTCAAGGCCCAGGGCAATCCCATGCTGGCCAAGCAGTACAACCTGCTGAACGTCACCGAAACGGTGGTCAGGCCCATGTTCGGCCAAATCTCCATGATCATGCTTCTGATGATGCCCATGTTGACCATGAAGCTGTTGGCCGATGAGAAAAAGAGCGGCACCATGGAGCTGATCCTCACCTATCCGATCCGCGACGCGGAGGTGGTCATGGGCAAGTATCTGGCCGGTTTGACGGTGTTCGCGGCCATGCTGTTTTCCACCGTCACCTATCCCCTACTGCTGATCGCCCTGGGCGAGCCCGAGATCGTTCCCATGATCACGGGATATTTCGGCCTTTTCCTGATGGGGGCGGCGTTCGTTTCGCTGGGGCTTTTCGCGTCCTCGGTGACCGAGAACCAGATCATCGCAGCCTCCCTCGCCTTGGGGATGCTTTTTCTGTTCTACCTGATGAGCATGTCGGCGGCCTATGTGTCGCCCGGCATTGGCCGCATCGTCTCCTATCTGTCCATCAACGACCACTTCTTCTCCATGGCCAAGGGCGTGGTCGACACCGAGGACATCATCTATTACCTCAGCTTCGTCGTCTTTTTCCTTTTTCTGACCATGAGATCCATCGAATCCCATAGGTGGCGGGGATGAAGAACATCAAGCCCGTATTGCTGGGGCTGCTGGGCGTCGTTTTCATCATCGCCGGGGCCGTCACCTACGCCATTATCCGCGAGTTCAGCGCCCTGCCCTTGATGCTGGTTTGGGGCGGGTTGTTGATGGTGATGATTTTCCTTTACGCCAACTTCACCGGCGTTAAAGGGGTTATTTCCAGGCGCTCCACCAAATTCGGCGCCAATATGCTGGTGATGATCGGCATATTCGTCGTCATCGTCGGCATGATCGGCTCCATGTCCATGCGCTACAAATACCGGGTCGATCTGACGGAAACCAAGCGTTATTCGCTGTCTTTGCAGACGGTGAAAATTTTGAAATCCCTGGACCGCGATGTTGACGCCATCGCCTTCTACCGGGGCGACGAAAGAACAAGGCAGGCGATGAACGACCTGCTGCAAGAATATTCCTACCACTCGCCCAACTTCAAATATTGGTTCATCGATCCCGACAAACGGCCCATAGAGACCGCCAAGTACGGCGTCACCTCGTACCGCACCACTTTGATCAGAAGCGCCGACCGCGAAGAGATCGTCGGCATGGAGAGCGAGGAAAAGGTGACCAACGCCTTGCTGCGGGTCCTCAAGGACGACGTGAAGACCATCTATTTCCTGAAAGGCCACGGCGAGCACGGCCTGGATAACGCCGGCAAGCAAGGCTTCAAGACCGTCAAGGAGGCCCTTCAGAGGGATAACTTCAAGGTCAAGGATCTGCTGCTGGCGGGCAATGGGGAAATCCCCGGCGACGCCGCCGTTCTGGTGGTCGGCGGACCCAGGAAAGATTTGCTGCAATCAGAGCTGGATAAGCTCAGGCGCTACGTCGCCAAGGGCGGAAACGTTCTCATCCTGGTCGACCCGGGACCCTTCCCTTATCTCACCACCTATCTGAAGAATTATGGGTTCACGGTGGGCAACGACATCATTATCGACAAGCAAGGCCAGTTGATCGGCGCCAACTATCTGACGCCGGTGGTCATGGAGTACCACAAGAAACACCCCTTGGGCGCCGGCTTCAACCTCGGCACCTTCTTTCCCGTCGCCCGCTCGGTGGACATTACCGAGAACCCGGCCACGGGCAGCTACAATCTGGCCAAGACGGGATCCAACAGCTGGTCCATGAGCAAGGGCAAATTGGACGAGGACAACATAAAGTTCGACCCCGCCAAGGATACGCGCGGGCCCATCAACATCGCCTCCGTGACCACGGTCAAGGTTTCCAACAAGGGTGACGCTAGGCCTGAGAAGCTGAAAAATGAGTCATTGGCGCCGGGGCTTGATGAAACGACGAAAGCGCTGCTGAAGCCGCCCAAGGAAGGCCTCAGCAGGTGGGGCAAACTGATCGTCGTCGGCGACTCGGACTTCGCCAGCAACGCCCACATCAACCTGATGGGCAACAAGGACTACTTCCTGAACCTCATCAGTTGGCTGACCCAGGAGACCTCGCTGATCTCGGTGAGAAGGAAGCAATCGTGGGTGACGCCCATGCCGTTGACCAACACCGAGAGCAATTTTGTTTTCTGGATGTCGGTGGTCATCGCGCCGTCCTTTGTCCTCGCCTTCGGCGCCGCCGTCGTCGCCCGCAGGAGATGGGCGGCTTGAAGCAGTTTAAGAAAACCGCTTTCTGGATCGTCTTGCTGGTCGCCCTGGCCGGCGTCTTTTCCTTGATCGACGAACGCGCCGAGGTGGCCCAGAAGATCGAAGCGGCCAACCTGAAGCTGCTTCCCTTCAGCGCCGCGGACGTGGAGGAATTCTGGACCAAGAGCAAGGAAAAGGGCGTCCAGGTCCGCGCCGTAAGGGAAAAGGACGGATGGTGGATGACGTCTCCCTTGCGGGTCAAAGGCGACCAGGAGGCGATCGAGAAACTGCTGAAGAACGTGGTCAAGACCCGAAAGGACGCGGTGCTGTTCGAAAATCCCGGCGTCGAAAAGGAAAAGGAGTTGGGTCTGGACGATCCCGAACGCGAATTCGGGGTCAGGGCCAAGGGCAAGGAAACCATTATCCAACTCGGCGACAAGGGGCCCACGCTCAATATCGCCTACGCCAGATTCCAGGGCGAAAACCGCATCTTCCGCATTCATTCCGATGTCCGCCGGGAAGCCGGCTCCACCGTTTACTCCCTAAGGGACAAAACGGTGATCGGCGTCGATCCGGCCAATTTCCGCCGTCTTGAGTTGACGCGCAAGGGAATGGACAACGTGGTGATCGTCCATGACCAGGGCAAGTGGAGCATGGTGGAGCCCTTTGAGGCGCGGGCCAGTCAGACCAAGGTTCTGGAAACCTTGTTTGATTTGAAGAAAGCCGAAGTCAAGGAGTTCATAGAGGAGGAGCCGTCGGATTTAAAAAGCTACGGCCTGGACGCCCCCGCCATCAAAGTGTCCGTCCTCGCCCATGGCCAGGACAGGCCTTTGGTTCTGAACATCGGCGACCGCGACAGGACCAAGCGGGGCTATAACGCCAATAACGACGGCGCAAAGAAGGTTTTCCTGGTGGAGGAAGACCTGGCGAACGCGCTCAAGGCCCAAGCAAGCGCTTGGAAAGAGGCCGATTAGCCGCCGGAGCCGCCCTTTCGCCCGGTAAAATGTCTTATAGTAAGAGGCTGGACAGTTCATGAATAAAAAAACGCTGATCCTATTCTTGATTTTCTTCGCGTTTGGCGCCGCCGTTTCCTACGTTATTGGCGCCCTGTTGTCGGGCGGCGAGGCGGAAAAATCCGTGGAGACCTCCAGCCAGGGACAGCCGGCGCGGCCCGGCTGGAAGGCTGCTGCGGGATCCGGGAAGCCCCTTCAGCGCCAGGACCAAGCCAAGGCCGCAAGCAAAAAGGATGCGGCGGAGCGGCAAAGAATCTTGAAGGTCGGCGTCATCGGCCCTGAGACCGGCGATCAAGCGGTTTTCGGCCTCTCCGTCGTAAAAGGCGTCCAAATGGCCGCCGAACGCTTCAACGCGCAAGGCGGGATCGGCGGCAAGGGCGTCGAAGTCATTCACCGTGACAACAAGAGCGACGGCGCCCTGACCCGCGAAATCTTCAGTGATTTCGCGAACCAAGGCGTGCTCGCCGTATTTTCCGCGCCCACCGGGTGGTCAACCTTCGCGCCGACGCACCTCGCCAACCGTTCGAAGACCATCCTGATCTCGGTGGGGGCCAGGAGGAACATCGGGCGCAGCGGCGATTATGTCTTCCAGTTTTCGCTTCCCGACGACGTCGCCATAGATGATTTGCTGAGGTTCTCCATCAAGGAATTGGGGTATAAGGATTACGCCCTTGTGACCTCTTCGGCCAACGACTATTCCCTGAATATCAGCGCCCGCTTCAAACAATCGGTTCCCAAGCGCGGCGGCGTCATTCGGGTCGACGCCGACACCTACGACTCCTTTCTGGGCGAGCGGAACATTGCCGCCGTCATCAAGCTCTTAAAGAACGCCCCGGCGCCCTTGCATGCCCTTATTTTCACCGGCGGCGCCGAAGAGGCGGCGCTGTTGGTCCGCGCCGTCGCCGAGGCCGGCTTAAAGCTGCCGCTTATCGGCGGCGAGGATTTGTTTACCGGCGATTTCCTGGAGAAGGGCGGCGCGGCGGCGCGCGGGACTCTGCTTTATGCGACGTTTTCGCCGGACGATAAAACGCCCCAGACGGCGGAATTTTTGAAGCGCTACGCCATGGTCCAGAAGGGGGGCCAGAAGGGCGCCCCCAACAGGTTCACCGCCCTCGCCTATGACGCCTTCGCCTCTCTCGCCGCCGCCGCCAAGGACGCCGGCTCTCTTGCAAGCTCAAAAGTGAGGGAGGCTTTGCTGAACCGGAATGAGACGGCGGGCGTCACCGGCGCCACAAGCTGGACCCCTGAGGGCGTAACGCTCAAGCATCCGTTTATCTACCGCATCGAGGCGGACGGGGTTAAGCAAAAGTTCGTCCTGCTCTCGGGGGGACAAAAATAAAAATAATAAGGCCAGGGAAAGCAAAACAAAATGCGCTTTGAGAAATATCACGGACGCTACTATTTCGGCGGCCTCGCCCTCATTCTTTTGCTCCTCCAATTTCTTTCGGGCGTCTTTCTGACGCTTTTTTACCAGCCTCATTTGCTTGAGGCCTACGCCAGCGTTCAGCAATTCTATAAAACCGATTTTGCTGTCGGCGCCTGGCTCAGGGATTCCCACCGCTGGATCGCCTTTTTAATTTTTTTCTCGCTCGTCGTGCATGCTCTCAGAAGCTTGCTGCGCAAGGAATTCCTGAATTTAGAGAAGCGTTCGCGAGTAATCTGGCTCACCGGCGGTCTTTTGCTGCTTCCCATGGGCGCACTTTTGGCGAGTGGGTTGATTCTTCCATGGGAGTGGAAGAGCTACTGGTTGATGGAAATGATCCCCAACTATTTCGGCCAGATTCCCTATGCGGGGCCGGCCTTGAAGCAGTTTCTCATCGACGCCTTCACCATGAACAGGAACTTCGTCGCCCATGTGGTGATCCTGCCCGCCATCGCCATCATTCTCTTGGACCTTCACGTTTTTTCCAAGGCGCGAAAGCGAAAAGGGGGCCTTCACCGCTACCTTCTCAAGCACGCCGTGATCTCCATTCCCTTCATCCTCATCATCGCCGTCCTGGCCGTCTACATTCCCATGCCGACGGCGGACCCTGAGATAATCCCCATGCCCCTGGAGGGCGCCTTTATCCCTGCCCCGGAGTGGTTTGTTCTGATTTTTCTGGTCCCTTTTATGTATTTCAAGAACGCCTTGGCGCCGTTTCTCGGGCTCTATCTCGCTTTAGCGCTGTATCTGGCGTTGATCTTCCTGCCCTACATGCTGGGGCGCTACAAGAAAGACGCCGAAAGGCGCGAACCCGGCGGAGACGCTTTTTTCAAAGAGTTCAGGCACTTGCTGGGCAACGTCCTTAAGGTGGGATTCATGCGTAAGCTGGCCGCTTTCCTCACCGTTTTCGTGACGGCGGGGGCGGTGTTCGGTTTTCTCTATTACCAGACTTACCCATCGCCCACGCTCGGCTGCAATTCATGCCACAACATCGCCATGGGACGCGGCATCGGCGCTCCGCCCGATCATTTTAAGGACAGGATGCAGGAGCCGAAACTTGACGATTCGCAATGGATGCTCGAACATTGGTTCTATCCCAACGTCGTGTGGTGACTTGACACGATGGATGAATGTTTGTTACGGAAACCCCGGATTATCAAACGGCGCAAAACCACGTTTCCACGTCATTGGCGGATGAAAATTTGAACGACGGTCCATGCTGGGCCGAATTTTTTTTCTGGGCTGACCGATAGGAGAAAACCATGAGGTTTGTTTCAGCTTTATTCCTTAGCGCGGCGATGGGCGCGGCGTTGTTGATGTCGATGGCCGGGGTCTCCAAGGCCGGCGGCGCCGACGTTTTTAAAAGCAAGGGCTGCGCGGCGTGCCACTACACGGACGGCCCGGCCAAGGAAAAGACCATTGCCGACCAGTTGGCCAAGAAGGGGCCAGAGCTGTGGTACGCGGGCTCCAAGTTCAGGCCCGAGTGGCTGGGCGCCTGGCTTGCCGATCCCAAGCCGATCCGTCCCTACAAATACAACTCGCTGACCGAAAAGAACGCCGGCGGCCATCCCAAGCTTTCCGGCGGCGACGCCGGGCAAGTGAAGGACTTCCTGATGGGCCTGACGGTCAAGGGCGTGGCGGCGGCTCCGCCGATGAAGGATATCAAGAAGATCAAGGGCAAGAAGATCAAGGGCAAGCTGACTTTCACCAAGAAGCAGCCGTGCAGCGGCTGCCATCTGTACCCGGCGCGCAAGAAAGTCACTGGCGGCTTTACCGGCCCGTCTCTGGTGAACGCGGTGGCGCGCCTCAATCCCAACTGGATTCAGGCCTACATGGAGAATTCGAAGGCGTTCAAGCCGGTCAAGGACATGCCCAACTTCGCTGGAATCCTGAGCAAGGCGGACATCCGGAACGTCACCAAGTTCATCATGTCCTTCAAGCCGAAAGCCAAGTAGGATTTAAAAGGATGATCACCATGAAAAAACTCATACTCGCAAGCTTCGCGGCTGTCGTTCTGTCCTTTGGCGCGGCCAAGGCGGAGGAGACGGAAACCCTTTACAAATTCTACTGCGCCCAGTGCCATGGCTTTGACGGCAATGGCGACGGTCCCAACGTCAGCCAGGATTTCCCGGTGACGCCAAGGAACTTCAACAAGGGCGACGTGATGGGCAAGCTTTCCGACGCCGACCTTGTCAACGTCATCAAGGAAGGCGGCCCCTCGGTAAGCAAATCGCCGATGATGCCGCCGTGGGGCAAGACCCTGACCGACGCCGAGATCGCCGGCTTGGTCAAAAAGCTCCGCGTCCTCTGCAAATGCAAGGGACCGAGCTAACAAAAGAGGGAAGGCTTTATTCTATGAGTTCGGAACAGGGTAGCACGCTGCCGGGGAAGCTTTTGTTTTTTTCGGTTTTGGCGGCCAGCGTTTGGTTTTTTGTTTGGTTTCTCACCTACTAGTGCCCGAAGAAGCGAAAGAAAAAGCGCCAAAAAAGGGCGTGAAGACCAAGATGATCGGCGTCGGCTTTATTTTCGTCGGGCTCTTGAACATCATGCTGGCTTGGCGCGGCGCTTTCGAGGTCCATAATCTCCAGATCGTCATTCTTATCGCCGGCGTCTTTCTCTACGTCATCGGCGCCATCCGCGGCGGCGAATCTTGAATCAGTTTTTTATGGCCTCTTCCGGCGCCTGCCAGTCGTAACCGAGATCCCGGGCCACCGCCGCCAGGGTGACGCGGCCTTTATGAACGTTGAGGCCGGCCATCAGGCCTAAATCCTCAAGCATGGCTTTCTTGTATCCCTTGTCGGCCAGGGCGCAGATATAGGGCAGGGTGGCGTTGTTCAGCGCGAAGGTGGAGGTGCGGGCGACGGCGCCGGGCATGTTGGTGACGCAGTAATGCACCACGCCTTCCTCCACGTAGGTGGGATGGGTATGGGTGGTGGGGCGCGAGGTCTCGAAGCAGCCGCCCTGGTCGATGGAGACGTCGACCACCACCGATCCCGGGCGCATCCGCGCCACCAACTGGCGGCTGACCAGCACCGGCGCCGCGGCGCCGGGGGCCAGCACCGCGCCGATCACCAAATCCGCCTCCGTCACTTGGCGCTCGATAGTGTCCACCGTTCCGTAAAGGGCGTTGATTCTTGAGCCGAAGAGCAGGTCAAGCTCACGCAGCCGATCCAACGATTTGTCGATGACGGTGACATGGGCCTCTAGCCCCATGGCCATTCGCGCGGCGTTGCTTCCCACCACGCCGCCGCCGAGGATCACCACCTTGGCCGCCTCGACGCCGGGCGCGCCGCCCAGCAGAACGCCGCCGCCGCCGTGTTCTTTCTCAAGGCAGCTTGCGCCGGCCTGGATCGACATGCGCCCCGCCACCTCGCTCATGGGGGCCAGCAGGGGAAGGCGGCGGCGCGCATCGGTGACCGTCTCGTAGGCGATGGCGATGACGCCTCGGTCCACCAGCGCCCGGGTCTGGTCCGGGTCGGGCGCCAAATGGAGGAAGGTGAACAGAAGCTGCCCCGGGCGCATCAAGGGAAATTCGCCCCTTTGGGGTTCCTTGACCTTGACGATCATGCCGGCTTCGGCGAAGACCTGGGCCGGGGCCGGGGCGATGGCGGCGCCGGCGGCCTCGTAGTCGCCGTCATCCATGCCGATGCCGGCGCCGGCGCCCGTTTCGACGATTACCTGATGACCGTGGTGGGTC
>ENA-ORDP01000983-ORDP01000983.1-marine-sediment-metagenome-genome-assembly--contig:-NODE-983-length-16777-cov-2.362457_pt1 | contig 16777 bp, 15 predicted proteins | sample MGYA00248627_ERZ508539 | MGnify/ENA primary metagenome ERZ508539 (study PRJEB26208, sample SAMN05571518) | marine sediment metagenome | biome: deep sea; feature: Hydrothermal vent; material... | reverse complement strand
ATCACAGAGTTGAGCGAGTTACCGCGCTCGATGGCGCGCCCCAGCAGTTGCGTGGCCGATGGGGCAGCATGCGCAAGGCGATCCTGACCGCGATGAACCCGTGCGGCCCGTTTGTCGTTGACCAAGGCCTCGATGTGAGCCGGATCCTCGACCTGTTGGCCCTTGCCGTAGACGCGGGCATGTTCGGCCACCACCTCACCGGCATCGAGAATGCGCACCGATTTGTCGCGCACGTCAAGGCCTTCAATCAGGGTTTTATCCCAGTGATAAATATGATTGTTGCCGTGAAAAGCGCCACCACCCTTGTGCTGCCACGCGCCCAAAACCGTGGCAATCGAAGTTGCGGCATGCATATTTACAGCACCATTGCGCGAGCGGGTAAAGCCGTAGCCCAGGCGCAAATAGGTGCGCTTGTGATGGCCGACCAGATGGGCCAGATCGACGATTTCCCCCACCGTCAGGTCGCAGATTTGTGCCGCCCATTCAGGCGTCTTATGGGCCAGGTGGGCTTCCATATCCTTCGGCGCGTCGCTGTATTTTGCCAGGTAGTCCCGGTCGGCCAGCCCATCGCGGAACAGCACATGCATGATGGCGCAGGCCAGCGCCCCGTCGGTACCCGGTTTGACACACAGGAAAAGATCGGCCTGGCGGGCGGTTTCCGTGCGATAGGTATCGATGACGACGATTTTTGCGCCATTATTTTTTCGCGCGGCGTTGGCATGGGACCAAACATTTATTTGTGTGCTGATCGGATTGGTGCCCCAAATAACGATGACATCGGATTTTGCCATCTCGCGCGGGTCCGGTCCGGCCAGCTTGCCGGTGCCGGCGACAAAACCGCTCCAGGCGAGGGCCACACAGATAGTCGAATGCTGGCCTGAATATTTTTTAACGTGGCGCAGGCGTTGAATGCCATCGCGCATGACCAGGCCCATGGTGCCGGCATAGTAATAGGGCCAGACCGTCTCGGTGCCGAATTTCTGTTCGGCCTGGACCAGGCCTTCGGCCACTTCATCGAGCGCATTCTCCCAGGAAATTTCCCGAAATTCCCCCTGCCCTTTGGCTCCGGTGCGGCGCAAGGGAGTGAGCAAACGTTGCGGATGATACAGGCGTTCACCGTAACGGGCGACCTTGGCGCAAATCACGCCATCGGTAAAAGTATTGTCTTTCGCCCCCTGCACCCGACCGACCCGGCCATGGCTATCGACATCAATTTCCAGGGCGCACGTACTGGGGCAATCATGGGGACAGGCGCTGTAGGCTTTGGTGGTGTCGTTCGGCATTGCTATTTCCGCGACCTGATGCCGCAGCCCTTAAGGATGATCCGGGTAATGAAGTCAGCCGCCTGGTCGAAATCTTTCGGCCTCGGTTTGCTTTTGCGGCCCAGCACGGCGGCGACCTGGGTTTCAAAATCAGCATAGGTCTGGGTCGCCGACCAGATCAGGAAAAACAGGTGTTCGGGCGAGATCGGGTCCATTAACCCCTGTTCGATCCAGACCTTGAAAACGGCCGATTTTTGTTCGACCCTTTCTTTCAGTCGCGTGCGCAGGAATTTTTCCAGATAAGGCGCGCCATGCAGAATTTCGCTGGCGAACACTTTCGAGGCGTTGGGCCGGTCACGGGAATATTCGATCTTCGACTTGATATAGCGCGATATGGCGACGGCGGGATCGGCGCTGGCGACGATAACGTCGGCGGAATCGAGCCACAGGGTCAGGATGTTTTCCAGAACCGCGTGAATCAGATCTTCTTTGGTGCGGAAATAATAGTGGATATTGGCTTTCGGCAATCCGGCCTTATGGGCGATGGCCGATGTGGTCGCCCCGGCGAAGCCCTGGTCGGCGAACACTTCTTCGGCCGCTTGCAGAATTTTCTGCTCGTTGGCCATGCGTGTTTCCTCGCGACTGGGGGTCGTGCCGGAAGCGTTCCTGTTTTTACCGATGGGTCGATTGAAATTCATGTCACCCGGTATAGCCGATTTCGTCGAATAATGAAACTTGACCATGCGGTCAGGTATTTACTAAAGTCATAGGCTCAGGAGCAGATAGTCAGGCTCTTGAACGGGGTGTCAATTGAAAATGGGGAGGATCGCGCCATGAACAGCGATATCGCTACCAATCGCCTGTCGCAAGACCAGTATCAGGCTAATTTTTCCGATATCAGTGCGGTGCTGAACGGCTGGCAGGCGGCGGTCGAAAGCGAGCGCTGCCTGTACTGTTTCGACGCCCCCTGTGTCGAGGCCTGCCCGACCGATATCGACATCCCCAATTTCATCCGCAAAATCACCAATGGCAACGTCAAGGGGGCCGCCGTTGAAATCCTCAAAGCCAACATTCTGGGCGGCAGTTGTTCCCGTGTCTGTCCGACCGAAATCCTGTGTGAACAGAAATGCGTACGCATGGACAAGGAAGGCAAGCCGGTGCTGATCGGCAAACTGCAACGGTTTTCAACCGATGTCCTAATGGCCACGGGCCAACACCCGTTCGTTCGGGCCGCCGACAGCGGCAAGTCGGTAGCCATTGTCGGGGCCGGTCCGGCGTCACTGTCGTGTGCCCACCGGCTGGCCCTGCACGGCCACAGTGTGACCCTGTTCGAAGCGCGGGAAAAACCAGGCGGCCTGAACGAATACGGCATTGCTTCATACAAAGTGATCGACGACTTCGCCCGGCGGGAGAGCGAATTCGTCATGGCCATCGGCGGCATCGACGTGCACTACGGCCAGCGTCTGGGCGATAACCTGACGCTTGATCAATTGCGCGCCGACTATGACGCGGTCTTTATCGGCATTGGCCTGGGCGGATCGAACGCCATGGGCGTCGAAGGTGAAGACCTGGACGGCATCATGGACGCGGTCGATTACATTCGCGACCTGCGCCAGTCGGCTGATCTGTCAGACTTGCCGGTCGGACGCCGGGTGATCGTCATCGGTGGCGGCAACACGGCCATTGATATGGCCATTCAGATCAAATTGCTGGGGGCCGAAGATGTCACCATGGTCTATCGCCGAGGACCCGACCAAATGGGGGCGACGGAACACGAACAATTCCTGGCCCAGACCCGCGACGTTCGGATTCGTTTCTGGGCCAAGCCCGTCGGCTTTAGCGGCACGGACGGCAAGGTCGGCAGCGTTGAATTTGAACGCACCACCCTCGACGACAAGGGTCGCCTGTCCGGCACCGGCGAGACCTATTCCCTGGAGGCCGATATGGTGTTTCGCGCCATCGGTCAGAAACTGGTGCCGCTGTCTGGTGATGGCGAACGGCCGGAAACGGAAGGCGGGCGCTTTATAGTGGACGAGAATTATCAAACGACCCTGGCCGGGGTCTATGCCGGTGGCGATTGCGTCGAGGGCCTGGATTTAACGGTCGAGGCGGTGCAAGACGGCAAACTGGCGGCGCAAGCCATCCACCGCCAATTAGGAGGTTCATAATCATGGCAGACCTGCGCAGCAATCTGGCCGGAATCAAATCACCCAACCCGTTCTGGCTGGCCTCGGCGCCGCCGACGGACAAGGAATACAACGTGGTCCGCGCCTATCAGGCCGGTTGGGGCGGCGTGGTCTGGAAGACGCTGGGCGAAGACCCGCCCGTGGTCAATCAGACCTGTCGCTACGGGGCCCTTTACGGGACCGACCGCCGGGTCATTGGCTTTAACAATATCGAGCTGATTTCCGACCGGCCGCTGGACGTTAACTTGCAGGAAATCAAGAAGGTCAAGAAAGACTGGCCCGACCGGGCCCTGGTGGTATCTCTGATGGTGCCATGCGAGGAACAAAGCTGGATTGATATTCTGAAAAAGGTCGAGCAAACCGAGGCCGATGGTATCGAGCTCAATTTCGGCTGCCCGCACGGCATGTCGGAACGGGGCATGGGGGCGGCGGTCGGCCAGGTGCCGGAATATATCGAAATGGTGGTGCGCTGGTGCAAGAAGCACAGTTCCATGCCGGTGATCACCAAGCTGACCCCCAATATTACCGATGTGCGCTACCCGGCCCGTGCCGCCCTGTCGGGGGGCACGGACGCGGTATCGCTGATCAATACCATCAATTCCATCACCGCCCTCGATCTCGATCAGATGTCGATCCTGCCCTCGGTCGATGGCAAGGGCACTCATGGTGGCTATTGCGGGGTGGCGGTCAAACCCATCGCGCTCAGCATGGTCTCGGAAATTGCCCGCGACAAGGAAGCCGGTGGCCTGGTTATTTCCGGTATTGGCGGCGTCGAGAACTGGCGCGATGCGGCGGAATTTCTGGCTCTGGGTGCGTCCAACGTGCAGGTCTGCACGGCGACCATGCTGTATGGTTTCAAGATTGTCGAAGACATGATCGATGGCCTGAACAACTGGATGGACGAAAAAGGCCACGGCAAGCTGGATAATTTTATCGGGGCCGCCGTGCCCAACATCACCGATTGGCAGTATTTGAACATCAACTATGAATCGATCGCCGTGATCGACCAGGATAAATGTATCCATTGCGGTCGATGTCATATTGCCTGTGAAGATACCTCCCACCAGGCGATTATTGCGACCAAAGTCAACGGCGAGCGAAAATATGAAATCGATGAACCGGAATGTGTCGGCTGCAACCTGTGTTACCATTTGTGTCCGGTGCCGGGTTGTATCACCATGAAACCGATCAATAACGGCAAGCCGCCCCTGCAATGGGTCAACGATCCACGCAATCCGGCTAATGGGGCGGCAAAATAACAGGGAATATATGATGAAAAATGTACAGGTTAACGGCACCCGCCTCTGGGACAGCCTGATGGAGATGGCCCAGCACGGGGCGACAAAAAAAGGCGGCGTCTGCCGTCTGGCCCTGACCGATATCGACAAGGCGGCGCGGGATTTGTTCGTTCAGTGGTGCGAACAAGCCGGTTGCACGGTGACCGTCGACAAAATGGGCAACATCTTCGCCCGCCGACCCGGTCGCGACAATTCCCTGCCCCCGGTGGTCATGGGTAGCCACATCGACAGCCAGCCGACCGGCGGCAAGTTCGATGGCATCTACGGGGTGTTGTCGGGCCTGGAAGTGATCCGCAGCTTAAACGACATGGATTATGAAACCAACGCGCCCATCGAGGTTTCCGCCTGGACCAACGAGGAAGGTTCACGCTTCGCCCCGGCCATGGTGGCGTCCGGCGTGTTCGCTCAAGTGTTTGATCTGGAATACGGCCTCAGCCGTGCCGATGTGGATGGCAAGACCATGGGCGAGGAACTTGAGCGCATCGGCTATGCTGGTGAAGACGAAGTCGGCGGCCGTGAATTTACGGCGTTTTTCGAGGTCCATATCGAGCAGGGGCCGATTTTGGAAAACGAGGAAAAAACCATCGGCGTGGTGACCGACGCCCAGGGCCAGCGCTGGTACGAAATTACGTTGACCGGTCAGGAAGCCCATGCCGGGCCGACCCCCCTGCCGACCCGCAAGGACGCCCTGTTGGGGGCCGCGCGGATCATCCACACGGTCAACCGCATCGGCATGGACAACCAGCCCAACGGTTGCGCCACGGTCGGCATGATCCAGGTCCATCCCAATTCCCGCAATGTCATTCCCGGCCAGGTTTTCCTGACCGTCGATTTCCGCCATCCCAACGCCGACATTCTGGAAGCCATGAATGACGAGTTGGAAATCGAAATTAGAAAGATCGTCGATACCATCGGTTTGGAAATGGAATTCGAGCAAATCTGGTATTCGCCACCCGTGGCCTTCGACAGCGATTGCGTCAACGCCGTGCGCAAGGCCGCCGAACAGGGCGGCTATGCCCACCGGGATATTGTCAGCGGTGCCGGTCACGACGCTTGTTATATTAACAAGGTCGCGCCGACCGCCATGGTCTTCATCCCGTGTGAAAACGGCATCAGCCACAACGAGGAAGAAAACGCCACCCCCGACGATATTACCGCCGGGGCGCAAGTACTGTTGCAGGCGGTGATCGAACGGGCCAATTCCGTCGGCACGACGGGCGAATGAGCGAGCCGATTATCAATGCGGAAAAACTGAACCTTGTATTCGAAACCGCCGATGTCCCGGTTCATGCTTTGTCTGATGTCGACCTGCAAATTAACAAGGGCGATTTTGTTTCCCTGATTGGCCCGTCTGGCTGTGGCAAGACCACCCTGCTGCGGGTTATCGCGGATCTTGAAAAACCCACGTCGGGCAAAATCGACGTGGCCGGGGTGTCACCTGAAAAGGCGCGCCTGAACCGGCTTTACGGCTATTGCTTTCAGGCACCCGTGCTTTATCCCTGGCGCTCGATCATTCGCAATGTGACGTTGCCCCTGGAACTGATGGGCCTGTCGCGCAGGGATTGTCAACAACGGGCCAAAGAGCATTTAGGGCTGGTTGGCCTGGAAGGTTTCGAGAATAAATTTCCCTGGCAGTTGTCAGGCGGAATGCAGCAACGGGCCTCTATCGCCAGGGCGCTTTGTTTCGAACCGGAACTGATGTTGATGGATGAACCGTTCGGGGCGTTGGATGAAATCACCCGCGATCATTTGAACGAACAGTTTTTGCGCCTGTGGGGCAGCACCGGCAAGACCGTCGTGTTTGTCACCCACTCCATTTCCGAAGCGGTATTTCTATCGACCAAAATAGTCGTTATGAGCCCCCGGCCCGGTCGCATCCTGAAAGTGATCGATACGGATTTACCGCCGGACCGGACCCTCGATTTCCGCGACACCGCCAAATTCCAGGAAATTGCCCACGACGTCCGCATGGCATTGCGGGAAGGTCACAGCTATGACGACTAGGGTGGCCCCGTCAGGTACGCTCGGGCAGCGAATTTACGCGGGCCGGGCCTTTCCGGTTTCGGTCATTCTGACGCTGGTGCTGATCGCCTGGTATGCCGGCGCGGTCTATCTGAACGCCCCCCAGGTGATCGAAAAATTTGAACGGGCCAAAATCGACTGGACCGTGGGACAACTGATCGACGCAAGCTGGTCCATGGGCCGCCCCGTCCTGCCCTCGCCCCATCAGGTCGCTATCGAGCTTTACAAGACCACGGTGCTAAAGAATGTGACCTCTAAACGCAGCCTGATTTTTCATGCCTATGTCACCGGCTCATCGACCCTGTTGGGCTTCGCCATGGGAATTGTCTTGGGCATATTTCTGGCGGTCGGCATTGTTCATGTGCAGACGTTGGAAAAAAGTCTGCTGCCGTGGATCATCGCCTCGCAAACCGTGCCGATCCTGGCCATCGCGCCGATGGTGATTATTATTCTCGGCAACATGGGCTACACCGGCTTGCTGCCGAAGGCGATAATATCCATGTACCTTTGTTTCTTCCCGGTGGTCATCGGCATGGTCAAGGGGCTGCGCTCGCCCGACCCGTTGCAACTGGACTTGATGCGAACCTACAGCGCCACGCCAGCCCAGGTGTTCTGGAAATTACGGCTGGCGTCTTCCGTGCCATTCCTGTTTACCAGCCTGAAAGTGGCCGTCGCCATCAGCCTGGTCGGGGCCATTGTCGGCGAACTGCCGACCGGGGCCCAGGCCGGTATCGGTGCCAGGCTGCTCAGCGGTTCCTACTATGGCCAGACCGTGCAAATCTGGTCGGCCCTGGTTGTCGCCTCGGTTCTCGGCATGGTTCTGGTCTACGCCGTTGGTTTGACCGAGCGCATCGTCGCCAGCCGCATGGGGCAGCGGCCATGAACCAGGTTGGCCTGAAAAGACGGATCGATGACGGCCTGTGTCTGCTGCTGATGGCGGTCGGTTTCCTGCTGCCCATCGGCGCCGGTATTGGCTGGCTGGATATGCCGGGTGTTCTAATCCCCGCCCTGATCGCCTTTGGCTGTGCCGTTTGGCTGGCCTTTGGCCGCACCATGTCGCTTGGTGTATCCCTGGTCGGTGCCGCCAGCGGTGTTCTGGTTCCATCGGCGGCGATGTCTTCAGGGGCGGTGCTGGGGGCACAGGCTGCGGGCCTGTGGTTGTTTGTCGCCGGGCTTTCGATCATCGTTTGGCGGGCCCTGGAAAACCTGTCTGAATTGAAACGCAGCGGCGCGTTTATGAATTTGCTGGTACCGACTCTGTTCGGCCTGTGGCTGCTGTATTTGTGGGAAGTGCTGGTCATTGGTTTCGATGTGCCAAAAGTGTTGCTGCCCGCACCCAGCCAAATCGGCGAAATTCTGGCCTCGCGCACGGATATTCTGTGGGTCGATTTCCAGCAAACCTTCCTGAAAGCCGTTCTCGGCGGATTTGTCATTGGCTGCGGGTCCGGCTTTGTGGTCGCCCTGGTTATTGATCGGGTGCCGTTTCTGGCCCGTGGATTGTTGCCGTTGGGATCGGCGGTCAGCGCCATTCCTATCGTTGGCATCGCCCCGATTATGGTCATGTGGTTTGGTTTTGATTGGCAATCGAAGGCCGCCGTGATCGTGGTCATGACCTTTTTCCCGATGATGGTGAACACGCTCGCCGGGCTTAATTCGCCCGATGAAATGCAAAAAGACCTGCTGCATTCCTACGGTGCATCGGACAGGCAATCGTTTATGAACCTGCGGCTGCCGAGCGCCCTGCCGTTTATCTTCAACGCCCTTAAAATCAATTCAACACTGGCTTTAATAGGTGCTATCGTGGCTGAATTCTTCGGCACACCGACCAAGGGAATGGGGTTTCGAATCAGTACTGAAATGGCCAGGATGAATGTCGATACCGTGTGGGCGACCATTGCGGTTGCCGCCGTTGCCGGTTCTGTTTTCTACGGGATGCTGGCCTTGCTGGAGCGCAGGCTGACTTTCTGGCATCCATCCTATCGCTAACCACTAACAAATACGTTTTAACAGGGAGACAAATTTATGAAAAAATCAATTCAATTGACCAGCGTACTGACCGCCGCCGTGATGGCGCTGGGTCTGGCGCAGGCGCAGACCGCCGAAAAATTGACACTGCAGCTTAAATGGGGAACCCAGGCCCAGTTCGCCGGATACTACGTGGCCAAGGACAAGGGCTTCTATAAAGATGTCGGCCTTGATGTTACCATCAAGCCCGGTGGCCCGGACATCAACCCGTCCCAGGTCATTGCCGGTGGCGGTGCCGATGTGGTGATTGACTGGATGCCTTCGGCCCTGGCGACCCGCGAAAAAGGCGTACCCCTGGTCAACATCGCCCAGACCTTCAAGAAATCCGGCATGATGCTGACCTGCCGCAAGGATAGCGGTATCAAGACCCCGGCCGACTTCAAGGGCAAGACCCTGGGGGTCTGGTTCTACGGCAACGAATATCCGTTCCTGTCGTGGATGGCCAAGTTGGGCTATTCCACCGATGGCGGAGCGAACGGCGTGACGGTCCTGAAACAGGGTTTCAACGTCGATCCGATCCTGCAAAAACAGGCCCATTGCGTTTCCACCATGACCTATAACGAATACTGGCAGATCATCGACGCCGGTATTCCGGCCGGTGAGCTGATCGTTTTCAAGTATGAAGATCAGGGCGTGGCGACTTTGGAAGATGGCCTGTACACCCTGGAAAAAAACCTCAAGGACCCGAAAATGGCCGACAAGCTGGCCCGTTTCGTCAAGGCCTCCATGAAGGGCTGGGAATACGCCATGAGCCACGTCAACGAAGCCGCCGATATCGTCCTTGAAAACGATTCCACGGGGGCACAGACGATAAAGCATCAGCGTCGCATGATGGGCGAAATCGCCAAGCTGATTGCCGGTTCATCAAAAGGTGTCGGTTATCTCGATGTCGCCGATTACGAACGCACGGTCAGCGTTTTGCTGTCCAGCAAGTCTGATCCGGTGATCACCAAAAAGCCCAGTGGTGCGTGGACCCACGACATCTGGAACAAGGCTATGAGCATGTAGCCTGTGGTTTTAGCAGCCAAATAAAAAGGGAAGGCTTCGGCCTTCCTTTTTTTGCCTAAAAATAGGACGCCAGATTATTGCGGATGCGCTCCAGCACGGGAACATCATCGGAGCCGCCGGTGAAATCCAGACCGGTGACGGTTTCGTACAGGTGGATATAACGCCCGGCGAATTCGATCAGGGTGTCTTCCGGGATATCCGGGATATTGTCCTTGTAGGGATCACATTGATCGTTGACCCACAGGCGCAGGAATTCCTTGTCCAGGCCGTGCGGGTTTTCCCCGGTCGCCATTTTTTCAGCATAACTGTCGGCCAGCCAATAGCGCGAGCTGTCCGGTGTCAGGATTTCGTCGGCCAGGCAAACATCGCCATTTTCATCCAGGCCGAATTCGAATTTTGTATCGACCAGGATCAAGCCTCGTTCGGCGGCCAGTTCCCGGCCGCGGGTGAACACGGCCAGCGACAGCCGGGCCAGTTCATCCCAGCGATCTTGTGTGAGCAACCCCTGTTTGATAATTTCCGCCGGTGTCACCGGGGCGTCGTGTTGGCCCTGAACGGCCTTGGTGGTGGGGGTCAGAATGGTGCCCGGCAGTTTCTGATTCTTGACCAGGCCATGGGCCAGATGGATGTGTTGGTCGATCCGGTCATGTAATCCCGCACCACCATTTCGACCGGTAACATGTCGAGTTTCCTGCATACCAGCACGTTGGCATCGGGATAATCTATCACATGGTTGGCGCAGATATCGGCGGTGGCATCAAACCAGAACCGGGCCGTCTGGGTCAGCACCTCGCCCTTGAACGGAACCGCACCCAGGTTTTTGTCAAACGCGCTTTGCCGGTCCGTCGCAATGATGATCATTTTGCCGTCCGGCAGGGCATATGTATCGCGGACTTTGCCCTGATAGTGGCTGGGCAATTCAGGGACGGTCGCGTCCGTCAGCATGTTGGCAATCTGGCGGCGGATGGTCTCGGTGTCGATCATGGCAACAGAACCTGCATTTTCAAAAAAACTGTCATACAGACATGCCGGCCTGTTCGCAAATCTATTCCGTCATTTCCGTTTAACTGTTTTCGGCTTCAGCATCTCGCTGCGCTTGTCCATGGCCGCGTAACAGGGGGCGAAGGTCGGGCGGTCGATGTAGCGCCCTGCCCCACGTTCGGTCTTCAACTCGCCGTCTTGCCACACCACGTTGCCTTGCGAGATAGTCGTTTGCGCCAGCCCGGTCACGGTCATGCCATCGAAGATGTTGAAGTCAATTTGCTGATGGTGGGTTTTTTCCGATATGACCCGGCTACCGTTGGGGTCCCACAGAACGATATCGGCATCCGCACCGACGCTGATCGAGCCTTTGCGGGGATGAATGTTGAATATTTTTGCCGCATTGGCCGAGGTCACGGCGACGAATTCGCTGGGGGTCAGGCGACCGCTGCCGACCCCCTGATCCCAGATCACCGACATGCGGTCTTCGATGCCGCCGGTGCCGTTGGGAATGAGGGTGAATTTATCCTTGCCGGCGGCTTTTTGCGGCGCACAAAAGCAGCAATGATCGGTCGCCGTGGTTTGTAGGTTACCCGATTGCAAACCCCGCCACAGGGCCTCCTGGTGCTTTTTCGGGCGGAACGGCGGACTCATCACATGGGCGGCGGCAAATTCGAAATCCTCGTTCCAGTAGACACTGTCATCGACCACCAGATGCCCGGCCAGAACCTCGCCGTAGACCCGCTGGCCTTCCAGCCTGGCGCGGGTAATGGCCTCGAGAGACTCGCTGCAACTGTTATGCACCACATAAAGCGGCACATCGAGCACCTGGGCGATGCGAATGGCCCGGTTGGCGGCCTCGCCTTCGACTTCCGGCGGCCGGGACTGGGGGTGGCCTTCCGGTCCGGTAATGCCTTCGGCGATCAGTTTCTGTTGCAGATGAAACACCAGTTCGCCATTTTCCGCATGAACCGTACAGATGGCGCCCAGTTCACGGGCGCGGGTGAAGCTGTTCACCAGGATCTCGTCATCGGCCATGATCGCGCCCTTGTAGGCCATGAAGTGCTTGAAGGAATTGACCCCGTGCTCGCGGGTCAGAATTTCCATATCCCGGTGCACGGTGTCGTCCCACCAGGTGATGGCGACATGAAACGAATAATCCAGCGCCGCCTTTTCCGACCATTGCCGCCACTGGTTCCAGGCTTCCATGATCGGCTGTTGGGGTCCGGGAATAACGAAATCGATGATCATCGTGGTGCCCCCGGCGGCCCCGGCCGATGTGCCCGAGAAAAAGTCCTCGCTGGCCACCGTGCCCATGAACGGCAATTCCATATGGGTATGAGGGTCGATGCCGCCGGGCATGACCAGCAAATCACCGGCCTCGATGATCCGCACGCCCGATGGGGCCTCCAGGTTTTCCCCCATGGCGACAATCTGGCCGCCTTCGCAATAGACATCTGCCCGCGCTTCGCCTTGCGCATTCACAACGGTGCCGCCCCGGATTAAAATAGACATGATTTGACCTCCCTGTTATGGACTTCTGTTGGTGCTATGTTGCCCAATATGGGGAAATTTGTCTAGGCCATGGACTCATAAGTGGCGCTGTTTTTAAGGTTCGGAACAATGGAAATAGATTTCATCTTCGACGCCTCTTGCCCCTGGAGCTACATCGGCAAACAACGGCTCGATCAGGCCATTGCCGAGCGACCGGCGGTGTCGGCGCGGATCAAATGGGTTCCGTTCCTGCTCAACCCGGAAGTTTCGCAACAGGGGGCCGACCGCAACACCTATTTGACCACCAAGTTCGGCAGCGAAAGCCGGATCAGGCGTATGCACGAAACCCTGGTCGTGGCCGGCAAGGCGGCAGATATCGTGTTTAACTTCGATCTCATCGACCGGGTGCCGAGTACGCTCAGGGCGCACCGGTTGATCCAGATGGCCGACCTGGCCGAAACAGGCGGAGAAGCCGTAGAACAGATTTTCAGAAGCTATTTTCATGATGGACAGGATATCGGCGATCCGGCGGTTTTGCTGGATATTGCGGAGCGTATCGGCCTCGACCCCGGTGATATCGCCAGGCGATTGCAATCCGATGAATTCAGCGATCTGGTCTACCGGGAAAACGCCCGCGCTCACCGCCTGGGCATTAACGGCGTGCCGTCGTTTGCGTGCAATGGTTCCATGGTTATTTCCGGTGCCCAGGGCACAAAAATTCTCACCCGGGTGATCGATGCGGCGGTAGCGGAAATGAAAATCGGCCGGGTCGGAGCCTCTTTTAGCTAATGACTTTTCGCGCCTGTTCTATAGTGATCATGGCCGCCCCGGCATCGGCCGCCCGGTGATCATAGACGCTGCGGTAGGATGAACAAGACCGGCAGTTTGACAGGAATTTACCGGCCATCTGATCATCGATGATGGATCGGTAGGCCGCATTGTCCAGGCACAGGATTTCCGCCAGAGGTGTCTTCTTCATATCGCCAATAATCAACGAGCCACCGGTATCACGGCAGGCGCAGGCGCGGACCCGGCCATCATATGCGATCTGCACTTCGCCGAACAGCTTGGTGCAGGCCCCGTGCATGTAGATCAATTCGCCGCGGGTGATTTGAATGCCGAGCGGGTCGACATCGCCCTGGCGGATCAGCCCGCCCCAACTGTCATATTCACCGGCAACGGAAAAACGGCAGCCGTCCAGTTTCAAAAACTCGGCAATCAGGCGGGTAATGCGGGTGTCATTGGCCAGAGGATCGCCCGCCATGGCGACGGTTCGCAGGCTGAAATCCAGACCATCGGCAAATGGATTGGCTTTGTAGAGCGCCAGCAAATGTTCCATGTTTTGGCAAAACTTGTCGAGCTGCCGCACCGGCTTGCGGGTGGTCAACTGAAAGCCCTGATCGTCGATGCCGTAAACGCTGACGATAAACTGGCGAAGTTTGCCATACTGGCCCAGGCGGTGCATATCGCGCCCTCGGGCCATGATCAGGTTGGTGAAAAAAACGAACGATGTGATGCGCTCGTCGGCCTCCAGAATATCCAGTTTCTCATAGACTCCCGGATCACTGAAAACGTCGCCCAGCATGGGGGTCAGGACGATTTCGCTAAATCCGAGTTTGCCGGCCTGATCGACCGCATCGATGAACAATTCCTTGCCCATGATTGTGCCCCTGGGCATCTGATCATAGGCGCAAAACCGGCAGGCCAGGTTGCACAGGCCGGACGTTTCGATAAATATCTGCTTGCGCGGATGGGGCACATAAGTACGGCCCAACAGGCGGCTGCGGCTGATCGCAGCAAAACTGCCGAGCGAGCGTCTTAAATTGTGCATACTGATCATTGAGCGGTCGCCACGTCGGCCAATTGCTTCAATAAATGGCGAACCCCGGCCAGTCGTTCCGCCGGACCATCCCAGCCGCGCATGAAAACAAGCTTGTGGTCGGGACGCAGTTTGGCCGTGCCGGTCTGTTCTATGATGAACTGTACCAGTCCGGCGGGATTGGCGAAATCGTCGTTGTGGAAGGATATCACCGCCCCTTTCGGTCCGGCATCCACTTTCGCCACCCCGGCCCGTCGGCTCAACTGTTTGACGGCGACGATTTCCAGCAGGTTTTCGACTTCCTGGGGCAGACTGCCGAAGCGGTCGATCAGTTCGGCGGCGAAGGCTTCGATTTCGTTTTTGTTTTGCAGGCCAGACAGGCGACGGTAAAGTTCCATGCGCACGTTTAAGTCGGCAATGTAATGGTCCGGGATCAGCACCGCCATGCCGATGCCGATTTGCGGGCTCCATTCTTCATCCACACCGGGGCCGCCATCCAGGCCTCGGGCCTCGGCCACGGCTTCTTCGAGCATTTGCTGATACAGTTCGATGCCGACTTCACGAATATGCCCGGACTGTTCATCGCCGAGCAGATTTCCGGCCCCGCGAATATCCAGATCATGGCTGGCCAGCGAGAAACCGGCCCCCAGATTATCCAGCGTCTGCATCACTTCCAGGCGCTTTTCCGCCGCCGGAGTCAGTTTCTTGCGTTGCGGCAGGGTCAAATAGGCGTAGGCGCGAATTTTCGACCGGCCGACCCGGCCCCGCAATTGATACAGTTGGGACAGGCCGAACATGTCTGATCGATGAATGATCATGGTATTGACATCGGGCATGTCGATGCCGGATTCAATGATATTTGTCGATAGCAGGACATCGAAATTGCCCTCGTAGAAGGCGCCAATGGCGTCTTCCAGGTCGCTCGGGGCCATGCGGCCATGGGCGATAATGAACGAAATTTCCGGCACCAGTTCGGTCAGGCGGGTGGCGATGTCGCCTAAATCCTTGATCCTGGGGCAGACATAAAAGGTCTGACCGCCACGGAACCGTTCGCGCAGGATAGCCTCGCGGATGATCACCGGATCAAACGGCATGATGAAGGTGCGCACGGCCAACCGATCCACCGGCGGGGTGGCGATGATGCTCATTTCCCTGACCCCGGTCAGGGCCATTTGCAGGGTGCGCGGGATCGGTGTGGCGGTCAGGGTGATGACGTGCACGTCGGACTTTATCTTTTTAAGCTTTTCCTTGTGGGCGACGCCGAAGTGCTGTTCTTCATCGACCACCAGTAGGCCCAAGTCCCGGAAACCCACGTCCCTGGCCAACAAGGCATGGGTGCCGATGATGATATCGACGACGCCGGACTTCATGCCGTCTTTAATTTCCTTGACCTGCCTGGCCGGGACCAGCCTCGAAATCTGTTCGACCCGGATCGGCAAATCGGCGAAGCGTTGCGCGAAGTTGAGGAAATGCTGGCGGCACAGCAAAGTCGTCGGCACCACAATGGCGACCTGTTTGCCCTGCGTTTCAGCCCGGACGGCTCCCTGTTGGCGTCCTGCAGCCGGGACGGTGAGATCAAGCTCTGGGACGTTGAGACCCGGCGATGTCTGGTCACGCTGCAGGGCCATGAATTCTCGGTATTCACCCTGGACTTCAGCCCCGACCGGCGCACCCTGGCGTCGGGGGGTTCGGATCGCACCGTCGGGCTTTGGGATCTGACCTACTACGATCGCCACATCGCCGGCAACCTCGAATACAACTTCCAAAGAATGCCGGACGTTGACATCCCGCGGGCCGTGCAACAATCGCTTAAAGCGTGGGCGAGGGCTACTTCCGCTGGCCAGATTCGGACCAGCCCCGAGCTACCCTGACATGCCTCGATCCCCCTCCAATCCCGCAATCGGTATCCGGCGAACGAGCATCGGCAAAACGACAAAGAGCGCGTCCATCGATGCGTTAGACTTCCTCACTTCCGGCGCGGTGACGCTGATCCTCGCCGGCATGCACGGCGACGAACCCAAAAGCGTGTTCGTGGCGAGAAAACTTCTCGAACATCTCGATGCCCATCCGCCGGTTGGGTCCGTCATCATTGTTCCGGTGGTCAATCCCGATGGGTACGCCTTGCGGCGGCGCGGTAACGCCCACCGCGTGGACCTGAATCGCAACTTTCCCACCCAGAACTGGCAGCCGGGGCGTCAGAAGAGTCGTTACTATCCGGGGGCGGAATCGGAACCCGAGACCCGCGCCGTCATCCGGCTCATCGAGCGGGTTCGCCCGCGGCGCATCATCACCATCCACTCGATCGACCGAAACCGATTCTGCAACAACTACGACGGACCGGCCAAACGCATCGCCTCCGCCATGGCCCGCCGCAACGGTTACCCGGTGGCGGGTGACATCGGCTACCCCACGCCCGGAAGCCTGGGAACTTATGCCGGCGTCGAACGACGCATCCCCACCGTCACCCTCGAACTCCCCTCCCACCATTCACCAAAACGCTGCTGGCAGGACAACGCCAAAGCCCTACTATGGTGCTGTCGATAGGCGAGCGTCGCACAAAAGGGAGATTCTGAACTTGCGATCACCGATCGGACGGTACACCAACTGGCTGCACACCCGTTGGCCGGCGGGCACGGTGGAGCGGCTGCCGGACGTTCAACCCGACGGGTCCACCAATGTCCC
>ENA-ORDP01000982-ORDP01000982.1-marine-sediment-metagenome-genome-assembly--contig:-NODE-982-length-16794-cov-35.742936_pt1 | contig 16794 bp, 15 predicted proteins | sample MGYA00248627_ERZ508539 | MGnify/ENA primary metagenome ERZ508539 (study PRJEB26208, sample SAMN05571518) | marine sediment metagenome | biome: deep sea; feature: Hydrothermal vent; material... | reverse complement strand
CAGCGCTCGCCCGGTTCCAGCCGGTCGGCATTCATGGCCAGACACATGGAACAGCCCGGTTCGCGCCACTCGAAGCCGGCGGCGGTAAATATCCTGTCCAGCCCTTCCGCTTCCGCCTGCTGTTTCACCAGACCCGAACCCGGTACCACAATCGCCTGTTTAACATTTGCTGCGACCTTGCGCCCTCTGGCTACGCCGGCCGCTGCCCGCAGGTCCTCGATGCGCGAATTGGTACAGGAGCCGATGAAAACACGATCCAGGCGGATATCCGAAATCGCCGTTCCGGGAGTCAGCTGCATATAGTCCAGCGCCTTGCGCATGCCGGTCTGTTTCACGGCATCGGGTTCGAATTCCGGATCAGGCACCGCGTCGGTAATCGCCACCACCATTTCCGGTGATGTCCCCCAGGTGACCTGTGGTTTGATATCTTTCGCATGCAATGTAACGACACGATCAAATTCGGCATCATCGTCGCTGACCAGTGTCCGCCAGTAAGCAATCGCGGCATCCCATTGATCACCCACGGGGGCATAAGGTCGGCCCGCGACATAATCGATGGTCTTCTGGTCAACTGCGATCATACCGGCGCGCGCACCGGCTTCTATGGCCATGTTGCATACCGTCATGCGGCCTTCTACCGACAATGCCTCAATTGCGCTGCCGGCAAACTCGATCGCATAGCCAGTCCCGCCCGCGGTACCGATTTTTCCGATGATGGCCAGTACCAGGTCCTTGGCGGTAACGCCCCGACCCGCTTCACCCTCAACACGCACCTGCATGTTTTTTGATTGTTTCAGGATCAGGCACTGGGTAGCCAGTACGTGCTCAACCTCGGAGGTGCCGATACCGAATGCCAGTGCGCCGAAGGCACCGTGTGTCGAGGTATGCGAATCACCACACACCACGGTCATACCCGGCAAGGTCGCGCCCTGCTCCGGACCGATCACGTGCACAATCCCCTGACGAGCGTCATCCATGTGAAACTCGGTGATAGCAAAATCCGAACAGTTCCGATCCAGGGTTTCCACCTGGATACGCGCAATCGGGTCTTCAATTCCCGCCACCCCGGCCGTGCGGTGCGTGGTCGGCACATTATGGTCCGGCACCGCCAGTATGGAGTCGCTGCGCCAGAGCTTGCGCCCGGCCAGCCGCAACCCTTCAAAGGCCTGTGGCGATGTCACTTCGTGGACCAGGTGGCGATCTATATATAGGAGTGAGGTGCCATCAGCCTCTTCACGCACCCGGTGCGCCTGCCATAATTTGTCGTAAAGTGTCTTCGCGCTCATCGTTCTCTCCAGATTCCGGAGTAGACTACGACGGGTAAGCTAATAACTCAAATTCATATTTTTCATATTTTATATTACAATTAGGAATATATGAATATTGCTGCCTTGAAAGCCTTTGCCGCCGTCGCAGATTCAGGATCGTTTTCCGTCGCTGCGGAGCACCTGTTCCTCACCCAGCCGGCGATCAGCAAACGCATCGCTGCACTGGAAAGCGAGCTGGATGCCAAACTGTTCGATCGTATTGGCCGTACCATCTCGCTCACAGAAGCCGGTCGGGCATTGCTGCCGCGTGCGCAGAATATTCTGGTCGAACTGGAAGACAGTGTTCGCGCCATCTCCAATCTGACCGGAGAGATACATGGCACACTGCGCTTCGCCACCAGCCATCACATTGGCCTGCATCGTCTGCCACCCGCGCTGAAAAGTTTCACGCAGGCATACCCGCAGGTGCGCCTGGACATCCGCTTCATGGACTCCGAAGAAGCCTGTATGGCGGTGGAGCACGGTGAACTGGAGCTGGGCATTGTCACCCTGCCGCCAACGCCACTCCCCAACCTGACTACCAGGGTCGTATGGCAAGACCCGTTAGGTATCGTGGTATCCAGCCACCATCCACTGGCTGCCAGAACCCGCGTGAAACTGAGCGAGCTGGCGCAACACCCGGCGATACTCCCGGCAGCCAATACCTACACCCGGCAGATTGCCGAACGGGCTTTCGAAGCGCTGGGGCTGAAACTGGATGTTGCACTATCGACAAACTACCTTGAGACCATAAAAATGCTGACGACCGTCGGGATCGGCTGGAGCTTGCTCCCTATCACCATGCTGGATTCACGCACCAGGCAATTGTCAGTCAGAGGACTTTCTCTGGAACGTTCACTGGGCATCGTATACCACCGGGAGCGGACACTCTCGAATGCTGCGCGCGAACTGATCCGTCAGTTATCCTGATAACCTTTGTGGTTGAACCCGTCCGCGCACCAGGGCGCGCTGGGTCTGATTAACCGATCCATGCTAGAATTCCTTTATCGTCATCCCGGCGTATGCCGGCATGACGAATTAATCAGAGTTGCCTTAACCTTCATACAAAGCCAGATAGCACGGAGATTTTATGTCCGATATACAATTCAACTCCCGCCTGAGTGATGAAATCAAGGTATCCCCTGAAGCGGTTGAACAACTTATCGCGATCACAGAAAACGAGGATGACGTGAACGGCGTACGTATTTTCGTGTCAGGTGGCGGTTGCGGCGGTATGTCCTACGGCATGACCCTGGTCGAACAACCCGGCAAATACGACTGCGTGCTGGAAAATAAGGGTCTGAATTTATACGTCGATGCTGTCGCACTCGGTTTTCTTGAGGGCGTCGAAATTGACTACAAGACAGAAGGTGTCAACAAAAGCTTCGTCTTCAAAAACGTATTTGCCAAATCCGGCGGCAGCGGCACCTGCGGTGCCTGTGGTGGTGCTGCCGGCGGCGGTTGCGCCTGAGCAATGCTCCCCGCCTGCTGCTCATTGCACAGGCAAACAGCTACCGTATAGCACCCTACCTGCGTGCGGCAAAACGTATGGGGCTGGAGGCGATGATTGCCTCGCGTGGTGAATTCTCGCTCATTTCCGAAGTCCACGATGGACTGAACGTAGACCTGGACAATGCCGAAACCTCTTTGGCCAGTATTCTTCAGGAAGCCGACAGGACTCCGTTTGCCGGTATCCTTGGCAGCGACGACAGTACGGTTGAGCTGGCTGCCATGGCCGCGCAAACGCTTGGTCTGCCCCACAATCCACCGCAAGCTGCACGCCTGTCGCGGCGCAAGGATCTGGCGCGGGCGCACCTGGCACTCGCCGGTTGCCCGGTGCCGCTTCACTACCTGATTAATCTCTGCAAAACCCTGCAACCACAGATGGCCGGGTTGCCCTGGCCCTGTGTCATCAAACCGTTGAATATGTCTGCCAGCCGTGGAGTGATTCGTGCAGATAGCGAAGCCGAATTTATCACCGCATGCCAGCGCATCAAGACCATCGTTGCAGATTCAAGAGATGACTTTGAAGCAAGCCATGTACTGGTCGAGGACTATATCGATGGCATCGAGGTAGCCTACGAAGGCTATCTGCACAACGGCGAACTCACCACACTCGCACTGTTCGACAAACCCGATCCGCTGCAAGGGCCTTATTTCGAAGAAACCATCTACGTCACCCCCTCACAGCTGGATGACACGACACAGTCGACGATAAAGCAGCGCGTTGCCCAGGCTTGCGCAGCTTACGGTCTGTCAACCGGACCGGTGCATGCAGAATTGCGTGTCGACGAACATGATGCGTGGATACTGGAAGTTGCCTCCCGCACCATCGGTGGTGATTGTGCGCGCATTCTGGACAATGGTAACGATTTTAACCTGGAAGAACTGGTTATCTCGCTGGCTACCGGCAAACCGGTAGATACCAGCCCACCGGACGACGCACGAGGCGTGATGATGATACCCATCAGGGAAGGCGGCATTCTAAGACGCGTGGAAGGAATCACCGCTGCCCGCAAGGTCACCGGCGTCGAGAAGGTTGACATAATAATACGCGAAGGAAACGAACTGATCCCGTTACCCGAAGGCAATCAATATCCAGGCTATATTTTTGCGCGTGGCGATTCCCCTGACGAGGTTGTTTGCGCATTGCGGGAAGCACACTCCAGACTGAATTTTGTCGTTGCACCGGTCATTAAAATGACTCTGCAAAAAGAATAATCCCCTGCCCGTTTTCCCCACAGGTCAGTGGCGGCTACTTCTTGCCACCACCACCCTGCCGGAAACCGGCCGGGAGCTGACCGAAGTCTCCTTCGCCAAAGAAAAAACCCAGCATGTGTTTTTCTATCAGCTCGATACTCTGTTCATCCGCGGTGCTGAGACCATTTTCGTTGATGATAGTAGTCAGGCGTTCAAGCCACTGCGCCCAGCCTTCCTGGGAAACATTTTCGAATATTCTCTGGCCCAGTTCACCAGGGTGTGGTGGCTTTCCCAGTCCTTCCGCTTCAGCTTTTAGTACTACGCACTGTACAGTTCTAGTCATGTCTAACCTCGGTCCCGGCTGTTTCTGTTGTCAAATCCTGTTCATATTTTTTCAGTAATACGCCTTCATCGCCACAACAGCTGGCCGCACACTTCTTGATCTGGTAAAGCTCTTCACTGTTGCCATCCAGATACGCTTCAATGGGCAGGTTTTCCTTGGCGCAATCGCATCCCTTGTCATTATACACGTAAATATTTTCCAGCCCGGCGCGCTCGGCAGCGTCACGCGCACTGTATAGCACAGCCTCCGGGGTAGGCGGGATATCGCTCAGCTTGTAGGCCGGGAAAAACCGGGTGATATGCCAGGGACTGTCCTTGCCCAGGTTGTCGCGTACCCAGCAGGCGATTTCGTAGTGCTCCTGTGGATCATCATTCTTCCCCGGGATAATATTAGTCCTGGTTTCCACGTGGATGCCGAGTTCGTGTGCTTTCTTTATCGAGTGCAATACCTGCTGCACCGTTGCCGGCCGGCAGATGTCCCGGTAGAACTCGTCGCGCATACTCTTGATGTCGGAGCACAGTACATCAATATACGGGGCGGCCAGCTCCAACGCCTCATCGGTTACAAAACTGTTGGAGACGTACACGGTATACAGGCCTGCCTGGTGTGCGAGCTCGGCAACATCGATAACATATTCCAGCCACACAGCCGGCTCTGAATAGGTAAATGCGATGCCCTGAACGCCCGCTCTCTGTGCAGTTTCGATCAGCGATTGGGGCGTCACCCAGGCCTCCCTGGACTTTCCTTTTGCCAGATCATCCAGCGCCCGCACCCCCCAGGAGATATCCAGATTATGACAACCACCACAGCGGAAGCTGCAGCCATAACTACCGACAGACATGACCCGCGTGCCGGGCCGGTAATGCTTCACCGGTTTATCCTCGATGGGATCGATATCTATCGATGACAAAATGCCATAGGACAGATTATAAAGCGTACCGTTACGGTTAACGTGTGCCTGGCAAAAACCGCGTTGTCCATGTTTAATCTTGCAGCGCCACAGACACAGGTGACAACGGGTGGTGCCGTTCTCCAGCTTTTCCTGCAAGCGGGTCTCGACGAGCCGATAGTTTTCGGAAGCAGTCACATTGTTCACCGACGAAATTAAAGTATGGAGTATAGGGTATCAGCCGGGCTTTTAACCCCTTCTGACGTAGGGTTTAGGCCTCAACCGTTCAGAAACCGGACCCTGACGAACCCCGGCCTGCAAGGCAGGACAAGCTCGTCACCCTGAACGACCAGCCGGGCTGCGCCGGTTTCCTGAAACTCGATGGCGTCTACCAGATTAAAAATTCGCCCATCGACGGTGCAGGGATAAACGATATCCGCACCGCGGGTGGCGCGAATAAAGTTGTACAGACGTTTTGCCGGCCAGCGAGTACTGACGGTATAATCCGCATCCGAGGGGAAACCCTGATAGCTGGCGCCTGCAAGCTGTTGAGCACGGCCGGTCCAGCCGGCCTCGCCATGCCGGGACATTGCCTGAACGATTAACCGGCTGCCCGCTTCGGCCAGCAATACCCTGGCTTGTCGCATCGGGACACCGTTTGGCATAGCAACAACGGTTTGACAGAGGATATCACCCGCATCAAGCTGCGCTGACATTCGATGCAACGTCACTCCCATTTCGCTTACACCGTCCCGGAACTGCCAGAATACCGGGTCAGGGCCGCGATAGGCCGGAAGCGCGGAGGGATGAAGATTGAAACAGCCAATTATCGGAACCGCCAGGACTTCATCAGGAATTTTTCGGGCAAAACAAGACACGAAAATAATGTCCGGCGAGAATGCCTTAATCCGGGCCGCTGCATCAGAAGCATTTCTGGAGAGTCTTATAACCGGGATATCGTTCAACAGTGCAAACGACTCAAGGGAATCAGGGTGTTCAGTAATAACCGGAAGTAAACGGTGCATTGAAGCCCCATTGCTACCGGCATCCACTGCAACAGCGCACGGGCGATAACCCGCGTCGCACAAGGCCTGCAAAGGCAGTACAGACAATGGCCCGGCAGAGCCTGTAAAAATAATATTCATTACCTTTGGTAACCTCTGGTTTCCTATTATGTATCGGCTAATACCAGGTGGCTATTGCTAGCGGTGGATAAAGACGACATCATTCCAGGCACCTGCGAGGCTGGCAACATAAACGATCGGACCCCCTATGACCGAACTAAATCATGTGTTCGACGGCACCCGCGACAACTTCCGGCAGCTGGTGCTGGAGAACTCGCACAAAGGCGTTGTACTCGTCAACTACTGGACACCCGATGCCGGTCCCTGCTTCAAACTCTGGCAGACGCTCGAAGGTCTGAGCCGTGAATATCAGGGACGTTTTCTACTGGTCAACGTCAATACCAACACACAAAATTCCCTGGCACGCGAAAACAGCATCACCAGCGTTCCCACCATAAAAATCTACCAGCGTGGCAAGGTTGTTGAATCTGTCTATGGTGCCCAGTCAGAAACCTCATTACGCTCCAGCATCGATAAATACGCACCACCGGCACGGAATACGCCCATCGCCCGGGCGATTCACAGTTACCAGGCCGGCCAGGTCGACGCCGCGCTGGATATTCTGACCGAGGCGAGCATCACGTCACCGGAAGATCCGAAGCCGTGCGCCATGGCGATCAAACTATTGCTACGCGAGAAACGCTATACGGATATTGAGACCTACTATCTGACCTTGCCGATCAGTATTCAGGCGGACACAGAGATCAGCACCTTACGGGTTCACGCAAAGATGTTGCAGCTGGCGGAACGGGCTTTACCGGTTGATGAGCTGGACCACCAGCTTGAAGATACACCAGACGACATGGATGCCGCACTAAGCCGCGCGGCGGTTGCCATGGTGCAGGATAACTATGAGCTGGCGTTAACCCACCTGTTTCGGATACTGCAGCAGGACTCGCATTATGGCGACGAGCTGCCGCGCAAAGCCATGCTGGTAGTCTTTTCCCTGCTCGGAGACACGCATGAACTTACCAAAACCTTTCAGAAATCCATGCGCGAGGTGCTGTCGTAGACGCAACCCTCAGAGCCAGCGCGAAACCTTTCAATACGTTCTATTGTCACCGGGTGGGATGAGAGAAATGCCTCCACAGTTGACGTGCGCCGGTCGCCGCTCAGACGTTGCAGCATGTCTGCAAAGACCTGTGTCGGTATGCCATTATCAGTCAAATAACGATACGCATAATCATCCGCTTCAGTTTCGAACTCGCGAGAGTACTGTGCATGAACCAACACTGTCGGCAATGCTACCGCCAACGCGGATGATGAAAAGGGATCACCGGTGACGGTGGCAATCACCAGTGCCAGTGCCGAGTCCTGCATCACCGTACGTAGCGAATGGCGGTGCTCCAGATGGCCGACTTCGTGGGCGAGCACCGACACGACTTCATCGTCGCTGTTGCCCAGCCGAACCAGTTCGTCGGTGACCACAACAATGCCGGAAGGCAGGGCGAAAGCATTGGCACCCATTTTTTTACTGGAACGGAACTCCAGACGGTAGCTGCCGCCATCCTCAAGCCCCCGGGTAATTTCGACAAAGCGCCGCTGCAACTCTGTGCGCTTTTCCTCATCCAGCTGCGTAGCACTGAACAGTGATTTATCCAGTACTTTGAGCGTACCCTGGCCGAGCTGACGGTCGACACTGTGCGGTACGGCGTAAGCCGCGCGCTCTGCCAGCCAGGGAATACCGTACTCAACCATCCCCCACACGAACCCGCCGGTCAGCGCGACTGCAACTATTACATAAGCCAGGCTGCTCTCCAGATGGTGCAGCCACTTGCCGCGTTGCGGCGCCCCCAGGCTGATGAGTATGCTGTCCAGGGCATCGTTGTCGGCGACCTCGCATTTTCCACCGTTTGGCAAGCGGATACTACGTGGTGTATGGCCCAGCCGCGCACCAATCTCGAGTGTGGAAAATGCAAACTGAAACGATACGCCTTCACCAAACAGGCTCAGCGACCCATCAGGTGAAAATTCAAGCTGCACCTCACAGGCCTGTGAGGTGCGCCCGTCGTAGTAGCGGGCAGAGAGTTGCACTGCCGCTAAAGACCCAGATCGATGTCCAGCATGTCTGCAAGCTCCTCGCCGGTTGCCTTGATATCGCCCTGCATGCCGGCAACAAATGCGTCCAGTCCGCCGGTGGATTCCACGGACAGATTCTCAAAACGGTAACGCATGATGCGTATCCTGGCCCAGGGAATCAACAGCCCGAAGGCCTTGAGATAAACGCCGTAGAAACTTTTTGCGGTGGCATCAAACCCGAAACGTGACACGCCGAAACCACTGTTAGCAACGACAAAGTGTTTCTCCCGGTAGACATAGTAGGGAATAGCCAGTCCTAACGTTACGATATTCAATAACATAAACCCGACCAGGACCGTGAAGGCGTCACCGTACCGTCCCCGGAAATCGAAACGAATGTTGCGAAATACCGAGTTGCGCGCATTGAACATCAGTGCTTTCACCACCAGCACCGGCAGCGCAGTCACGAAAATCAGCCAGAATATCGGTTCAGTTACCGGGTAAAAACGGACCGCAGCAGCGTAAACACCGATGACCGCAAAAGCGATCAGACGTCCTTTCAGAATCGAAACCGGGTTGGCGGTATATTCGAAGCTTGAGCCGTCAAGATGGGTATTTCCGTAGAAATAGCGCTTGTTGCGCACCTTCGCCCAGGCAGAATAAACCCCCAGCGTGAGAATAGTCAGCACGATGTTGACGATCCATATTTTGAAATATTCACCAGCCTTGCCGGTAAATTCAAACTCATGTGATTGTTTTATTTCACTATTATCTGATGGCATCCGGAGCTCCCGATAATCAAATTTGCTATAAGAGCGTCCTCGACAGCACTTGCTTTAATTACTACGTGTTTCGCAACTATCGACAGTTCCGGATGCCTTGCGGCTTAAGAGAGAAATACACGCTGCCGCTAGCTCTCGAGGGATCGACCCAATGCTGCCTGTGCACAAAACGGAGTGTAAGAAATGCCTATTGCACCACAATTCCAGAAACTGCTGGATAGCTGCCTGGAAATGGAACTCAGCCATCTGCGGCCACTCGTGGATCGCATGTTCGAAAATGCAGATGTAGCACTGCTGGATTTCGCTGAAAAAGCACAAAACAACATGGCGCAATCCCTGTTTTTCGAGGCTATGAGCGAGATTCGCAAGAAACGCAGTATTATCGAGCAGTATTTTTTCAGCGAAATCAAACGAAGTTTTCAGAACTTTCCCGGCGAACCGGACCAGCAGGACCAGCCTGTTCAGGAAGATGCCGGCCGGTCCGGTTTTTCTCTCATCGGCACCGACGAACTGGAAACTTCAGTGGCAACAAAAAACGCCGTCGGTAAACTGGCCAGCCGCATCATGGATCATATCTTTGCTCTTAAACAACGCCTGTCTGTCATAAACGCCGGCATTGCCATCCAGGAAAACCAGATACCCGGTGGCCCCGTATGGCTGGGCTACGCCTATCAAAAGGCTATCGAACAGCTGGAACTGGAAAACAAGATTCGCCTGGTGTTCATCGCGCTGTTTGACAAATACGTTCTTACCCATGCTGATGTCATATTCAACGAATTTAACAAACGTCTGATACAGGAGGGCATCCTGCCAAACCTGAAGTATGAGGTCAGAAAGCAACCTGGTGGTGTAGAGATTGTTGAAACCTTTGTCGCGGACGATGACTGCGCAGAGACAGACCCGGCCACAGGTACGGACGTAGATGGCCAGTCAGACCAGCAATCCCCGTCAGAGCTGGGCGATGAACTGTTTGGGCGTATCTGCGACCTCATGGCCGTGCGCCGTACTGGAACATCACCAGGACAAGGAGGAGCAGGCAACGTCTCTCCAATTCGTTCCGGTGGCGGTGGTGCCGTTAGGGGTGGAGGATCAGGCCACGGATACGGAGATACCGGTGGCGCTATGGGTTCAGGTAGCACAGGCAGTTCCAGCCTGGTAGGCCAGATCAGCAGTCTGCAATCCGAGATACATTCAGGATCGGCTGGGCTATCCAGCAGCGAATTCATCGAGAATATCGAAATAGACCAGGGCCTGATCGATCGTCTGCAAAGCACGCTTGCGGAAGAACGGGAAAAGATATTTGGTGCTATCGACCGACGTAAACTTCCGGCCGCAGATACCAATATAATAGAGCTGGTCGGGATGCTGTTCGAGTACATGCTGAAAGAACAGGATCTGCCAAACGTTGTCAAAGCCCTGCTCAGCCGCCTGCATACGCCATTACTCAAAGTCGCCGTTATAGACCGGAATTTCTTCACTCACACCCACCACGCTGCGCGCAGGCTGCTGAACAATATGACCTCGGCAGGAATTCGCTGGGTCGAGGAAGACCAGATTAATCGCGGTATTTTTCCGAAAATGAAAGAAATCGTCGACAAGATACTGCTCGACTTCAAGGAGGATGTCAGCATCTTCGAGACCCTGCTCGAAGAATTTACAAAGTCAGTAAGTGACCTGGACCGCCGCGCAGACCGGGTTGAACAACGCACTACCGAGGCTGCCAACGGACAGGAAAAACTTCAGGCGGCGCGCAGGCGCGCACAACAGGAAGTTCGCGGCCTGTGCCAGGGCAAACCTGTATCTGATTCCACCCACGAATTTCTGCAGCGCATCTGGGCTGACAAGCTTACTTTTATTCTGCTCCGCAATGAACAAAGCGATGGCAGTGATGACTGGAAAAATGCTATCGCACTCGCAGTGCGAATCGTGGATTCAATGTTACCTCCTGTCAGTGAAAGCAATCAGTCACGACGGCAGGCGTCACTGGGTAAATTGCAGGACGAATTGCACGATGCCACGAAGACGCTGCAACAAACCGACAAGGAAAAGCTTATCGGTGCCTTGTTCGAGACACAGAAGCAGGCTCTGGAAACGATAGTTGCTACCGAACAGCAACAGACACCTACCGCTACGCCTGCGACAGAAGATAAGCCGGTTACAGAAGAACCTGAAACAGAAGCCGACTATACAGCTGAACAACAGGCAAAAATTGTGGAGCTGAAAGCTATTCCTTTTGGTACCTGGTTCGATTTCGCAAAACCCGATCAGCCCATGAAACGAGCCAAACTGTCATGGCGCAGCACCGTTACCGGGAAATTCATGTTCGTGGATCAGATGGGCGTAAGAGCTTCAGTTATATCTATGCAAAATCTTGCGGACAGCATGCTGGATGGTAGTGTCCGCATTGCGGCGGCCGAAAAGAAGCCCTTCGTCGACCGCGCCATGAGTGCCATACACCGAATGCTGGACCGTGCTGCATAGCACAGCCCGTTATTGAATATGATTCTGGAGAAACCATCATGAGCAGCACAGTCAATCCGGTACGCTCAGAAAAACGGAGAAAAAACCGCGTGACCATTCCCGATCACCCACACATTCTGGACGCAAACAGCGACAAGGTTCTGGGCGAACTGGTAAACCTGTCAGCCGATGGCTTAATGGTGGTCAGCCCGAGCGGTATCGCCGGCGGAACGGTTTTCCAGATGAGAATCCCGCTTGTCCAGGGAGATAATAAAGTCGAAATCCTGGTCGGCGCGGAAAGCCTGTGGTGCGATGATGCGAACGGCTCCGGCGCCTACTGGACCGGGTTTCAGATTATCGATATTTCTCCCGAACACCAGGAAATATTGAACGCCGTTATTGGTGGCTAGACCGGGCCATCGGGTACCGCGCCGCCTGTAACTTCTTCGATAAACTCAACTATACGCTATACCGGCAGCCTGCTATCGTACGCGCTGAATCTCAACGGGATTTCCTGATTGTGGGTAATACCAGACTGCTCCCTTTCCTGATCATCCTGCTGCCTGCCAGCAGCCAGGCGGCCGAACTGAATTCAGGATGGATCGACCTTACCCGGCACCAGGCCGGCTATACCGCACTGATCCTGTTCACTCTGGCCTACCTGCTGGTCATGTCAGAGGAATTCACGCACCTGCGCAAATCCAAGCCGGTGATACTCGCGGCCGGAGCGATCTGGGGGCTGATCGCCTGGCAATACCATACGCAGGGGCTCACACACGCCGTTGAAATTGCGTTCCGCAGTACCTTGCTGGAGTTCTCCGAGTTGTTCCTGTTTCTGCTGGCGGCGATGACCTATGTCAATGCCATGGATGAACGTCAGGTTTTCGAAGCGTTACGCAGCTGGCTTATAAGAAAAGGGTGCAGTTACCGCCTGCTATTCTGGATTACAGGTATACTGTCTTTCTTCCTGTCCCCATTCATCGACAACCTGACTACCGCCCTGGTGATGTGCGCGGTTGTCCTGGCGGTCGGCAAAGGTAACGACCGGTTTGTCGGGCTGGCCTGTATCAATATTGTTGTGGCTGCCAATGCGGGAGGCGCTTTCAGCCCGTTTGGCGACCTGACCACGCTGATGGTGTGGCAAAAAGGACTGGTCGATTTTCAGAGTTTCTTACTGCTGTTCATTCCCTCAGTGATCAACTTTTCAGTTCCGGCAATACTGATGAACTTCTTCGTTCCGCAGGCTGTTCCCCCGGCCGACAACGAAACCGTTCGACTACGCCGCGGTGCTGTTACCATCCTGTTTTTATTTGGCTGCACCATCGCGACGGCCGTCAGTTTCCACAGCTTTCTCCACCTGCCACCGATGCTGGGCATGATGACAGGGCTTGGCTACCTGCAGGTTTTCGGCTACTACCTGAAAATGACGCACCCCCAACCTGTAAGCAATACGTATCAGCACGGCGTCGTCGGCGATATTGTTCCGCTCGACACTGAAGCAGATCGACCATTCGATATATTCAGCCGGCTGGCACGCGCGGAGTGGGATACGCTGCTGTTTTTCTATGGTGTGGTGTTATGCGTAGGCGGCCTGGGCTTTATCGGTTACCTGGCTCTGGCCTCGCAAGCGATGTATGTCGATCTTGGTGCTACCAACGCCAATATTCTGGTCGGCATACTGTCCGCCGTAGTCGACAACATTCCGGTGATGTTCGCAGTATTATCCATGAATCCGGACATGTCACTGGGACAATGGCTACTGGTCACACTCACCGCCGGCGTAGGTGGCAGCCTGTTATCGATAGGCTCGGCAGCCGGCGTCGCGCTGATGGGGCAGGCCCGCGGTAAATACACCTTCTTTACACATCTTAAATGGACGCCCGCCATAGCACTGGGTTATGCCGCAAGTATTCTGAGTCACTTATGGATAAATGCAGAGACTTTCTAACAGCCTGCTAATCCGTTTCCAGCTTCTCCCATACTGACGGCACACCCGCCGCTTTGGCTATCGCCTCCAACCGCGCCTTGTGCTCAGCCACCTCAGCGTCATCCGCCCGTATCACCCGCAGCGCCGGCCGGTTTGCCGGCAGTCTGCGGATTTTTTCCTCCTGATTACCGTCGGCAGCATCGGTCCCCGCTCCCAGTTGCAGAACGACCTGCCCGCCAGTCATGGCCAGGTAGACTTCGGCCAGTATTTCCGCATCCAGCAGGGCGCCGTGCAACTCGCGGTGGGTGTTATCGATTTCGTAACGCCTGCACAGCGCATCCAGGTTATTCTTCTGGCCGGGGTGCATCCTGCGCGCCATGGTCAGTGTATCCAGCACTGTGCAGATGTCCGACACCTGCTTCCCGATTTCGCATTGCCGGAATTCGCTGTTCAAAAAGCCGACATCGAACGGTGCATTATGGATGACCAGTTCCGCCTCTTCGATATAGCGTAAAAAATCTTCGGCAATATCTGCAAAGCGCGGCTTGTCGGCAAGAAATTCATTGCTGATGCCGTGTACTTTGATCGCACCTGCATCTATGTCCCGGTCCGGTTGCAGGTACTGGTGGAAATTATTGCCGGTCAATTTGCGGCCCACCATTTCCACGCAACCGATTTCTATAATACGGTGCCCCTGCTGGGGTTCCAGACCGGTGGTTTCTGTATCAAGAACGATTTGTCGCACGCTGTAATCCTGTTTCAGAGTTCATCTATACCACGGTTAGCCAGTTGATCGGCACGTTCATTTTCCGGGTGTCCACTGTGCCCTTTAACCCAGTGCCAGTCCACCTGGTGCGCTTGTGCGGCCTGATCCAGGCGCTTCCAGAGATCGACATTCTTGACCGGTTTCCTCGCGGCTGTCTTCCAGCCCCGTTTCTTCCAGTTTGGCAACCATTGCATAATACCATCTCTGACATAGCTGGAATCCGTGGTCAGATCCACCGTACATTTACGTTTCAGGCTTTCCAGCGCCCTGATGGCGGCCATCAGTTCCATACGGTTGTTGGTGGTCTCCGCTTCACCGCCATAGAGCTCTTTCTCGTGGTCGCCATAACGCAACAGGGCACCCCAGCCACCGGGACCGGGGTTTCCCCGGCAGGCGCCATCGGTGAAAATCTCCACGTAGCCCAGGCCACCCTCTCGCCTGCGGCTCACCTTGTCAGCCATGCGGTCGCAAACTCCCCTGACGGGTTTCTGCAATACCGCCCGCCAACACCGCCCGGCGCGGACGCCAGCGTGGTTTTATGGGTGTCAGTGTGGCGACTCTCTTGCGCGCCACCAGCACGTAAGAAGCGGCCAGCCATGGCCATCGATCACGATGAAAACGGTGCAACAGTCGTTCCTTTGCATGCCCCGCGCCATACTGCCAGGGTGGATGCGGAAAAAGATAACGTGTTTTAATAGTGTCAAACCCCAGCAACGAAAGCCAATCCTTCAAACGTGGCAGGCTGTAGAATTTCAGTGACCAGGGCACGCGCCCCCGCCAGCCGAACATCAACCGGCGCAAGCCCCACCAGCTGTATGGGTTAAATCCAAGAATGATGACATGTCCCTCTGCCACCAGACAGCGATCGATTTCGCGCAACACCTGGTGCGCGTCTGCGGCCGGTTCCAGCACATGCGGCAGCACAAAGGCGTCAACACTATCGGACTTCAACGGCAGATTCTCGGCGCTGCCCAGCAGCCCGGGTGGCGACTCCATACCCTGAGCAGTGCTGGAATGCACTACCCGGTGCAGAATCCGGCTGGCGCTCATTGATTCCGGCTGACAGGGTGGATCCAGCACCACCAGATGATAGCCGAATATATCGCTCAGCAGCTCACTCAGCGCAGCCTGCTCAGCAACGGCAAGCCGCTGACCCAGGGCTTGTCGGCACCAGAGCCGCAGCTCGGGTAAATACTGCGCATTATTCGCTGAAGGCATTGAAGTTTTCATAAGTCGTTCAATAATAACGCATCCGTGGCTACGATCCACAGTGCTTGACGCGTTATTCCCGGCCTGTCAGCATTCTTCGCCAATCTGGGGTAAAAGCCTCGACATTCGGGCCGATAACAACATATGCCTACCCGCTTCATATTGCTCACCGTGCTTCTGCTCAGCGCCTGCTCCACGCTGCAGCCCACGCAGGAAGCCGCCCACCCGGAAAACAGTCAGGTTGACCCGGCTTCCGGCCCGGAAAGCGGGCCATCCCGGCTGACCCTGCTGGCTGCCGCCCAGCCCGTCACCGGTATTGTCGTTGCCCCTTACGAACACCGCGTACCGGAAGACCTGTGGGCAAAGCTGCGCCAGGGCTTCGCATTGCCGGACCAGGACAATGATCGTGTTCGCGTGCAACGTAACTGGTATGCAAAACATCCGCAATACATGCAGCGCGTCACTGAACGCTCGCGCCGCTACGCCTGGCACATAAACCAGGAGCTGACCCGACGCAATATGCCGGCCGAAATCGCACTGCTACCGATCGTTGAAAGTGCCTATGACCCCTTTGCCTATTCGCGCGGCCGTGCCGCAGGACTCTGGCAATTTATTCCCGGTACCGGCAAGCGTTTTGGGCTGAAACAGGACTGGTGGTACGACGGCCGTCGTGACTTGCTGGATTCAACCAACGCCGCACTGGACTACCTGCAGTACCTCAACAAGCGCTTCAACGGTGACTGGCTGCTGACACTGGCGGCTTACAACTCGGGTGAAGGTACCGTATCCAAAGCATTGCGTAACAACCGCAGGAAAGGTAAACCGGTAACATTCTGGGATCTGAAGTTGCCGAAAGAAACACGCGCCTACGTACCCAAACTGATCGCACTGAAACAGCTGGTCAATACGCCTGCCGCCTATGGCGTTGAACTCGGCCCCCTGCCCAACGAACCATACTTTGAAATCGTGCATACCGGCGGACAAATTGACATGGCGGTTGCTGCCGATCTGGCCGGCATTGAACTCGAGGCCCTGTACCGGCTTAATCCCGGCTTCAACCAGTGGGCCACATCACCCAAAGGACCGCATCGACTGTTGATACCTGTGGACCAGGCGAGTGCTTTCCGCCAGGCAATTGCCAGCCTCCCTCCCGAAAAACGTGTGCAATGGGTACGGCACAAAATCAAAAACGGCGAATCCCTCGGCCAGATAGCCAAACGCTATCACACCACCATGAGCTCGCTGAAAACAGCCAATGGCATAAGAGG
>ENA-ORDP01000981-ORDP01000981.1-marine-sediment-metagenome-genome-assembly--contig:-NODE-981-length-16800-cov-3.038937_pt1 | contig 16800 bp, 10 predicted proteins | sample MGYA00248627_ERZ508539 | MGnify/ENA primary metagenome ERZ508539 (study PRJEB26208, sample SAMN05571518) | marine sediment metagenome | biome: deep sea; feature: Hydrothermal vent; material... | reverse complement strand
ACACTATTGCTCGGAGAAGTTCCTCCCTCCCCAAGAGTAGAGAAAATCCTGAAATTAAGCTCTTTAGAAGCCAGAAATCTCGGGCATACCTACATTGGAACAGAACATCTTCTTTTGGGAATCCTAAAGGAAGAAAGTGGAACAGCCGCTTTAATCCTGGAAAGCAAAGATATTAATATAGAGAAAGTTCGTAACGAGATCCTTCAACTTTTGGGTCATACTGGAATTATGAAGTCCAAAGAAAAAATAAGTGTTAAAACTCCCACCCTCGATGAGTTCGGTAGGGATTTAACAGCCTTGGCTATGAAAAAAGAATTAGACCCAGTGATTGGAAGGCAAAATGAAATAGAAAGAGTGATCCAGATTCTAAGCCGTCGTAAGAAGAATAATCCTGTCCTGATAGGTGAACCAGGGGTCGGCAAAACAGCCATCGTAGAAGGATTAGCCCAGAATATAGTCACAGGGAATATTCCTGAACTACTTCTTAAAAAAAGAGTGTTGACCTTGGACTTGGCGTCGATTGTTGCTGGGACAAAGTATAGAGGGGAGTTTGAAGAACGTCTTAAGAATATAATGAAGGAAATCAGAAAAGCTAATAATATCATCTTGTTTATTGATGAGCTTCACACACTAATAGGAGCAGGAGGTGCTGAAGGAGCCATTGATGCGGCAAATATGCTTAAGCCAGCCCTGGCCCGTGGGGAACTCCAGTGTATTGGTGCCACAACATTGAACGAATATAAAAAGTATATAGAACGAGATGCTGCCTTGGAGAGACGCTTTCAACCGGTTGTTGTTAAAGAACCCAGTGTTGATGAGACTGTTGAGATATTAAAAGGTTTAAAGATTGCTTATGAAGATCATCATAAGGTTTCCTACTCTGATGAGAGTGTGATCGCGGCGGCCAATCTTTCTCACCGGTATATTAGTGACCGCTTTCTGCCCGATAAAGCCATTGACTTAATTGATGAAGCTGGGGCTAAAGCACGTTTACAGAATACAACTCGTCCCCAGAGCTTTACTGATCTGGAAAAAGAAATAAATATACTCATTGCCTCAAAGGATGACTGTGTCAAAGCTCAGGATTATGAAAAAGCCGCTGAAATGCGGGATCAGGTCAACGAACTTAAGAAAAAACTTAAAGAGATGACGGATGAGTGGAAAAAAGAAGTCAATATCGATATTACGACCATCAATGCAGAGGATATCAGTGAAATAGTATCTTATTCAACGGGTATTCCAGTCAATCGGATCAATGAAAGTGAATCCAAAAAACTCCTCAAAATGGAAGAAGAATTGCATAACCGTGTCATCGGGCAAAATGAGGCTGTTGAAGCCATGGCTCGATCCATACGTCGCAGTCGTACAGGACTAAAGTCCCGAAAGCGTCCTACTGGTTCTTTTATCTTTCTGGGGCCTACAGGTGTTGGGAAAAGCGAATTGTCAAAGGCCCTTGCGGAGTTTCTGTTTGGCAACGAAGACGCGTTGATTCGTATTGATATGAGTGAGTTTATGGAAAGACATGCGGTATCTCGCCTTATCGGAGCGCCACCAGGTTATGTGGGCTATGATGAGGGTGGAGAGCTGACTGAGAAAGTTAGACGACGACCTTATAGCGTTGTATTGCTTGATGAGATAGAAAAAGCACATCCAGATGTCTTCAATATTCTCCTTCAGATCTTGGAAGAAGGTCAATTGTCGGATAATTTGGGCCATACGGTGGACTTCCGCAATACTGTAATCATTATGACCAGTAATGTTGGAGCTAGAGAGATTTCCAAGGGTACCTATCTTGGATTTTCAAGTGCAGGAGATGACGAAAAGGATTTTAAGGATCTGAAAAGTAAAGCACTCAATGAACTCAATAAAGTGTTTAATCCTGAGTTTTTAAATCGTGTGGATGAAGTTATTGTGTTCCACTCATTGACTCGTGATCATATTCGAGAGATTGTTGATGTGATGCTTAAAGAAGTTTATGATCTTCTTAAAGAGAAAAACATGGTTCTAACTATTGGGGAGGCCGTGAAAGACTTTCTGTCCGAGAAAGGATATGACAAAAAGTACGGTGCTCGACCCTTGCGGAGAACAATACAACGTATGCTTGAAGACCCTCTTTCCAATGAGCTTCTCAAAGAGCGTTTCACCTCGGGAGATGACATAGAAGTGATTGTAAAGAACAATGAGCTTCATTTTAAAAGTAAAAGTAAAAAAACATCCAAAGACTCTAAAGGCCCTAAAGATGAAGACAAAAACGTGGAAGAGGAAGCGGTCACCATATAGGAAGGCAAATACATAAATGATATGGGCTTACATACTAAAAGGCGGCTATTTAATGTATCTTATCGGGATATGTTCAATAGTCTCCTTGGCTATCTTTTTTGAGCGTTTTTTTTATTTAAAGAAAACAGAATCAGATGACAGGACTTTTTTTGGGAATCTTTACAAGAAACTAGAAAGCGATAATATACCTGATGCCATCCATCTATGTGACCATTCAAAGGGTATATTAAGTGCTGATATTCTCAAGCCTGCTTTAATGAAAGCTAATTCCAGCCGCTCTGAATTGAAAGAATATGTGGGAGAAGCAGTCAGCAGAGAGATACCTAAATTAGAATCCAAAATACCTGTATTAGGGACTATTGCAAGCATTGCGCCTCTCTTAGGCCTCTTGGGAACAGTCCTTGGGATGATCAATACGATCAGCGCCTACGAACAGGAGCTTTCTATTCTCAAATCTTCTACAGCCGGCCTTCAGACAACATCCAGTTTGTTAAACGGTATCTGGAGTGCCCTCATTACCACTGCTGCAGGTCTTATTGTGGCAATCCCATCCTTATCAGCTTATAATTACTTAGTCACTAAAGTCAATAATCTTATAGAGTTAACAAGAGCAAAAGCGAATGATATTATAGAATTAGTGATTATTAAGTCTAGTTCATAGGGTTTTAAATGCCCTCTAAACAATGGGATAGCAATTTTTCCTAATGAGTTTATTTTGGGAAGCTTTTAAAAAGAAAGGGGTTATCGGTAAAAAGTCTTTGAAATCTTAGAAAATATGATAAAAATATTTGATTCTCTGCACAGATGGTGTTATATTTATGATAACGTTATTGAATTGGAGGGATCATGTTTGATGGAGATATTGTTGAGCCTACCGATCGCCTCTATCAGGAAGGCAACTTGATTAGTCGATATTCATCCAGGCGTAAGAAATCGCATCCTAGAAATAAAAGAAAAAATGCCTCGCCAGATCGTAAGGAAAAGAAAATCCATAAATATCAAATGGACGACTTGGGTAGTCTCGTCGATGTAGAAGTCTAGCCATGGAAGATCGAAGGGAGTATATCAGGCTCAATGAATCCATCGCGATCAAGTATACGATTATTTATTCGATAGGCTTTGGATCTAATATAACAGAAGGTGAAGGTTCTGCTCTATCCATAAACGTGAGTGAAGGTGGGTTGCTTTTTCTTTCTGACATGGAATTGCCAGTAAAAACATTTCTGGAAGTTGAACTCAACCTTAAGGGAGAGGAACTCCCAGTCTATCTAAAAGGGGAAGTGATTGATATATCAAAACTTCCTTCCAATGATCAATACAAAGTACGCATGCAATTTGAATATAAATATGAACAGGACAGCAAATTACTTCATCAGCATGTATTAGAGAATACCTTGAAACCTTAAGAAGCCTATTTTATGGGCGCCTAAAATAAAAAATTACAATTTATCATCTAAATGTCGAATCTTTTTCTGAAAAGTACTTGTATGCTTTTGACTTCCTTAGAAATTATATTATATTTGTAGCGTTTATCAAGTTCAGGGAAAACATTTTATATGTTGAAATAGGATTAATTTGAGGAGAAATCAAATGAAGATTTTAGCCATCTTGGGTCTATTTATTGGGCTTTTTATTTTGAGTAAGCTTACTACAGCCAATCCTCTTGACAACAGGGTCTTGAAGGATCATTCCACTCATTACCTGGTCCAGGCTGATGAAGAGGCTGGAGACGAAGGTAATATAGGAGATGACGACGATGATTCAGAGGGAGATGATGTGGCTGATGACGATGACGATGATGATTCAGAGGGGGATGATGTAGGTGATGACGATGACGACGATTCAGACAGAGGAGATGGTAAGACAGCCAAATCTCAAGAGCCAAAGAAAGGGATCAGAACAGTCTTTGCTATGCGACAAATTGAGAGGATCAAGGGAGGCGACAAGAAGTTCCTGGTAAAAATACGTTATCATAGATTTGAAAACCTGATGCTGATCATTGGTGAAGATGCCAAGAAAAACAAGAAATCGCCCATCGATGATTTAGCAGGAAAGCCAAAAGCCAAGATAAAGCTTATTAAATCCTTTCTTGGAGGGCTTTATAACGTAGATCCACGTATAAGGCTAACCAGTGCCCTTTCCTTAAGGGATCTGATTAAGGCTCTTAAAGGGATAGTAATACCTAGTAAAACAAGGGATGGCTTAGAGTTAACTGAAAAAGAAAAGGAAAAACTGAGCAATAAATACAGAACACTCTACTACAACACGATCGTTGCCATGCAACCAGATACAAGACGAATCTGGTATATTGAAACGGTTACGAAAAAGAAATATTTAAGCCGAACATTAGTTGGCGAGCCCGTGAGTGAAACTGTTTATAAGGAAATCAATGCCCTTGATTTGTTTATTACAAGAGAAATTACCCTTGAACGCTTAAAAACAGGTTCCTTAAAAGCAAAAGACTTTAGGCGATTGAGTCCAAGGGTGTTTTGGGTGATCACTCAAAAAATTGACGACAAAGAATCTGATGAAAATATACCCATCTACTCACTGGATAATCCTGTGGATATTCTTATTGCTGGACTTGGAAACAGCCATCCTAAAGTTCGAGAGGTGTCTGTCAACTACTTGATCCAGATCTACTATAGTCCAGCAGCTGAGACTGACAATCAAACCAAAAACAAGATTGAAGCGGCAAGTGATGATTATCTGATCCTGGCAGAAGCTTTTAAAGCCTACATCAAAAAACGTGAAGGTGGAAAATCAAAGGCTGAATCCCCTGAGGATAAAGGTGAGAGTGAAGACGATGGGGATGATGATGGGGATGACGACGATGACAGTGGAGATGATGACGACGACGATGACAGTGGAGATGATGACGATAGCGACGATGACGACGATGACAGTGGAGATGACGATGATGATGACGATTCTGAGGAAGAGGTCTCTCTTTAACCATTGCTCTTCCAATAATGGGAAGGGAATAGAGAAATGGCGATATTGAAAGTAGCACGGCTTGGACATCCTATCCTAAGAGAAATAGCCTGTCCAGTCCATGAAGATGAGATCTCATCTGATAGCATTCAGTCTCTCATAAAGGATATGATTGATACAATGCATGAGTATGAAGGTCTTGGGCTAGCCGCTCCACAAGTTCATGTATCTAAACAAATTGTAGTGATAGAGTCTCAAAGTTCAAGTCGCTATCCAGAAGCCCCTGAAATCCCAAAAATGGTGATGATCAATCCACAGGTTGAATACTTGACCCATGAACAAATAGAATCCTGGGAAGGTTGTTTGAGCGTTCCGGATATGCGAGGATTAGTTCCTAGGTGTCAAAAAATACAGGTTGTCTTTTATGATGAGAAGGGCATCTGTCACACAGAGATTGCAGAGGATTTTCTTTCTATAGTGATACAACATGAAACGGATCATCTTTTTGGAAAAGTGTTTTTGGATCGAATGGAAGATTTATCATCCCTAAGCTTTTTGTCTGAGTTTAAGAAACATAAAGCAGGTATTACTTCCTAAATGCCGCTGACAACTTGCTTTCGCGAAGGATTTTTTGATTTGAGTTATAAATGATATGAGATTTAACGTGCCACTGTTCGGCGGCTTTAAACTTGGAAAAGCATGGATCACAAACATATTCAACGTTGCTGAGCATGTATTTGCTTTTAATCTCTCTGAGAAGACCAGCCACTCGATTTAGAGAATGAGTGGTGTACATATTGCAATATTCACAGATCATAATATTACCTTTTTGAGTCGATTCAGATACCCTAATTCATTAGAACACCTCACTTTCTATATGTCCTCACATTTTTCCTTTAATTACGGATAATAGTAAAAATTAGACGCTTTTTAATTAATGTATAAACGAGCTATACAAGGAAATCCTCATATAAGAAGTTATTTTTTGTCCATAATCCTCAATTTAAACTCATTGCTCCTGCCACCCACTTGAGGATAGTACATTAAACTCACATTTGCCGGCATCACACGGTAATCACCGGGTATCTCAGCTCTCATCAGGTATTCTATCCTGAAGTTACGCTTATAGACACGGGTTTTTGCGATACCTATCCTCTCATCGTGAACTTCTCTAGCCGCATAATATTGTTCATCCCAGGATCGATAACCTTTATAACGTTTGCTTCCCTCTATAGTAAAGCCACGATCCTTTTTGATGACCTCACACCCTGATGGGAGCCGATCTTCTATCAACACGTACTCTCTACCCTTCTTCTTAAGGTTCACAGTGAGTTCAGCGAGAATGATATCGCCTGTGACAACACGATCTCTTACGGGGACTTTTCTATATCGAACTTCCCCTCTACGTTTCTCTTTGACAAGTCGATAGTACTTTCGGCTGATACTGAAACCATGATCTTTCCTCTTGAACCATTTGGCCCTTTCATAATATTTAAAAGCTGAAGAGTAGTATAGAGTGCCCGTTCCCTCTTTTACAATTTTGACAACATTGATTCCCCTAATAAGATCTTTCTCAGGAACCGTTATCGAAAAGGACTTCAGGGATTGTTGAGGGCCTCCTACCTGGATACTGCGATAGAGATTGCCGTTTAAGTATAGTTTTGCTGTATAATTGGGTGAAAGCTCCTTGCGTCGTTTTGCAATGTCATAGAGTGCGTGGATCATGATTGCGGTGCTTTTGGTGGACCTCCAATGGGTGTCACGTCTTTGGCTCATCATCCACTGAATACCTCTCGAAACTACCGCCTGATCACTGTCTACAAAGGCAATGGCTCTCACTACATTGGCTGTGGTCTCTTCTGAGTCATCCTGCCAGTTGTAATGCCAGTCTTTACCCGCCCAGTACACACCGATCGAATCCGGGATCGCTTCTTTCACAAGGCTTTTCATGAGAACCCGAGCTTTTAGGGTCTCCCCCTGTCTTTGTAATATTTCTATGAGAATACCTCTGGCATAGGGGTTCAGCTTTTTTCTGGCTTTGAAAAGAGATTGGGTCATCTTTTTATCGCCCTTGCCGGCCATTGTCAATGCCCTGAGCATGAATACTCTTGTTGTATTATCCAGTTTAGTTGACTGGATCTGCCGCTGTAAAGATTTTATCCCCTTTTGTAGGACACCAGGCTTGACATCTCGACCTATCTTCTTGGCTAAAAGAAGTCCTGATAAGGCATAGGCAGTCATATATGGATGAGTCACGTCGTCAACCCACCATCCCCATCCCCCATCACTATGTTGTAAGTGATAGAGACGCTGAACCCCCGTTTTGTAGTAGGTGGCGATCTTCTCCTTCAGGCTGTTATCATTGTAAGACATCTTTTTCATGATGTCATCCACCAAAACTAATGGGAGAAATCGGCTCATGGTCTGTTCAACACAGCCATAGGGTTCTTTTACTAAATAGGGCAATGCGGAATTCATGGCCACTACAACACTTGGAGCTATATCTATTTTCAACTCACTGAAATTAGGGATATAATTATCCTTAAAGATCACGTTATGAATGTATTTATTTTGATTTTGTCTGAGTTCCGTGACAACAGGGTCGATGGTTTCAAGGCCATGAGGGAGTATAGGAACAGATTTCTGGACAGCATCCGACTCTTCGTTTGTGAGGGCCTTGGCTAAGAAGGTTGCCGTACCGGGTTTTTCTGCCTGAATCTTCCAATCGATCCTGATCTCCCCATTTCTGGGTATCCTGACAAGCTTTTTACCTTTGTTGATTAGCTTAAAGCCTTTGCCTTCCAATGAAATGTGAACCTTCTTAGGGGATTTCAAGTAGTTATGGACGATTGTAGAGACAATGGCTTTGTCCTTTTCCCTGTAGAAACGAGGAAGAGCTAATCGAACCAGGAGATTCTTTCTGACAAGCACCTTATGGACGATGTTTCCCACAAGAGTATCTTTAGTCACAGCCCGGACCGTCGTTCTCCAGCGAGTTAAGTTGTCAGGGAACTGAAAGTTAACGGTTGCTTCACCCCTGGAATTGGTGACGACTGAGGGAAGCCACAGGATTTCGTCTTTAAAGTCCTTACGGATTTTAGGCTGCTTTAATGTGTCGTCCTCCTTATAAGATGCCAGGGATGTTGTTTTCTTATTCTGAAGGAGACTCATGAGCTTTTTATCTCTAAACTCCCCTGTAAACCTGAAGTATAGGGAGGAAATTGTGGAGACACCATTGTATTTTCTGTTATAGAAGTACTTTCTAATATCAACAGCCCTCTCGGGAGCGATGGAATAGACAGAAGCATCCACAACACCTAAAGAAACCTCGCTCCTAACAGGTTTTCCTCTATAGTTGGTAGCAATTATCCTGAACTGAGCCTTCTCTCCCGGCTTGTATTGCTTTTTATTACTGATCACCTTGATATTTATGAACTTTTGGACAGGTGGTGCGATAATCTCTTTTCTGGCAGTATAGAGCTTGTTATTGAAGACAAGAGTCCCGTTCACCCATGTATTGGGCGTTAGAGCATCTATCAGCTTTAGATTGAGATTGGCACGGCCTTTTCTGATAGGTATGACCTTAATGAAGGGGATGGAATTGGCCTCACAAGTTACGAGAAGGTATCCCTTTTTCACAGGGCTATTAAAGACCAGTTTTGCCTGATCCCCCAATCTGTAGCTGGATTTATCCGCTATGATGCTAATAGCACCTGTTCCACGATGATCGGCCCCACCACTGCTATCATAAATATAGATATATCGTTTACTGGATGTCTTATTATGATTTCGATCCCTGGAACTTGCCTTGACAACAAGCCACATAGCCTTTGAAGGTGTGTAGTTCGCTTTGAAAAGGCCTCTTGAGTTGGTAACACCGTTTTTCCTGCCTAGAAGCTTCTCTTTGTATTTATACTTGCCGTTTACCTTTTCCCAAGTCTCCTGGTAGAAACTAATCTGTACTTTTTGTTTCTGAGCCAAAGTCCCATCAAAGCGCTTGGCTATGATCTGGATGTCTACTGGCTTGCTTGGCTCATAAAGCCATCTGGAAGTAGATACTTTAAGGTAATGATCGCTTCTTGTGACCAAGACAGTACTGGAGCCATTGATATGTCGGCGGCTTTGGTCTACAACAGTCGCAGTGATTCTGTAGCGATAGTCTGGTTCCTTATAGCGGTAGTAGGAGTAGCGATCCCTGTATTCGGCGTCTATTTTCTTAGTGTCAATCACAATATCCACGGTACCATCAGGCTTCAACTTAATGTCACTACTGCTTTTCACCTCCTGGCTTCGGCTATACTCATAATTCCCCGCTTCAGAGCTACTATAATACCAGCCATAGTTTGTATCATACCATGGAACAGTGTAACGTGTCCGATAGACATGATATTCAACCTTTCCTTTACTGACAGGGCTTCCAAAAAAGTACTTGGCTTTAATCGTTGCACGGATGGTATCTCCCTTAATATAGAACTTTTTATCCGTCTTGACCTTCACTTCGTATTCTGGTTTTTTATATTTATCTACCTTGAAATAGTAGGTATACTTAGAGTTCTGGTAATTGGCTTCGATAACATAATTGCCAAGGGAGCTGGATTCTTTAAGCTTTAGTTCACCATGGATCGTGCCGAAGTCGTTGACCTTAAGGTATTTATTGAATAGTTCTTTTTGGGCAGTGTCCTTGACTTTTATTTGGACTTCATTGCCTTTCCTGGGTAGCTGATAGACTTCGCCTTTCAGTTCCCGGACAATCGCTTTGAATGAGACTTTCTGGCCGGGACGATAGACAGGTCGGCTGGTATAGATATAACAAGCACCCGATGGACGGTAATACCCCCTGTAGAAATAAGGATCAGACAATGAGAAATCCTGTCCCTTTTGGGCAAAGATAATGATCCGATTCCCCTCACCCTTGGAACTTTTGTATTGGAAAAGTCCTTGTGAGTTGGTTTTGCCGTCTCTTATTCTTTTTTTATTCTTGTATATCTCTATTTTAGCGCCTTTTATAGGCTTTCCGGTCTTCCGGTCGGTGACAAATATCAGCCTGCCCGTACGATAACTTTTTGCTACAAAGGAAATATCTGAAATGATCACCACTGTATAGGCGGCTTTACTTTTGTAGACACCTTCTATAAGATAGATACCCTTTTTAGTAAGCCCCAAAGGTATTTTAGTGTAGGACCAGTAATGCTTACCTTTTTTGAGTCGGTAATCCATCTTTTTCAATAGCTTGTATCCCTTTAAGACCGGGAATAAATCAAAGTCACTCTCCCTGGATTCTATACTCTTACCCAGTTTCAAGCCTAATCCGCTTATTAAATCCTTTCTCATCGTGCTATTAAAGTTCCCCCGAATAAAAGTTCTCCATTGTCGGGCCAGTTTATTCTTTAGATTGGCCTTCAGCTGGAAGAAATGAGCGGCTTTACGCTTTGTTTCAACCTTTGGATAATGGATACTCTTAAGTCCTGTCAAATATTCCTTGGGTGAGTCTAACTTGTAGATACGGATACCCACTTTCTGAGTCCTGTAGCTGCCAACGGTCACCCAGGTTTTTTCACCAGGGCTAAAGATCTTTTCAGAAGCCATTTCAAGGTAGTCAGCATAGATGGTATTGCTTAGAAATATGGATAGAACAACGGTTAGGTATAATATCCAATGTGCTTTCCGTTTCATAATACACTCCTTCTTAATTTAGAATGTTCCAGCGATAAACTCCAAGAAAATGGGGATTCACAGGGATGGGTCTCCATTTAGGATTAGGATGCTTCATCAATGTTGATACAGAGACCTTTCTGACCTCTCCTCTTGTCTTTTCAATTGGCCCAGTATGATAGACAAGGTATGGTTCCTGATTATCATAATGAGACCCAGTGTTTTTCAGCTTTCTTGCATTCGTCTTTTGCATTAATATCTTTTCACCTTTTGGAACTCCAAGGTAGATCATGAGATGAAAATAACGATTATTCCTGAAGAAGAGCAAATCGCCAGGCCGAGCCATGGAAAGGTCTTTACCAATAAATCTGCTATTATATCGCATCAAAAGCTCACTGGTTGCAAAGATGCTAAAAGCGTTATCTTCTATGTCCTGTGTGGAAAATCTTCCATTGCGTATGCGGAACAATTTTTGCTTTATAACCGGCACGTCAGGATAGTTATACTTTTTTATATCGGGTATAGTCCAATCCAGGAGATGACCCCATCGACTTTTCCACTGTTCACTATGCTTTTTAAGGGATTCCATATAGGCAAAACGTGCCAGCCCCGAGCAATCCCTGTTTCCTTCATCCCATCTTACGTTCTGATCATAGAATTGCAGTTCAACAATCTGCACAAACCAGTCTCTAAAAGCTTGTCTGTCGTTCTCGTCCACGAGTTTAATGACATCAGGGTAGCCATCCTGATCTCGATCCCTCATATCATTAATTACCTTGAGCTTAAACTCTTTCTCTAACTTCTGATTCACCAACACAGAGATCCTGCTGTCTCCTGCTTTCATTGTTGAGAGCAGGGTTAATGCCACTCCTTTGCCTATAAGCCCCAAAGGTTTCTCCAATATTTTTACCGAATCCCCTTCCACCAGGATTTTATATCGTTGATTCGATAAAATCGGCTGTCCATGAGACAATTCCTGGATGGCTAAAATCCTCTGTTCCAGGTTGTTGGCATACATTATAGGAGGATCCTCAGGCTCCAGGGTGATCTTGATCACCTTTTGTTTGCCGCATGATATACCTAAAGATACAATGATTGATATAGCAATAACATACATGTATCTTGAGTAATGATAATTGTGATTGAACCTCAAACTTTTCATTTCAGTTGTATTAGAATCTCTCCTACAGCCTGATCTTTTAAGAAATCAACGCCTCCTCCAATAGCCCGAACTTCCCCCAAAAGGTTAATAAGTGGAGTGAGCCTGACTTTTGCATCATGGTGATAGAAATCATCTGGCTTATTATTGTATAAATACTTGATATAGGTTGTGGCCAGTTCTTTGATTCTATCAGGTTTAACGTAATACTTGATGGGGTAATTCCTGGTCACCTGGGCCCATAGGCCTTTATGGTCCTTGTCTTTAGCTAATCCACTAGCTCCCTTGAAGTAAGCGATGATGGCATCCAGTGTGTTCCGACTAAATGTTACAATCAAGTAACCCTTATAATAGGCAAAACCAGGGGAAAAATCACGCATTTTGGAGGTGGTATTTTTTTGGTGGTTATTGTACCCAAATCGTCTTGTAGAATCGAAGGAGAACACCTTGACACCTTGCAAACTTCGTCTTTTCAGCTTAGGATGGTTAAAAACATAATGGAATATCTTTGTCATTTGCCTTATTGGTCTTGCTTTTCGGTTTGTTTTTACAATGAAAGCGACTTTAGGAAAAGGATTAAATCCCTGATAGCCTATCCCCGTGAGGACTAAAGCGACTTCGCCATCAAAGTATTTGCTAATTAGCTTCTGAATCTGGATTTTGTAGACATTTTCTATCTTCCTGAGAGTCGATTGAAAAGCCTTACGCTCTGAATTATCTCTTGGCCAGGTTTTAAGCAGCCATCCATAGAGTTTTTCAAAGTTCATCCGATTGGATGTGAGATAAAAGGCTGTGGCTTTTGGGAAGCTTTTTAAGAGTTGGTTTTTTTGACTCTTTTTTGCTAGAATCTGGCTTAAAGGATGGCTTCTTCCAGATTTTGAATAATAATATTGATAGTCTATTTTAATGACTTTTCTTTCAAGAGCAATTTTCCAGTATTCTTCTTTGAATAAGCGACTGAGCTGACGGGATTTACCCTTTTCTCCTGACTTCACTGAATGAGATACTTTCTCATAAATCATGATGGGGTATTTTTTACCGGCTTTTTGATACATTGCTTTCTGGAAAGCCTGTTTAGCGGAAATCGCTGAATAATGCTTTCCATGAGCCAATTGGATGATATTCTTTAAGTGTTTGTCATTATTGGAGGTGAAGGCATAAGTTCCAATGAAGGTGAAATACAGCTTTTGTTTTCCAAGGGTCAGTTGTTCAATAGCTATATTTTGATAGGACTTTGTGATAATATCTTTCTTGAGTATTTTATACTTAGCAAGGGTTTTAGCGGCTTGTTTCAAGAAAAGGGTGAGTCGATCAACCTTTGCGATGACTAGAATGTCCTTCTGGATTTTTACAATGGCTCCTTCCTCCCCAAAGAATCGGAAGACCATGTCCAGGTCAACCTTTAATCCACTATATTTCTCGAAGGCCTTGATCCCGTCGAACCATTTTTTGCTATCATTGCTTTCAAGGAGGTCACGCGTCATCTTAAGCTTTTCAAATCGCTTTATCAATGGGTGGGTCAAAAGATCCTTAGTTTCTGATTGCAGATTATTGAATAATATAACCTTTGAGCTATCCATTGGGATAAGCTGACTGATGTGTCTCACAGGGGACTTAAAGGATGGCGTGCGGGAATCCAGAGCCAGGATAATGATTTCACCGATTAGGACAAGCATTAATACGATCAAAGTGCCCCAAAGGATTTTCTTCCACTTAGGTTTATTTTTACTCATACCGACCCCCAAATTTAAGCGTATATTAAGTATAAAGGATATTTAAAAAAAATCAACCCTTTTTTATCTCTTCTCAAAGGAATCGACCTATTCTTGACTTCTAGCAAGCTTTTCGATATAATTATTGTGACGAGTATTTTCTTTAAATCGCCGAATAAGTGAGATATCTTTATGTTACATCTATTTAAACTGTTAACAAATCTAGTAACTCTCTTAAGCAATAATCTTCAACTCCTTTTGGCTTTAAGCTTTTTTCTTATTCCCGTATTCTTTTATCCACAGGTTGAATCAAAGGAAGTTAAAGATAAAATCTTACTCTACTACGATGATCAGGACAACGATAAAACCACACTTACCACCGTTTCTGAGCAGAAGATCTTATTGAATAACAAGTTTATCCAAAGGGTCTATCAAAAATATATTGGAAGATTCCATGTCCAGGTGGATAAAAACAAGAAGAAAGTAATAATCGGCAAATATTCATTATTCCGAAAGTTAAAAAAGAAGGCTCCTTTCAAACTCCACAAAAAACAAGTGACCCGTTTCACCCGTGAGAAGACAGGGAAACTCAAGGTTGAGCCTCAATTCTTTTATCCAGCCTTACGCAGCGTCCCTCAATTCCCTGAATATAAGGTGGGGCCGGGAAATAGCTGGGAAAGTCACTCCCATATCAGTCAGGATCAAAGAGAGTTTGGCATCCCGAATCCTCATCTTATTGAGATCACGCCACGCTATTTGTATCTTAAAAATGTGACCTACAAAGGCAAAGAATGTGCCCTGATTTCAATCCGCTTTTTAGTCAATCAAAATAACCTGGTCAGGATAGGGAAAAAGTACAGACGTTTGTGGGTCTCAAGAAAAGGTCTCTACATCGCTCGACGGATGGGCACATTCACTGGACAATACTATTATTCGCTAAAGGATCATTACATCATTCATTTTAAGGTCCATTATAACCATCTTTTGTTTTACGAAAACGGGATAGTCCAGGAAATCATCGGCGACGATCTTGGAGACGTTGAACGAAAAAGGAAATAGCAGTAGGTATTCATGAAAGTCTATCTGGACCATAACGCCACAACCCCCATTCATCCAAAAGTCAAAGAAGCGATGATACAAGCTCTTGATATATATGGAAATCCATCCAGTTCCTATACCTTGGGACGTCAAAGCCACTATCTCATTGAGGAAAGCAGATCTAAAACTGCCCAATTCCTTGATGTAGAAAGCAAACAAGTGATATTCACAGCAAGCGGCTCGGAAGCCAATAACATGGTGCTAAAGGGTTTATTTACTAATCCTTACGAAGTTAACAGAAAGGATCATCTAATCATTAGTTCCATTGAGCATCCATCAGTCATGACTTGTGCAAAGTCCTTAAGGGATAGGGGGATAGACCTTACCCTTTTGTCTGTTGATTCCTACGGCCGAGTCGACCTTGAGGAACTTAAAACTGCCATCCAGCCGAACACACGACTAGTATCTATTATGTTGGCCAACAATGAAATCGGGACGATCCAACCCATTAAAGAAGCTGTCCAAATCGCTCACGAGCAAAATATACCCTTTCATACGGACGCTATCCAAGCGATTGGCAAAATCCCTGTGGACATCAAGGATTTAGGGGTGGATTATTTGACTGTATCGGGGCATAAGCTCTATGGGCCAAAAGGTGTGGGGGTATTGTATGCTAAAAGGCCCAAAAAGCTTCTTCCATTAATCGAAGGCGGCCCTCATGAATTGGGATTACGGGCTGGAACAGAAAACACCTTGGCAATCATAGGCCTTGGGGTCGCTATTGACTGTCTGCAGCAGGAGATGGATGAAAACAATCAACGTGTTAGTCGATTAAGAAGGCGTTTGGAAGAAGGAATACTTAAAACCATACCCAACACAAGCTTAAACGGTCACCCTGATCAAAGACTCCCTGGGACAGTGAACATAAGCTTTAATGATGTGGAGGGCAAAGCCATTCTCTTAAAACTTGACATGAAAGGGATTTCCGTATCCACAGGGTCCGCTTGCAGCAGTCATTTGTCTGATCCGTCCTATGTCATTCAAGCGTTGGGCTATAGTTACGAAAGAGCTTATAGTTCTGTTCGCTTCAGTTTGGGATGGGGAAACACGGATGACCAGATAGATTATGTTCTCAATAAGCTGCCACAGGTTGTTTCTGATTTGCGTAAACTCACGTGACACGAGGGGCCATTAGCCTCGATTTTTCCATGCTTATCATAAATTATACTAAATCATTTTTTGCTAGTGATAAAATCCTTAGTGATAATCCTTTGTAGGCTAGGAGCATCCCTTTTCCACAAAGACTAGGACAGATTATTTGGACAATTTTAAAACTCTTTGGTATATTAGAATAGGCCAAAGTATTTAAAGCGATAACTTTGTTCATAAAGCTTTTCAGTAGAGAAAAAACCATGATCACTATGTTAAATTACCAGATAAATGATCAGCTCTATGAAAGTTTGCATACCGTTATCTACCGTGGATATCGCAAAACTGATGATTTGCCCGTTGTTCTTAAAATCCTTAAAAAAGAGTACCCAAAACTTGAAGACATCGCTCATTTCAAGCGAGAATATAAAATTACATGTAATTTGAAAATAAATGACGTGATTAAGGCTTATTCTCTGGAAAAATATGAGAATACTCTCGTGATGGTGATAGAGGACTTTGGTGGAAAATCATTAAATACGTTTATATCTACACAGAAATTGGATTTAGACTGCTTTTTGAATATTGCTATCCGAATAGCAGACATTTTAGGCCATGTACATCGGCAGAATATTATACACAAAGACATAAACCCCTCTAATATTATTTGGAATTCCAAAACTAATGAAGTGAAAATAATTGATTTTGGTATTTCAACCACTCTGCCACGGGAATATCCTGTGGTTTTGAGTCCCAATGTGTTGGAAGGAACCCTGATGTATATGTCTCCGGAACAAACAGGTCGAATGAATCGGGCTATAGATTATCGAACGGACTTATACTCCTTAGGAGCCACATTTTATGAAATGTTAACAT
>ENA-ORDP01000980-ORDP01000980.1-marine-sediment-metagenome-genome-assembly--contig:-NODE-980-length-16806-cov-35.854636_pt1 | contig 16806 bp, 11 predicted proteins | sample MGYA00248627_ERZ508539 | MGnify/ENA primary metagenome ERZ508539 (study PRJEB26208, sample SAMN05571518) | marine sediment metagenome | biome: deep sea; feature: Hydrothermal vent; material... | reverse complement strand
CCAATCGTTCCCACATTCACATGTGGCTTCGTACGTTCAAATTTTTCCTTGGACACGACTGCTACCCTCTTTCAGTTCTGTTGGTGTCTAAATAAAAATTACGATGCTTTCTTGACGACCGCATCAGCAATACTGTTCGGCGCCTCGGCATACCTGGCGAATTCCATCGAATAGGTTGCCCGACCCTGGGTCGCGGAACGCAGATCGGTGGCATAACCGAACATTTCCGCCAGCGGCACTGCGGCGCGAATGATCTTGCCGGCCGCACTGTCTTCCATACCCTGCACCTGTCCACGGCGACGGTTCAAATCACCCATGACGTCACCCATATTGACTTCCGGGGTGACCACTTCAACATTCATGACCGGCTCAAGCAGCACTGCATCGCCGGCGAGCGCGCCCTTCCTGAAACCCATGGATCCGGCGATCTTGAAGGCCATTTCCGAGGAGTCGACATCGTGATAGGAACCGTCGTACAGGGTCACCTTGACGTCCACAACCGGGTAGCCTGCCAACACGCCACCCTCCATCTGTTCCTGTATACCCTTGTCAACTGCATTGATGTATTCGCGCGGAACCACACCACCCACGATGCTGTTGATAAATTCGTACCCTGCACCTGACTCTTGCGGCTCCAGCTTGAGAACCACATGTCCGTACTGGCCGCGACCGCCGGACTGGCGCACAAACTTGCCTTCCGCCTTTACCACAGGTTTGCGGATAGTCTCGCGATAAGCGACCTGCGGGGCGCCCACGTTGGCTTCCACGCCAAACTCACGCTTCATGCGATCGACAATAATGTCGAGATGCAGCTCACCCATGCCAGAAATAATGGTCTGGCCGGATTCCTCGTCGGTCTGTACGCGGAAAGACGGGTCTTCCTGCGCCAGCTTGCCCAGAGCGACACCCATTTTTTCCTGGTCGCTTTTGGTTTTCGGCTCGACGGCTACCGAGATAACCGGCTCGGGGAAATCCATCCGCTCCAGGGTAATCACGTTGTTCAGGGCGCACAGCGTGTCGCCGGTGGTTACGTCTTTCAAACCGATGGCGGCGGCGATATCACCGGCCAGCACTTCCTTGATCTCCTCGCGGGAGTTGGAGTGCATCTGCACGATGCGGCCTACGCGCTCTTTCTTGCCCTTGACAGGGTTATATAACGTATCACCGGAATTCAGCTTGCCGGAATAGACACGGAAAAAAGTCAGCGTACCGACAAAAGGGTCGGTGGCAATCTTGAACGCCAGTGCTGCAAACGGCGCATCGTCATCAGCCAAACGCGTGGCTTCGGTCTCGTCCTTGTCATCGAGATGACCGGTAATCGGCGGCACGTCGACCGGCGACGGCATGTACTCGATAACAGCATCCAGCATGGCCTGCACACCCTTATTCTTGAAGGCGGAACCACACAACGCCGGTACAATTTCGTTGGCCAGCGTGCGCCTGCGGATACCCTGGCGGATCTCGATTTCGCTGAGATCCCCCTCTTCAAGGTATTTTTCCATCAGCTCTTCACTGGCTTCGGCCGCTGCTTCGACCATGTTTTCGCGCCACTGGTCGCAAAGTGCCTGCATATCTTCCGGTATGTCCCTGGCTTCGTAGGTGACACCCATGTCGTCTTCGTTCCAGTAGATGGCCTTCATGCGCACCAGGTCGACTACACCGGCAAAATTCTCTTCTGCACCGATGGCCAGCTGCAGTGGCACCGGATTAGCCCCCAGGCGTTCCCTGATCTGTTCGACCACGCGCAGGAAATCGGCGCCGGCACGGTCCATTTTGTTGACAAAGGCCATGCGCGGCACGCCGTATCGGTTACCCTGGCGCCACACAGTTTCGGACTGGGGTTCGACACCGCCCACCGCGCAGAACACGGCCACGGCACCGTCCAGCACGCGTAACGACCGCTCCACCTCGATAGTGAAATCGACGTGACCGGGGGTATCTATAATGTTAATGCGGTGCTGCTCGAACTGCTTGTCCATGCCCTGCCAGAAACAGGTTGTTGCAGCCGAGGTGATGGTAATGCCTCGCTCCTGCTCCTGCTCCATCCAGTCCATGGTGGCAGCACCGTCGTGCACTTCGCCTATTTTGTGGGAAATACCGGTGTAATACAGCACGCGCTCCGTCGTCGTCGTCTTCCCGGCATCAATGTGCGCCATGATGCCGATATTCCGGTAACGGTTAATTGGTGTCTTGCGTGCCACGTGCCGTGTTCCTTAATAATCCTGCTCTCTACCAGCGATAGTGGGCGAATGCCTTGTTGGCCTCCGCCATGCGATGAGTATCTTCTTTGCGCTTGACGGCTGCGCCGCGACTTTCGGACGCATCCATCAATTCACCCGCCAGGCGCAATGCCATGGATTTCTCGCTGCGATTACGCGCTGCGTCAATCACCCAGCGCATCGCCAGCGTGGTGCGGCGCAGCGCGCGCACTTCAACCGGCACCTGGTAGGTGGCGCCACCCACGCGGCGGGATTTTACTTCTACCGTCGGGCGTATGTTATCCAGCGCCTTGTCGAGCACCTCGACCGGGTCGTTGCTGCCGCGCTCCTGGATCTGGTCCAGCGCACCGTAGATAATGCGTTCGGCCACTGATTTCTTGCCGGACTTCATCACCATATTGATAAACCTGGCCAACAGCAGATTGCCAAATTTTGGGTCGGGGAGAATCTCCCTGCGTTCGGCTGCTCTTCTTCTCGACATACTCTACGTCTCGCCTGAATGCTTTAAAAAATCAATTGAACCGCTTACGACTTTGGTCGCTTGGTACCGTACTTGGAACGACCCTGGCGGCGACTTTCGACACCCTGGGTATCGAGGCTGCCGCGCACCGTGTGATAGCGCACACCGGGCAAATCCTTGACACGACCGCCACGAATCAGAACGATCGAATGTTCCTGCAGGTTGTGTCCTTCACCACCAATATAAGTAGTTACCTCAAAACCATTGGTCAACCGTACGCGGGCAACCTTGCGTAAGGCCGAGTTTGGCTTCTTTGGCGTAGTGGTGTAAACGCGTGTGCACACCCCGCGTTTCTGAGGGCATGCCTCGAGCGCCGGGACGTTACTTTTCACCTGTTTACGCGAGCGCGGCTTGCGCACAAGCTGATTAATCGTGGCCATCAGTCGTTACTCCACCCGCAATCACTCTGGGTGCTGAAAATTTTATAAAGTACTGAAAACAAACGACAGGCCGGGTAGCCCGGCCTGTCGAAGGAGGCGCATTGTAGGTATTCCACCTGAACCTGTCAAGGGAATTCTACGGCTGCGGCAGGGGTTTACGGTCGCCTCCTGCGAGCTCCGCTCGGGCGTCAACCTTCTGTCGCAACCGCCGTCGCATCATCCTCGGAAGGCACTTTCACAGGCATGGATTCCTGTATATTTTCCAGCGAGAGGGTAATCCCGGAAATCTGAACAGTCTGCTAAGTGGATTTTCTGCTCAATGACGGCATGATACGCCCAATGCAGGCGTCGTCTACCTGTGCAGTGGATGCGCGGCGGGCCGATCAGAAAGTTTCGGTCAACAGATCTCCAAGAGAAAGCACCTCTACCCCTGCTTTTAGCGGATACCTCTGCTCAACCGGTGCGACCAGGTAACAGGCGTCGGGCTGCATATCCTTTTTCGCGGCCCAAAAGCCTTTCTCCAGGACCGGGGTTGTCGAGACTTTAACTTCAATGGCAATCTTCCGGTTACCCTTTACAAGCAGTAAATCAATTTCGTGGCCACCGGATGTACGGTAAAAATAGGCATCATATTTTCGGAAATGCTGAATGATATTTTCAATAACAAAACCTTCATAGCTATAGCCGCACACGGGATGGCCCAGCAAATCATCGAGACACTCTATGCCAAGAAGCGCGTGGACAATGCCGGTATCCCGTATGTACAGTTTGGGCGATTTTATGAGCCGTTTTTTAGTATTCTCGTGATACGGGTTTAGCTGTCGGAGCATGAACGTTTCACTAAGAATATCAATATAATTTTTTATTGTGTGGTGGGTCACGCCCAGGGCATTCCCCAATTGGGTCGCATTCAGTAGTTGGCCCTGTTTGTGCGCGCACATTGTCCAAAATCGGTTCAACACTTGAGAGGGGACTCTAAATCCAAGCTGGGGGATGTCGCGTTCTAAAAATGTTCTTACAAAATTCAGCCGCCAGTCAAAACTGTTGTCGGGGTCTTGCGCTAACAAGCTGTTGGGGAATCCTCCCGCCAGCCAGAGGTCTCGCCAATCGAACGCATAAGCTACCTCCGTTAGGCTAAAGGGGCTAAGTTCAACGTAGGAAATTCTACCGGCGAGTGATTCGGAACTTTGTTTGATCAGATCCCTCGAAGCGGAACCGAGAATTAAAAATTGCCCATTGGTTCCCTGTTCGTCGCAAAATGACCGAATCTGGGAGAATATTTCAGGCGCTCTTTGTATTTCATCCAGACAAATCAATTCGTTTCGATGTATTTGAAAAAATGCCCAAACATCACTTAATTTTGCTATATCCGTGTTTTTTTCGAGGTCAAGGTAGATGTGGTTCGGGTGTTTTTTCAGGATCTGGTGAGCCAAGGTTGACTTCCCGCACTGGCGCGGACCCAGCAATGCGACGACAGGATTGTTTTTCAGCCTGTTTTCAACGAGTTGCTGCTTATCCCTTTTAATGATCTTGTATCTATGCATATTAGAAGTCTATCTTCCAATATGCATAGATACAAGTAAGAACTGCGACCATCACCAACGGGCTTGTTTATTGTTAGGGGACCTCTGATGTGTCATTGCGAGGCGCGTAGCGCCGTGGCAATCTCCGTGGTCTGGCGCCAAACTGCACGAGATTGCCGCGCTACGCTCGCAATGACGAAAATTTTGATCCAAGGTTCCTTAGCTATTCCGGGCATCCGGGCGACTGGCACACAGAATCTGCTATCAGGCGTCAACCTTCTGTCGCACCTGCCGTCGCATCATCTTCGGAAGGGACTTCCACAGGCATGGATTCCTGTATGTCTTCCAGGGTAATTCCCTGCCGTTGACGACGCCTTTCCTGGTGGTGCGCCAGGCCGGTTCCGGCTGGAATCAGGCGTCCCACAATGACATTTTCCTTCAAACCACGCAGTCCGTCGCGCAAGCCGCGCACGGCCGCCTCGGTCAGTACGCGCGTGGTTTCCTGGAACGAGGCTGCCGAAACAAATGACTCGGTAGCCAGCGATGCCTTGGTGATACCCAGCAATACCGGATTCCACTGCGCCGGCTCCTTGCCAGCCTTGGTCAGACGGTCATTTTCGTCCAGCAGACGGGCTTTATCGGCCTGCTCACCCTTGAGGAAGCTGGAATCACCCGGCTTGGCGACTTCTACCTTGCGCAACATCTGGCGAATAATGACTTCGATGTGCTTGTCGTTGATACCCACACCTTGCAGGCGGTAGACGTCCTGAATTTCCTTGACCAGGTACTCTGCCATCACGGTAGTCCCCAGCAGGTGCAGGATATCGTGTGGATTTGGCTCACCGTCGGCCAGCATTTCGCCTTTTGTCACCTGCTCGCCTTCGAACACCGAAATATGGCGCCACTTGGGAATCAGCTCTTCGTAGTTTTCATCATCGCCACTGGCCGTAATCATCAGGCGCTGCTTACCCTTGGTTTCCTTACCGAAACCGACGGTACCGGAAATTTCCGCCATAATGGCCGGATCCTTGGGTTTGCGTGCCTCGAACAGGTCGGCAACGCGCGGCAGACCACCGGTAATATCGCGGGTCTTGGAGGATTCCTGCGGAATGCGTGCAACCACATCGCCCACCTCGACCTGCGCACCGTCATCCAGTCCGACAATAGAGTCGGCCGGCAAAAAGTAATGTGCCGGAACATCTGTACCGGGTAATTTCAATTCCTCGCCGGCGGCGTTCAGAAGCTGCACCAGGGGACGTAGATCCTTGCCGGCGCTACCGCGCTGTTTCGGATCCGTGACCACCAGACTGCTCAGACCGGTAATCTCGTCGGTCTGCTTCTGCACGGTTATACCGTCGGCAAAATCAACAAAGCGCACCGTACCCGCGACCTCGGTCACGATCGGATGGGTATGCGGATCCCAGTTGGCAACGATCTGACCGCCTTCAACGGTATCACCTTCACGGGTGAGGATAACGGCACCGTAGGGAATCTTGTAACGTTCGCGCTCACGGCCATGCTCGTCAACAACACCGATCTCACCGGAACGGGACACCGCCACCAGATGGTTTTCCTTGTTAGCCACCGTCTTGATGTTGTGCAACTTGATGGAACCGGTGCTCTTGATCTGTACACTATTCACGGTGGCAGCACGACTTGCCGCGCCACCGATATGGAAAGTACGCATGGTCAACTGGGTACCGGGTTCGCCGATAGACTGCGCCGCCATAACACCGATAGCCTCACCGAGGTTGACCTGATGCCCGCGCGCCAGATCACGCCCGTAGCAAGATGAACAGATGCCGTAACGGACTTTACAGCTGATCGGCGAGCGCACCTTGATCTCGTCAATGCTGGCAGCTTCGATAGCCTCTACCCATTTTTCGTCGATCAGTGTTCCGGCCGGCACCACGACTTCGTCGCTGCCAGGTGCACAGGTATCGGTTGCCGTGACACGGCCAAGCACACGATCGCTCAGCGACTCAACCACATCACCACCTTCGACCAGCGGCGTCATGGTCAGACCTTTGTCGGTACCGCAATCCACTTCGGTCACTACCAGGTCCTGTGCGACATCGACCAGGCGACGTGTCAGGTAACCGGAGTTCGCGGTCTTCAACGCGGTATCAGCCAGACCCTTGCGGGCGCCGTGCGTGGAAATAAAGTACTGCAACACGTCCAGGCCTTCACGGAAATTCGCCGTGATGGGTGTTTCGATAATGGAGCCATCCGGCTTGGCCATCAATCCACGCATACCGGCCAGCTGGCGAATCTGGGCAGCCGAACCACGCGCGCCGGAATCCGCCATCATGAATACTGAATTGAAGGAATTCTGCGTGACCTTCTCGCCCTTGGCGTCGAGCACCTCTTCTGTGCCCAGCTTGTCCATCATCGCCTTGGCAACCTGGTCATTGGTGCGTGACCAGATATCGACGACCTTGTTGTAACGCTCGCCGTTGGTCACCAGCCCGGAGGTGTACTGGTTCTCGATTTCCTTAACTTCCTTTTCTGCTTCGGCAAGAATCGACGCCTTTTCTTCCGGAATCACCATATCGTTGATACCAAAAGACACCGCGGAACGCGTAGCGAAGGAGAAACCGGTGTACATAAGCTGATCGGCAAATATGACAGTGGCCTTCAGACCAACTTTCCGATAGCAGGTATTGATAACACTGGATATGGCCTTTTTGGACATATCGCGATCGACGTATTCAAAAGGAATGCCCTCAGGCAGGATTTCCGACAACAGGGCGCGTCCCACGGTGGTATCGCGAACAGCCGTCTTATGCTCCAGTACGCCTTCCTCTGTCATGGTGCTGTCACTGATACGCACCTTGACCCTGGCGTGAAGATCCGCAAACCTGTTTTCGTATGCCCGGTGCACTTCGGCAATATCGGCGAACATCATACCTTCGCCTTTGGCATTGGTGCGCTCACGGGTCATATAGTACAGGCCCAGCACAACGTCCTGGGACGGCACAATAATCGGCTCACCGTTAGCGGGTGACAGAATATTATTGGTAGACATCATCAGCGCACGTGCTTCCAGCTGTGCTTCCAGCGACAGCGGTACGTGAACCGCCATCTGGTCGCCGTCGAAGTCGGCGTTGAACGCCGCACATACCAGCGGGTGTAACTGGATGGCCTTACCTTCTATGAGTACCGGCTCGAACGCCTGTATACCCAGGCGATGCAACGTCGGCGCACGGTTAAGCATAACCGGGTGCTCGCGAATAACTTCTTCGAGAATATCCCAGACTTCCGCCCCTTCGCGTTCCACCAGTTTCTTGGCCGCCTTGATGGTGGTCGCCAGACCGCGTAACTGCAGCTTGCTGAAAATGAAGGGCTTGAACAGTTCGAGCGCCATACGCTTGGGCAAACCGCACTGGTGCAGACGCAGTGTCGGACCCACTACAATAACCGAACGGCCGGAGTAATCGACACGCTTGCCGAGCAGGTTCTGACGGAAGCGACCCTGCTTGCCCTTGATCATGTCAGCCAGGGATTTCAGCGGACGCTTATTGGTGCCGGTGATAGCGCGGCCACGACGACCGTTATCCAGCAATGCGTCAACAGATTCCTGCAACATGCGTTTCTCGTTACGCACAATAATGTCAGGCGCGTTCAGTTCGAGCAGGCGACGCAGGCGGTTGTTGCGATTGATCACGCGGCGGTACAGATCATTCAGATCGGAGGTCGCAAACCGGCCACCATCCAGTGGCACCAGTGGGCGCAGCTCCGGCGGCAACACCGGCAGCACGGTCATGACCATCCACTCCGGCTTGTTACCGGATTCCATGAAGGATTCGCACAGCTTGAGACGTTTACCCAGGCGTTTCAGCTTGGTTTCGCTCTTGGTGGCACCCATGTCTTCACGCAGCTGGACAACTTCAGCCTTGAGATCAAGATCGTGCAGCAGCTCGAACACGGCTTCCGCGCCCATGCGTGCATCGAACTCATCGCCGTTTTCCTCGATAGCTTCGAGATAGGCTTCTTCCGACAGCAGCTGGCCGCGTTCCAGCGTGGTCATGCCGGTATCGATGACCACGAAGGCCTCGAAATACAGCACACGCTCAATATCACGCAGCGTCATGTCCAGCAGCAGGCCTATGCGCGACGGCAGTGATTTAAGGAACCAGATATGTGCCACCGGGCTGGCCAGTTCGATGTGACCCATACGTTCGCGCCGCACTTTGGAAAGTGTGACTTCAACGCCGCACTTTTCACACACCACACCGCGGTGCTTCAAACGTTTGTACTTGCCACACAGGCATTCGTAATCCTTGACCGGGCCAAATATTTTGGCGCAGAACAGGCCATCTCGCTCCGGTTTGAAGGTTCGGTAGTTAATGGTTTCCGGCTTTTTGACTTCGCCGTAGGACCAGGAATGAATCAGGTCGGGCGAAGCCAGACCGATACGGATGGCATCAAAGTCGTCGTTGTGACTCTGGGGCCTTAACAGATTCAGCAAGTCTCTCATTTTCTCTCCCTCAATCCTGTTCCAGTTCCAGGCTGATGCCCAACGAACGAATTTCCTTAACCAGTACGTTGAAGGATTCCGGCATGCCGGCTTCCATGTAGTGGTTGCCATCAACAATATTCTTGTACATCTTGGTACGGCCGTTCACGTCGTCGGACTTGACGGTCAACATTTCCTGCAAGGTGTAGGCAGCGCCGTAAGCCTCCAGCGCCCACACTTCCATTTCACCGAAGCGTTGACCACCAAACTGTGCCTTACCACCCAGGGGCTGTTGTGTAACCAGACTGTACGGACCCGTTGAGCGCGCATGCATCTTGTCATCCACCAGGTGGTTCAATTTAAGAATGTACATGTAACCCACAGTCACCTGGCGCTCAAAGGTATCGCCGGAACGGCCATCGTATAAGGTGGTCTGACCAGTTTCCGGCAAATCAGCCAGCTTCAGCATATTCTTGATATCCTGCTCAGCGGCACCGTCGAATACCGGTGTTGCCATCGGGACGCCCTTGCGCAGGTTGTCCGCCAATACCAGAATCTCTCCGTCGCTGAACGAATCCAGATCTTCATGCTTGCCGCTGGAGGCGTTATAGATCTCACCCAGGAACTTGCGCAGCTCCTGTACCTTGATCTGTGTATCAAGCATCTTGCCGATCTTCACTCCAAGACCGGAAGCCGCCCAGCCAAGGTGCGTTTCCAGCACCTGTCCGACGTTCATACGTGACGGTACACCGAGCGGGTTGAGCACGATATCAACCGGGGTGCCGTTTTCATCATACGGCATATCCTCCACCGGTACGATCATGGAGATGACACCCTTGTTGCCGTGACGGCCGGCCATCTTGTCGCCCGGTTGCACGCGACGCTTGACGGCCATATAGACCTTGACCATCTTCAGTACGCCAGGCGCGAGATCGTCACCGGCGGTAATCTTGTTGCGCTTTTCTTCCAGACGCTGATCGAAATCCGTACGCAGTTCTTCCAGCTGGCGCGCGGCAGTTTCGAGCTGCTGGTTTGCATCTTCGTTCTTGAGGCGAATTTCGAACCACTTGCCCTTGTCCAGTTCATCAAGATAGGACCTGGCAATCTTGGCCCCACCCTTGAGCCCGTCGGGACCACCGTCGGCAGTCTTGCCGGTCAGCAGCTTTTCGACACGCTGGAAAATATCGCCTTCCATGATGCGAAGCTGGTCATTCAGGTCCTTCTTGACCCCGACGATCTGATCTGCTTCGATCTGCAATGAGCGTGCATCTTTCTCGACGCCATCACGTGTAAACACCTGCACATCGATGATGATCCCGTCCATACCGGAAGGAACCCTCAGAGACGTATCTTTCACATCAGAGGCTTTTTCACCAAAAATTGCGCGCAGCAGTTTCTCTTCCGGGGTCAGCTGGGTTTCACCCTTAGGTGTTACCTTACCGACCAGAATATCACCCGGCTTTACTTCGGCACCAATGTAAACAATACCGGACTCATCCAGTTTGCCCAGCGCGCCCTCACCGACATTGGGGATGTCGCCCGATATCTCTTCGGACCCCAGCTTGGTATCACGCGCCACACAGGTCAGTTCTTCTATGTGGATAGTCGTAAACCGGTCTTCCTGTACCACACGCTCCGAGATAAGAATGGAATCCTCGAAGTTGTAACCGTTCCACGGCATAAACGCGATGCGCAGGTTCTGTCCAAGCGCCAGCTCACCCATGTCGGTGCTGGGTCCATCGGCCAGGACGTCACTGCGAGAGACCCTATCGCCGGGCGACACCAGCGGGCGCTGATTAATACAGGTGTTCTGGTTAGAGCGCGTGTACTTGACCAGATTATAGATGTCGACGCCGGGTTCACCCGCTACGGTCTCATCGTCGTTAACGCGCACCACGATACGACCTGCATCAACCGTATCGACCACACCACCACGCCGGGACACCACGGTAACACCCGAGTCAACAGCCACGGTACGTTCGATACCGGTTCCCACCAGCGGCTTCTCGGCGCGCAAGGTTGGCACCGCCTGGCGCTGCATATTGGAGCCCATCAGTGCGCGGTTGGCATCGTCGTGTTCCAGGAAAGGGATCAGTGCTGCGGCCACCGAAACGATCTGCTTGGGCGACACATCGATATAGTCCACGCGGTCCGGTGTCGACAGGGTGAATTCGTTCTGATGGCGACTGGAAACCAACTCATCGGTGAGCTTGCCTTTGGCGTCAACGGTGGCATTCGCCTGCGCAATGACGTACTCCCCTTCTTCGATAGCCGACAGATACTGGATATCGTCCGTTACCCGGCTATCCACCACTTTCCGGTAGGGCGTTTCCAGAAAACCATACTCATTGGTGCGCGAATACACCGCCAGCGAATTTATCAGACCGATATTCGGACCTTCAGGTGTCTCGATCGGGCATACCCGGCCGTAGTGGGTGGGGTGCACATCGCGGACTTCGAAGCCTGCACGTTCACGGGTCAGTCCACCCGGACCGAGCGCTGATACCCGACGTTTATGTGTCACTTCGGATAACGGGTTATTCTGGTCCATAAACTGCGACAGCTGGCTGGAACCAAAGAATTCCTTGATGGCAGCAGCAACCGGCTTGGCATTGATCAGCTCCTGCGGCATCAGGCTTTCAGATTCCGCCACGCTGAGACGTTCCCGCACGGCACGTTCGACACGTACCAGGCCGATACGGAATACATTTTCTGCCATTTCGCCTACACAGCGGATACGGCGGTTGCCGAGGTGGTCGATATCATCAACCACACCATTGCCATCGCGAATATTCACCAGCGTGGTCATCACGTCGAGAATATCCGAACTGTCACCACGCGCTTCGACAGCCTGTGCCGCATTCTCGTCTTTCTTTGCAGCACGTAATTTGAAGTAGACGCTGTCGTACAGGACACCCAGACCGGTATCCCCTTCGCGGCCAACACGGCGATTGAATTTCATACGCCCTACCGCAGACAGATCATAACGTTCAAAGGTAAAGAACAGGTTATGGAACAGATTCTGTGCAGCATCCCTGGTCGGCGGCTCACCCGGACGCATCATGCGGTAAATTTCCACCTGGGCTTCCAGCTGCGTGGTGGTGGCATCAATACGCAGGGTATTGGAAATGTATGGGCCACGATCGAGATCGTTGGTGTAAATTGTAGAAAACTTCTTAATACCCGCTTCACGCAGTGCAACGATCAGTTCTTCGGTGATCTCATCGTTGGCATTGGCGATTACTTCACCTGTTTCGGTATTGACCAGTGCATGTGCCAACGCCTTCTCCAACAGGTACTCTTCTGGAACCTCCAGGGTTTTAACACCCGATTTTTCCAGCTCACGGATGTGCCGCGTAGTAATGCGGCGCCCTTCTTCAACAATAACCTTGCCTTTGACCTTGATATCGAACAGGGTGATTTCGCCACGCAGGCGTTCCGGAACCAGGTCCAGCTCTATTTTTCCAGAGCTGATATGGAAGGTATTGGTGTCAAAGAAAATATCAATAATCTGTTCGGTTTCGTAACCGAGCGCGCGCAGCAGGATTGTGGCCGGCAATTTACGGCGGCGGTCGATGCGCACAAACAGCGAATCCTTGGCATCGAACTCGAAGTCCAGCCAGGAACCGCGGTAGGGAATCACACGTGCAGAGAAAAGCAGCTTGCCGGAAGAATGACTCTTGCCCTTGTCGTGATCAAAGAATACACCTGGCGAGCGGTGCAACTGCGAGACTATGACGCGTTCCGTACCGTTAATAACGAAAGTACCGTTTTCCGTCATCAGTGGTAGCTCGCCCATGTAGACTTCCTGCTCCTTGATATCCTTGATGGACTTGTTGGCGCCTTCCTTATCGTAAATCACCAGGCGCACGAGCGCGCGCAACGGTGCAGCATACGTCATACCGCGCAGCTGACATTCCTTGACGTCAAATACCGGCGTACCAAGGCGGTAGCTTACATAATCAAGCGCCGCAGTACCCGCATAGCTGGTGATGGGGAACACCGACGAAAATGCCGCATGCAGACCTTTATCCTGCCGCTGGTCCTGGTCGGAATCAGCTTGCAGAAAAGCCCGATACGAATTCAGCTGGGTCGCGAGCAAGTATGGCACCTCCATAATGCTCTGCCGCTTGCCGAAATCCTTACGGATGCGTTTCTTTTCGGTAAAGCTGTAAGCCATCGGTGTTCCTCTCTAGTAAACTTCTTTAAACAACGGGAAAAGGCCGGTAGCGGAAAACCGCTACCAGCCACTCCCGGACATCGGAACGCCAGCGGGCATCAAGGTCGTTATTTGACCTCGACAGCGGCGCCGGCTTCTTCCAACTGCTTTTTGATGTCTTCGGCTTCGTCCTTGGTCGCAGCTTCCTTGATCGGAGCAGGTGCACTTTCCACAAGCCCCTTGGCTTCCTTCAAGCCCAGGCCGGTGATACTACGGACGGCCTTAATGACGGAAACCTTGTTGGCACCAAAGCTGGTCATCACGACGTCAAACTCGGTCTGCTCTTCAGCGGCAGCACCGGCATCACCACCGGCAGCTGCCGGGGCGGCTGCCACAGCGGCGGCTGCGGATACACCGAATTTTTCTTCCATTGCGGAGATCAGATCGACGACCTCCATTACACTCATGCCGGAAATCGTTTCCAGGATGTCTTCTTGTGACGCTGCCATAATTGCTTACTCCAAAAATTTAATAACTACGTATGTAGATGTAGATCAGGCTGATTGTTTCTGATCACGAATAGCGGCCACGGTACGAACCAGCTTGCCGGGCACCTCGTTGAGGGTACGGACAAGTTTTTCGCTCGGGGCTTTCATGACGGCCATCAGCAAGCTGATCGCTTGGTCGCGGGTCGGTATCTTTGCCAAACGATCGAGATCCGATGCTGCGAGTATTTCACCGCCAAATGCCACCAGTATGGGTACCAACCGATCGTGCTCTTTGGCGAAGTCCTTAACCAGTCGCGCGGCTGCACCCGGCTCCTCCTGGGAGAAAGCCAGCAGCAGCGGGCCGGTCAGACCGTCCTGCATGCACTCAAAATCGGTACCTTCAACGGCACGTTTGGCCAGCGTGTTCTTGACCACCCGAAGATAGACCCCGCCGTCGCGCGCTTTCGCCCGCAACTCGGTCATCTCCTCGACAGTAAGACCACAATACTCGGCAGCCACTGCTGAGTGCGCCTCGGCGGCGATCACAGCAACCTCTGAAACTACAGCCTTTTTCTCTTCAAGACTTAGTGCCACCTGATTACCTCCATTGGACGGATTGAAAAACCAACCCTGTCCAGGTTACAGCGCCTTGACCCGAACAGGTCCAGACACCGGTTGCGGTGGCCTCGAACAAGATAAATTCCCTGTCGGGGCTACACCATCTGCGCAGGTCATCGGGCTCTCACCTGACCATTAAGCCTCTCGGCACCTGCGGTCTTTGACGGCTTCCCGGGCGTTCCGGGCAGCGTCAAAACATTCGGTATGCCGTGGTTACGACACACCAGTACCCTGAAAGTTACTCCTCCAGCGTCGCCTGATCGATGAGCAGGCCTGGCCCCATCGTGGTCGAGACGGTAACTTTCTTCATAAATATGCCTTTTGCCGAAGCCGGTTTCAGCTTGTTCAGATCAGTCATAAGCGCCTGCAGATTTTCCTTCAGCGCAGCTGCCCTGAAATCCACCTTACCGATCGAACAATGAATAATACCGGCCTTATCAGTACGGTAACGCACCTGACCGGCTTTGGCATTGGTAACCGCTGCGGCGACATCGGGGGAGACGGTACCCACTTTCGGGTTGGGCATGAGACCGCGCGGCCCCAGAATCTGACCCAGCTGGCCAACTACGCGCATGGCATCGGGACTGGCAATAACGACATCAAAATCCATATTGCCCTTTTTGATTTCCTCCGCCAGATCATCCATGCCGACAATGTCCGCCCCGGCTTCCCGGGCTGCATCAGCGTTGGCACCCTGGGTAAATACCGCAACACGTACTGTTTTACCGGTACCGTTAGGCAAGACCGTGGAACTGCGCACGACCTGGTCGGATTTACGCGGATCCACGCCAAGATTGATGCTGACGTCAACGGATTCCTTGAATTTCGAGGAGGAAACCTCGCTTAACAGGGCAAGCGCCTCTTCCACGGGATACATCTTGCCATGCTCGATTTTCTCACTGATCAGTTTTGCTCGTTTACCTGGTTTGGCCATGACTATTTCACCCCTTCGGTATCCAGACCCATACTACGGGCGGTACCTGCAATGGTGCGCACGGCGGCATCCATATCGGCCGCTGTCAGGTCGGGCATTTTGATAGTGGCGATTTCTTCCAGCTGTGCGCGGTTCACCTTGCCGACCTTATCGGTATTCGGCGTACCTGAACCCTTGGGAACACCGGCTGCTTTCTTCAGCAACACGGCCGCCGGCGGGGTCTTGGTGATGAAGGTAAAGCTGCGGTCACCGTAAACAGTGATAACAACCGGAACCGGCATACCTTTCTCAAGGCTCTGCGTCTGCGCATTAAACGTCTTGCAGAATTCCATGATATTAACGCCGTGCTGGCCCAGGGCAGGACCGACCGGGGGACTGGGATTGGCTTCCTGGGCCGGCACTTGCAGCTTTACGTACGCCTCGATTTTCTTAGCCATGGATCATACTCCTGTGGGTACAAGCGCCTCGCGGCTCCCCGGTTGTCAATATCAGCCTTTTTCGACCTGTCCAAATTCCAGGTCAACCGGTGTGGAACGACCGAAAATCATAACTGCGACGCGCAGCTTGCTCTTTTCGTAATTCACTTCTTCCACCACACCATTGAAATCATTAAACGGCCCGTCAGTAACACGTACCACTTCTCCGGGCTCGAACAGCACCTTCGGCCTTGGCTTCTCGGTACCTTCCTGAATGCGCTGTAAAATGGCATCCGCTTCCTTATCCGTGATGGGCGCAGGATGGTCGGTGGTGCCACCGATGAAACCCAGCACTTTGGGTACATCCTTCACCATATGCCAGGTATCGTTGTCCATATCCATTTGCACCAGCACGTAACCGGGAAAGAACTTGCGTTCGCTGCGACGCTTTTGCCCCTCGCGCATTTCTACCACTTCCTCTGTCGGAATCAGGATTTCACCAAACCTGCCCTGCATCCCGTTACGCTCAATACGATCGATCAACGACTGCTTGACCCGATTCTCAAACCCGGAATAGGCGTGCACAACGTACCAACGCATCGCCATCAACTCAGCCTCCCTGACCCGTCATCAAGCGAATTGCCCGCAACAGAACCATATCCATCAACCACAACACGATACCCATCACCACGACTATGAATAATACCGCCATAGTAGTCTGCATGGTCTCCGCACGCGTCGGCCAGACCACCTTGCGAACCTCTGTACGTGTAGCACCTACGAAAGACCAGGTTGTTCTACCCAACGTTGTCTGCGACGCAATAAATACCGCCACACCGGTTATGCCCAGCAAGGCCAATACACGCACCAGCAGCGACTGGTCAGCAAACCAGTAAAAAGCAACCACACCGCCAACCAGCAGCGCCAGTGCCAGTGCCAGTTTTACCGTGTCCAGGCCGGATGCCTGTGTTTCTGTATTCATAGTCCTATCTATAAAGGTGTGGGGACAGAATTGAATTCTGCCCCCATTTTCTATGGCAGGCCAGGAGGGAATCGAACCCCCAACCTGCGGTTTTGGAGACCGCTGCTC
>ENA-ORDP01000979-ORDP01000979.1-marine-sediment-metagenome-genome-assembly--contig:-NODE-979-length-16820-cov-13.339398_pt1 | contig 16820 bp, 16 predicted proteins | sample MGYA00248627_ERZ508539 | MGnify/ENA primary metagenome ERZ508539 (study PRJEB26208, sample SAMN05571518) | marine sediment metagenome | biome: deep sea; feature: Hydrothermal vent; material... | reverse complement strand
CTTGCCGGTTTCATGTCCGGATTGCGGGTTAGCCCGAAACGCACTTGCCGCTTACGTTTCAACTACTTTCGTGACAGGTTAACGGGGAAACCGTACAAACATTTCTAATGTTGTGAACGGCTTCACAACCCTATTGTGGTCATTTAACACATAGTTAAATAAGATAATATCGTCTGTCCCGGTCAAGCAGCCCGTATATGTTGTTATTCAGACTACATATCATCAGCATTACCTTATTATTATTGTCGGCTTGCGGACAGACTACTCGATATGAAGTCAGACCAGTCACCGGGCACAACCACCCTGACCATGAATCAACCTCTGACACCCCACTGGACATCGCATTACAACAGGTAGGCAAACCCTATCGTTATGGTGGCTCAAATCCCACCGGATTTGATTGCAGTGGCCTTGTTTATTATTCGTACCAACAATCAGGCACGACAATCCCGCGTACATCAAGGCAACAATTGAGCGTTTCAAGAAGGATACCGGTATCGAGATTGCGCCCGGGCGATCTGGTCTTTTTCAGTATACCCGTAACCCGGGTTTTACACGTTGGCATTTATATTGGAGGCAATCGATTTGCACATGCACCATCCAGTGGTAAACGGGTTGGTATCGCCTATCTGGATAATCCCTACTGGCGCAAACACTTTATTAGAGCAGGCAGGATTAGTCACTGATTTGACCGGCATCGATCCTGTCAGATTCCGGAATATTCAGCCTGGTAAAGAAAATTGTGAATCGACTGTTTATCAGCGATACTGCTTATATGACCGGCATCACCATTACATTGGAGCAACTAAGAAAAATGATTGGCGTCCAGGTAATCCATGAGAAAATTGCCTGTAAGGTAATTGAGGTGCTGGAGGATGGGCCTGCGCTGGTTTTAATCAGTATCAGTGAGGATCATATACAGCTCGACCAGTATGGGAACCCTTTACGGAAGGTACCGGAAACGTTTACCGTGCCGGTTTTAAGCAAGGATGGAAATTTTATTCACCCGCTTTATCTCGCACTAGACCTTATTGATGGATAGAAGATCAATCACCCTGTCAAGATCCTGCTGTGTGTCGACACCATGCCCCGGTGGATTCTCCGTAATACTGACGTGAATCAGAAATCCATTCCATAAAGCCCTGAGCTGCTCAAGGGACTCGGTTTGTTCAACGTAACACGGTTCTATCTCGCTGTATTGTTTTATGAAGCCTGCCCTGTAGGCATACAATCCTATATGCCGGTAATGTTCTGAGCCATCAGGGAGTGTCTCCCTGTCAATCTCAAAGGCATCCCTGTCCCAGGGTATCGGTGCTCGGCTGAAATACATTGCATAACCATCCCTGCTGGTTACCACCTTGACAACATGTGGATCCAGAAGTTCTGCAGCGTGGTTAATCGGAGAACACAGTGTAGTAATAGCGGCATCCCGATGGTTCGCCAGATCATCAGCAACCTGTTTTATCAATTCCGGGTCCATCAGGGGTTCATCGCCTTGCAGGTTAACGACAATGCTGTCATCAGACCAGCCATACCGTGTGACAACCTCCGCTATTCTGTCAGTTCCTGACAGATGGTCTTTATCGGTCAAACATACCCTGGCTGAAAATGATTCACATGCAGTTATTATTCTCGGGTCATCTGTCGCGATAACTACGTTTTGTGCACCACTTTCGATAGCACGCTCATAAACATGCCGAACCATGGGTTTGCCTGCGATGGATAACAGCGGCTTTCCGGGCAGGCGAGTGGAAGAATAGCGTGCAGGTATAACAACATTGAATAAGGTGCTCATAACCCTTGTTAGTCTACTTCCTCATCGGCAGGCAGCTTTCTGGCCTCTTCCACCAACATAACGGGGATATCATCCTTTATCTGAAAGGCAAGCCTGTCAAGTTTGCAAATAAGCTCTTTATCTTCCTTTCTGTAAACAAGTTCACCCTTGCATACAGGGCACGCCAGAATATCAAGTAGTTTATTATCCATTTTAAATCCTGTGATTAGTTTATTGAATAGCTTTCATCATATTGTTTTTTTAACATATACAGAAGTCGTGTCACCAAACGTTTGTCCAGATTGGCCTTTACCGGCACATACCATATGTCATCGCGAGCATATTTTTTGCATTTTACAGCATCCTTTTCTGTCATAAAAATAAGGCTGTCATCATCAAATAACAAGTCATCTGCCTTGTAATCATAATGATCGGGGAAAGGATGTCTGGTAAAAACCAGCCCATACTTTTCAAGGTCAGAAAAAAAACGGTCAGGATTGCCAATGCCTGCAATGGCATGCACCACGCTACCACTGAATACACCCATGTTCCGGCGCTCGCCTGTCATTAGATTGACTGCCTCATTTGATTCCAGTTCCATTGGATATTCCATGCGCATGGCGATACCATTCGTGACTATAAAATCCACTTCTTCAAGCCTGCTTTTTCTTTCCCTCAACGGGCCAGCCGGTAAACAATGGCCATTACCAAAACGCCTCACACCATCGACCACTGCAATTTCAATATCACGCTCAAGCACATAGTGTTGCAAGCCATCATCAGAAATAATGACATCACAGTCATGATACTTTAATAACTGTTGTGCTGCAGATACCCGGTCAGGCCCGACGGCCATAGCAGTTCCACAATAGCGCGCCATCAAAACCGGCTCATCACCCACCATCCGTGGATCGCTGTCTTCCCTCACCTGTTGTGGCCATGTCTTTGCAAGCCCTCCATAGCCCCGGCTGATGATGCCGGGTTTATACCCCGCATTTTTGAGTAAACTGAAAATTGCTACAACAAGTGGCGTCTTGCCACTGCCACCAACTGAAATATTTCCCACGATGATGACCGGAACCGGCATCCTGACAGTTTTAAGCATGCCTTTCTGGTACAGATGCTTTCTGATATAGACCAGCATACAGAACAGCCAGGAAACGGGTAACAATACCAGTGACAGGGGGTTGCGTCGGTACCAGTACTCGTCTAGACGTTTCACCTCGGTTTTTACCTCACAATATCAAGGAGCCTCTGATTAATTCTGGACGAAGCAGATTGTGCTCGGAAAATACACATTCAAGGCGTCGAATCGCACGTAATAGCAAGCTATTGCGAAGATTCGCAACACAGAAGCCGGGTTTTCCGAGTGCAAGATGCGAGTTCATGAATTGATCAGAGGCTCCTTAAATCCAGTGTAGTTACTTTTCTTCTTTTGGCTGTGAAGTGGCTATGGACAATTTTACAATACCCAACTGCCTGGCGGCGTCCATAACCATAACAACCGAGCCATGCGGTGCCTTGTAATCGGCCCTGATTATCAATGGTTTTTTCGAGTCTTTGCCCATATTTTTCAGTAGAACCTGTTTCATGGTTTTGATTTTATTACTGACCAGTTCCTTTTTGTTTACAAAATATCGTCCTCGGGCATCTATAATAATCTCAAATACTTTTCTGTTCTTCTTGATTGGTTCGGCACTGGCCTCGGGCAAATCTACTTTTATTTCTGTATCTTTCTTGAAGGTTGTGGATACCATAAAAAAAATCAGTAATAAAAAAACCACATCGATCAAGGGTGTCAGGTTTACATCCGGCTCATCCTTTGGTTTGCCTCCCAGATTCACGGCCGGTTACCCTCTTCATCTTCCGTGCTTCGTTGGCCATGCATAACCTCGATAAGCTTGATTGCCTCCTGCTCCATGATCACGACAAGCTCATCGATGCGCCCCCTGAAATAGCGATAAAACATCAGGCTTGGAATTGCCACCAGCAAGCCACCTGCTGTCGTTATCAGTGCCTGTGCAATGCCACCGGCCAGGCTACTCACATCACCGGCACCATGTGTCGTCAGATCAGTAAAGACCTGGATCATGCCAATAACCGTTCCCAGCAATCCCAGTAGTGGTGTGATTGCAGCTATGGTCCCCAGCGAATTCAGGAAACGCTCGAGTTCATGAATAACGTGCCTTCCTGTTTCCTCGATGCTTTCTCTCATAACCTCGCGGTCATATTTCCTGTTAACTATGCCCGCAGCAAGTACCCTGCCCAGAGGAGACTGATTGCGCATCTCGGTCACCCTGTCTTCATCGAGCTGGTTGTTTTTTTCCCAGTGCCATACCTGGGCTACCAGATGCTTCGGGATGACCTGTTTTTTTCTCAACGCCCAGAAGCGCTCAATAATAATTGCAAGTGCCAATGCAGAACAAGCAATGATGGGTATCATCAGCCAACCACCAGACTTAACTATCTCCCACACAATGATTCCCTTACTCGTTATTCAGGGGGCCCCTGATTAATTCCGGACGAAGCAGATTGTGCTCGGAAAATACAGATTCAGGGTATCGAATCGCGCGTAATAGCAAGCTATTGCGAAGATTCGCAACACAGAAGCTCGATTTTCCGGGTGCAAGATGCGAGTTCATGAATTGATCAGAGGTTCCTTGGTTATTAAATTACCCCGCCGCAAGCAGCAGGCTGTCAAGTCACTCCCACGGCTTTATACCTCACCAAAAACAAGCAATTTAAACGGGCCGCGAGAAATAAAACACGTCGTTATTTAACCGCTAATACTACTTGATTTAAAGATCCCATAATAGTGCCAATTTTGAATGAAATTAAGCATCTAAGGTCGATTTTTCATCAGAATACTCCCTGGCGGTCTATTATTCGATGCCCCGGGTCGTGTTCCCTCCGTCAGGGAAAAGGTTTGGCTTTTCTGTTCCAGTGGCGGGAAAGTAACTGCCGGTATGTGATTGGCCTGGAAATGCCCGTGGCCGCATCTATGCTGATCTGGATGGCACCATGCCGCGCACTGTCGAGTAATATTGCGCCAGATTGTGCATAACGGCTGTAGGTTTTTCTGTTGGGGTGATGGAACCTGTTTCTGTATCCAGCCGGGAACAACACATACCTTGCATTGACCGCCTGTATAAATCCGGGCATGGATGATGTTTTACTGCCATGATGTGGTGCCACCATGATATCTGATGATAATAATTTACGCTGGTGTTTTATTAAATAGCGTTCGCTTTTTCTATGTATATCACCGGTCAAAAGGATAGATCCACCCGGTGACACCACCTTCAGGACACATGAACGGTCGTTTTTCCTGAAATTAACCTCTTTTGCCGGATGCAGAATCATGAAGGTGACGCCATCCCACTCCCATTGCATTGAACGCTGGCAAAGGACAACCGGATAGGAGGCCAGTTTTTCAGGTTCGCCTGAATAAATTCTGTCTATCTGCATCAACTTACTGACCGAATCGAATCCGCCTCTATGGTCATTATCCCCATGCGATATGATCACCGAGTCGATTCTGTTAATGCCTTGCTGACGTAAATACGGAAGAACAACCGAGCTGCCGGTGTCAAACCGGTCACTGAACCTGGGGCCGGTATCAAAGATCAGGGTATGATTTCGGGTTTCTATCACGCTGGCCAGACCCTGACCAACATCGAGCAGTGTAAAGCGAAGACCCCCAGGGGGGATAGCCGGTTTGTCGATCAGGAAAACAGGCAGTACCAGCACCACTCCCAGCCGCTTCAACGGCATACCTCGTGGGGCCAGCAATAATATAATGGCAATGATGGATATGAACAGAACCCACACCGAAGGCGAGTGCTGGGACCATTGTGCAAAACCGAGATCAGACAGAAAATGCAATATCTGTTGCAATGGTTCAAGCAGTTTATCGCTCAATGACAGTAAAAATTGGCCAACGGGTTCAATAAACATTAAAAACAGTGTGCCTGAAAGTACCAGCGGCACGACCAGAAAGCTGACCCAGGGTATGGCTATGAAGTTAGCCAGGGGTGATATCAGGGATGTCTGTTGAAACAAAAAAAGTGTCAGGGGTATCAGGCCGATGGATATAAGCCACTGGGCACGTCCCCAGCTTTGCCAGCCCCTGAAGGGCCCAAGGCGGCATGACATGCCATACATCAAAATGGCAACGGCAGAAAACGACAGCCAGAAACCCTGCGCAAGAACCGAGCTGCTGTCAAGAAACAGTACGAGAATCAGCGCCAGTGACAAAACATGTGCGGGTTTCCCGGATCGATCCAGTAATACTGACAACATGGCCACAAAAATCATCACCAGTGCCCTTTGTGCGGGTATCCCCAGGCCTGCCATAAACGCATAAAAAACAGCCCCTGCTATAGAGAAAAATGCCGCCGCTTTTTGAGCAGGCAACCGAAGACATAACGCAGGGAAAATAACCCAGACAAAACGACCCAATAAAAAACAGAGCCCCGCAACCAGTCCGATATGTAATCCGGAAATGGCGATCAGATGGCCGGTTCCGGTTCGTTGCAAAACCCGCCACTGTTGCTGATCTATATCACCACGCATGCCCAGGGCAAGCGCCATGATTAAACCCCTGTTTTCAATGCCGGCCAGCTTTTCCTGCAAACGGTTTTTTATCAGGTAGCGTATTTTTTGCAGGTTCCATTCTGTTTTCAGCAGGCTGTTTGCCGGGTCCTTTCTTACATACCCCGTCGCGATGATGCCCTGCTGAAATAACCAGCCTTCATAGTCAAATCCGGACGGGTTCATAAAACCGTTGGGTTTTTTCAAACGGACCTTGAGCTTCCATATTTGGCCCGGTACCAGTTCTTTATGTTTCCCATACCAGTTCAAGCGCACCTTGCCCGCTTTTTGCCAGCGCCTTTCACCGAAGGCAGCCTGTCTGATCCGGAATACAAAACGGGTTCTGACCGGGTATTTTTCAGGAACAGTAATAACCTCGCCTGTCACCTGCAAATCTGCTCCCTCAAGATCATCCGGGAGCGAATGCTGATATAGCCACCCTGCCTGAAACCATGCCCACAGAAAACCGAGGGTAAACCAGAACAGGATTCCTGATTTAATAAAACGGAAACTTGCCGATAATACGATAACGCCAATGACAATCCATGCCGTATTTGGCAAGACAGGAAGCTGATGAAGGCTTATAATACCACCTAGAAAGGCCAGTGCCGTAATAACCATAACGTTCCTTGTTTGATAGAAATTTTTTCAGGGGATGCGTCTCATGCCTTCGCTCCCCGAGCCTCGCTATGAACACCCCGGTACGACAGGCCCCTGACTAAGCGAATGACATAGTTTAATTGAAATTATATGCCAAAGAAATTCCTAAAACGCTTCATGCCTGATCATGACACGATCCGCTACCATAAACACCTACAGATCTTCGGCACCCTCCTTCATTCTGCAAACCTGTGGCATCTGAATCGCAGGTCCGTAGCAGGGGCTTTTGCCAATGGACTTTTTTTCGCCTTTGTTCCGGTACCCTTTCAAATGGTCCTGGCGGCAGGCGGGGCCATCGTGTTCAAAGTCAACCTGCCTTTATCTGTTGCCCTGGTATGGGTATCCAACCCCATCACCATGCCACCGCTTTTTTACGGGGCCTACCTGGTCGGTGCCTGGGTTTTGGGCATCGAAACCGGTGATTTCAACTTCGATCTGTCGTGGGAATGGTTAACCAGCGGGCTGGTAGCCATCTGGCAACCCTTCTTGCTGGGGTGTCTGATTACGGGTGTTGCCAGTGCTGTGGTGGGCTACATGTCGATACGCCTGATCTGGCGATATCGCATCGTTAAGGAATGGCGAAAGCGCAAGTTAAGGCGTACAAAAGAGTGATTAAACCACCTCCAGAGTAATCGAGGATTTAGCCAATATAATTACCTGTGAAACCCCTGACCTTGCCTGACAATGGATAATAATAAGGGCCTGGTAAACCATGCATAGTCATCACGACTGTCCCATTAACATGTAACGAATACAGTTGAAATGCAAGCGGCAAATACGCTTTGGGCTAACCCGCAATCCGGACAAGCACTGAATTTATTCATTCATTACTGCAAAAATTATTTCCTTTGCGTTACCAACATCCAGTCTGATAACCATTCGGGCGCACCATAAGGAATTGAATAACTCGCTAGTTAGATTAATAATAAACTTTACGCTCTATCATATTGGATTATCTATAATTTCTCCATCCAGTATCTGGAGAGTTCTGTCCATTTTTGATGCCAGCTCCAGGTCATGGGTCACAATCACAAAGCTGATGCCATACAGTACATTCAGATCCTGCATCAGCACATACATTTTTTCAGCCGTTGCGTGATCCAGGTTGCCAGTGGGCTCGTCGGCCAGAACACATTTCGGCCGGGTCACCAGCGCACGTGCAAGCGCTGCCCGCTGCCGCTCACCACCCGATAACTCACCGGGCTTGTGATTAACCCGGTGCTCCAGTCCGACCTTGCCTAGCATTTCCAGGGCAAGCCCGGTTGCCGAGGCAACGGATTCATCCCTGATCAATAACGGCATGCTGACATTTTCCAGGGCGGTAAATTCTGGCAGCAAATGATGAAACTGGTAGACAAAACCCAGCGAGCGATTCCTGAGCAATCCCCTTCGGGTATTGGACAGGCTGTTCATATTCTCACCATCAACCCATACCTCACCCGACGTCGGGCTGTCCAGCCCACCCAGAATATGCAAAAGTGTGCTCTTTCCCGTCCCCGATGCACCGACAATCGAGACCTTTTCCCCCTGACCGATATCCAGACTGACATTTTTCAACACATCAACGGATAAACTGCCCTCGGAAAAGGATTTTTTTATCCCTTTGCAGGATAAAACCGGTAGCGTTTCATTCATACCTTAACGCCTCTGCAGGATTGGTTCGCGATGCACGCCAGGCTGGATATAAGGTGGCCAGCAAGGTCACCAGTATGGAAAAAACTGAGATTATGCCCACGTCACCCCAGTGGATTACGGCAGTAAGCTCGCTGATGTAATAGATATCCGGTGACAGGAACTTGATGCCCAGCATATGTTCCAGTGCGGATACCACCGTTTCAACATTGATTGCGGTTGGAATACCCGTCATGACACCCAGTAAGGTACCGGCAATCCCGAGGAAGGTGCCCTGAATCATAAATATGCCCATGATGGTTCCCGGCCTGGCCCCCAGTGTCCTTAGTATGGCTATATCGGACTCCTTGTCGGTGACGGCCATCACCAGTGTGGAGACAATATTAAATGCGGCCACGGCAACGATCAGTGACAGGATAATAAACATCAGCCGCTTTTCGAGGTTGATGGCCTTGAACAGATTGGTGTGTTTCTGGCCCCAGTCCCTGACGAGATAACCGCCTGGCAGCTTTTCGACCAATTCCCTGGCTACATAGGGTGCTGCAAAAATATCATCCAGTTTCACGCGCACACCGGTAACATCATTGCCCATACGATACAGACGGCCGGCATCGTTAATATGCATGATGGCCAGGCTGCTGTCATATTCATGCATACCAACCTCAAATACTCCGACAACCCTGAACCGCCTGAAACGTGGAATCATGCCTGCTGCCGTCACCATGGCCTGGGGAATGATGACAGTGACACTGTTATCGCCCCGCTCATCCATTTCCTCTACCTGGTCAGTCCCGAACAGGCTCAATGCCAGCTCTTTTCCGATGACGATATTATATGAGTGTGATTTCAAGTCATCCAGGCTGCCTGAAATCATTTTTTCGGCCACTTCCGAAACCGATTTTTCCCTTGATGGAAAAATCCCGCGAACCAGTATTCCCTTGCTCTTGCGGCCATTACTCAGCATGGCCTCACCCTCAATGTAGGGTGCAGTACCCAGAACTTTTTTGTGTTTGCTTGCGGCATCTGAAACCCGCTTCCAGTCTTTTAGCGGGGCATAGATGCCCTCGATGGTCAGATGTGAGGCCATTCCCAGAATTCGGTCTGTCAGCTCTTTTTCAAACCCGTTCATGACAGAAAGTACCGTGATCAGGGCCCAGACGCCGATGGCAATTCCCAATGTTGATATCAAAGAGATAAATGAGATGAAGTGGTTGCGCCTTTTTGCACGCACATAACGCAGGCCAATGAAAACAGAAAGGGGTTTAAACATAGTGGTGGATTAAATCATAATTCCGATGGTTTTGTCCTGATTTTCATGAGAAGCGGACATAAAACCGGTCTTTTATCACATTTTTCAGTAAGAATCGGGGCAATTAATCACATGCTCTTCTTCTGGTTTGCAAGTCCGTATTTCCTGCCAATATTCGCCATTGTAGAAGGGTGGTGAGAAATGCGGGCTAATGCTATAGTTTATAAGAATAAACACGGTTGTCCCGTTAACCTGTTGAGCAATCCGGACATGAAACCGGTAAGCCGGATCAAGACACGCAAAATATGCCATCCATGGCGGCCCGGCAGCCGCAGCCGTGTGGCAGACAGTCTTTATCTGGCTGGTCCGGTTTCATACCCTTACATTTAAATGTACTTCATATGGTTAACGGGACAGCCGTGAAGAATAAACCAAAAACAATATCACTCAAGGAGTTGGATGATGAACTTAATGAAGATCTTTGTATTGCCGCTGATCCTGCTGGGAAGCCTGTATATTCAGACCAGTCATGCTGAAACAGAGCTGTTCGGGGCCCCTTCCGATACCACACCTGCCGCTTCTCCGGAAAATATCTCCAAACCTGTAAACGGTATGTCGATGAACGCGGTCATTCAGGATTTTGGTGAACCGGAAAACCGCATGAGCCCTGTCGGGGACCCTCCGATCACCCGGTGGCTTTACAACCGGTTCACTGTCTACTTCGAACGTAACCTGGTTATTCATTCCGTCACTAACAGATAAAATCATCATGCTTCCATAGCAGTGTCCTTATCAAACAGGCACTGCTCTTTTGTTACCTTGCAACAAACATCCCCACATCCCGTGTTCCCCGCCGAGTGGTACCCTCAATCCGGTATTATGATTGCCTGGCCTCACCCGGACACCGACTGGAGGGAAAACCTGGCCGATGTCGAGCATGTCTATTGTGAACTGGTCAGACAGGTTTCAGAATACGAGAAAGTACTTTTGCTCTGTATGGATGAAACGCTACTATTCAGGGTCAAGGGAATACTTGACGAATACGGAATCAAGGACAACCGGATTGATTACAGATGTGTACCCTACAATGATACCTGGACACGGGATTTTGGCCCCTTGTCAATATTAAAAAACGGACAACCACAACTGCTCAATTTTCAGTTCAATGGCTGGGGCAACAAGTTCAGATCGGAACAGGATAACCAGGTCAATCACACCCTGTACGCACAGGGCACATGGCCTGGAACCTGCCTGCACGATATTTCATACACCCTTGAAGGAGGCAGTATCGAAACCGATGGATGTGGAACCCTGTTAACCACCTCGGCCTGCCTGCTCAACAAAAACAGGAATGGCCCGTTATCCAGGGAAACTGTCGAAAAACTATTAATGAAAAATCTGGGTATCAACCGGGTGTTCTGGCTGGAATATGGAGGCCTTGCCGGCGATGATACGGACGGTCATATCGATACACTCGCCCGGTTTTGTGACCCTGAAACCATCGCCTATATGACCTGCAATAACCCGGGGGATGAAAATTACCATGGCCTCAGCAACATGGAACAGGAACTGAAGGATTTAAGAACAAAAGAAGGCAGACCCTATACACTCATACCACTGCAACTCCCGCAGCCGGTTTATGACAGGCAAGGACGGCGACTGCCTGCCAGCTATGCCAATTTCCTGATCACCAATGGCCCGATCCTGATGCCTGTCTACCAGGATACAATGGCAGACCAACGGGCAGCCGACCAGCTTGCCGCGGCCTTCCCTGGACGTGAAATATTAACAATTGACTGTAAGTCATTGATTGTGCAACATGGCAGTCTACATTGCATGACGATGCAAATTACAGACAAGGTACTTACCCGGAATTCAAGATGACCCATCCTGACACACTGCCAGTAGGACTTGTACAAATGACCTGCACCGAAGACCTGAATGACAACCTGGACAAATGTGTTCAGGGCATCAAGGAAACCGCATACAACGGTGCAAGGCTGGTGATGTTGCAGGAATTACATAACAGCCGATACTTTTGCCAGCGTGAGGACGCCCGTAATTTTGATCTGGCCGAATCCATACCGGGGCCCAGCACAAAGGTTCTGTGCCGTGTAGCCCGTGAGAGCAACGTCGTCATCGTGGCCTCCCTGTTTGAAAAACGGTCAGGGGATATTTACCATAATACTGCTGTGGTTATAGAGAAAAACGGGGAACTGGCCGGGAAGTACCGCAAGATGCATATTCCGGATGATCCAGGTTATCACGAGAAGTTCTATTTTAGCGACGGCGACCTGGGATTCAAACCCGTCCAGACCAGTGTCGGCTGTCTGGGTGTCATGGTTTGCTGGGATCAATGGTTTCCGGAGGCCGCCAGGCTCATGAGTCTGGCAGGAGCGCAGATCCTGCTATACCCGTCTGCAATAGGCTGGGACCGCCATGATTCAAATGAAGAAAAACAACGTCAGAAAGATGCATGGCGACTGGTACAACAAGGTCATGCCATTGCGAATTGCCTGCCGGTACTCTGTTGCAATCGCGTCGGATTTGAACAGGGAACAGATAGTTCATCGGCAGGAATCGATTTCTGGGGTTCCAGCTTTGTGGCGGGGCCGCAGGGCGACATATTGGCCGAGGCACCATATAATAAAGAATATGTGTTAAATACCGATATAAACCTTAAGCGCAGTTCAGAATTGCGTCAGATCTGGCCATTTTTGCGTGACAGGCGTATCGATGCTTACAAGGATATAACTCTACGGTACCGGGGTAAGGACTGAATCAATTTCATAAACTTGGTATAAAAATTCCTGTATGACTGACACGAAAGCCAAAGGCAGCATTCGAAATCGTTTTGTTATCATTATTACAGCATGTAGTTTGTTTGTGCTGGCATTTACCGTACTGGCCCAGGTTATCGTTTCCAGACTGGCCAATGACAGTGCCACCAATATCAAGCACAGGGAAAAGGTTCTGATCGATAGCCGCAATCTCAGAAATGATCTGAAAATTGCAAATAATATCCTGACGGATCACCTGCTAAGACCTAACCCGAAAGTCACCGACCTGTGGAACAAAAAAATGTCGGATATCCTCAAGGGTGTGGCTAAACTCAAGTCTCTTACCTGGGTCAAGGAAAAAAACCTGTCTACACTGGTCCGTGAATTTGATCATACAATCAAACTTTATGACCAGGAGGTCAGAAAACTACTGAAGATCCGTCTCAATGCAGCAAAGCAACACCCCGCACTGCATTTTGCCAGGGAAACCATGCTGCCCGAGAACAAACGATTCCTGACCGCAACGTCACTGGCCCTGGAAGAAACGCTTGAAGAAGATATCCTGGGCGCCAACTCGAAAATCTATCAATCCATTATCCAGGTCAGGCATCTGTGGATACAGTTAATATCCAATTTCAGGATGTATATTATCAACAGACTGGGCTCGTTCGATGAAGCCAGCCTGCATGTACAGGAAAAGGATATAGAAACCATCTACCGGCAATTACATGAAGATCTCTCTAAAATTAATAAAATCGGCCAGGACGTTACCCTGGGCATACAAACCGATGCCTCTGTTCATGAAATGCTGGATGCTTCCGGGCAATGGCTGAAGGATTATAATATCGTCAAATCCATACACTCGAGTCCGAACTGGCGTATGGATGTTGTTATAATTTCAGAAACCATACGGCCACTCGATAAAAAAATCCTCGGTTATCTGCAAGACCTTGAGTCATCCATTTCTGTATCGACAACATCTGATGTGACAACGCTTGCCGGTATGGGAGAAAATATCATCACCGTCTTGTGGTCCCTCATGTTTGTCGGCCTTATTACCGCTATATTCGGCTACATTTATCTCAGCCGCTCTATACTGCAACCCATTGCCGTGGTCACAAAGGCGCTGAAGGATGAAGCCTCCAATACCGAATCGGTCATCCTGCCAACAATAATAGAATCAGAGGAAACACAAAACCTGATTGACGCATTTACTATCATGCGTAAGCAGGTACATACCCGACAACATGCCCTTGAGCATCAGGCATTGCATGACTCCCTGACCGGTCTGCCAAACCGGAACCTGCTGCACGACAGGGTACAGCAGGATATCAATAAAATTCATCGGGATACGGGTATTTTTGCCCTTCTCATGCTGGATCTCGATCGATTCAAGGAAATCAATGACACCCTCGGCCATCAAATCGGAGACCGTATCCTTGAACAAGTAGCGCTCCGCCTTGTTAATGCCGTCAGGGATACCGATACCGTGGCAAGGCTGGGCGGTGATGAATTTGCACTGGCTTTACCCATCAAGGAAAAAGAAGATGCAGGTGTAGTCGCCCTGAAAATACTGTCCTCACTCGAAAATGCCTTCATTGTTGACGACCACCATCTTTACGTGGGAGGCAGCATTGGTATTGCCCTGTATCCTGACCACGGTGACAGTGTTAACACCCTGATACAGAAAGCGGACGTTGCCATGTACGTAGCCAAACGTAACAATACCGGTTTCAAGCTGTATGACCAGACACAGGACAAGGATAGTATGGGCCATTTGTCATTAAGTAATGACTTGCGCAAGGCCATCCTGGATGAGGAACTGACCGTCTTTTACCAACCCAAGCTTGACCTTGCAAGCGGCAAGACACACGGTGTCGAGGCATTGGTCAGATGGGATCATGCACAGCGGGGTTTTATCCCCCCCGAACAGATTATCTATATTGCAGAACATACCGGCCTGATCAAACAACTGGCAAGATGGGTGCTGAAAGAGGCCATCGCCCAATGCAGTCTCTGGCATAAAAAGGGTCTGGATTTGAATATGGCTGTCAACCTGTCTACAAAAAATCTGCAAGACCCGATGCTATTCGACCTTATTGAAGACACGCTGAATGAGTATAAGTTCCCACCGGGATCACTGGTACTAGAAGTGACAGAGAGTGCCATGATGATGGACCCTGAGAATGCAAACAAGATACTTTCACGCCTCGATGCCCTCGGTGTCTGTATCTCCATCGATGATTTTGGTACCGGTTTCTCGTCACTGGCATACCTGAAGGAATTACCCGTTGATGAACTGAAGATCGACAAATCGTTTGTCATGAACATGATGGACAATGAAAATGATGCTGTCATCGTCAGATCGATTATTGACCTTGCCAGAAATTTGAGACTCAAGGTCGTCGCCGAAGGTATTGAAGACCTGGGAACCTGGGAACTGCTGTATGACCTTGGATGCGACTACGCCCAGGGCTTTTTTATGAGCAAGCCCGTTTCGGTCGATGAATTCGAACTCTGGATAAAACACGAGCAGGAAAAAGAAAAACTCAGTGTCTAGCCTGCATTTCTTACCACCTGTATACTCACAATAATTTTTATCCTATATTCTGTATCACGACTGTCTCGTTAACATGTAATGAATATAGTTGAAATGTAAGCGGCAAGTGCGTTTTGGGCTAACCCGCAATCCGGACATGGAAGCTGTCTTCTTTTGTGGATAAAAATAAATATGATATTAATCCTGAAACCCGATACTGATGAAAAAAGCCCGGATTACCTCAAGCTGGAGGAATACCTCGGCAACCTCCATGACATCCGCTATCGCATACACAGGGAAACAGGTAAAATTCAAACCCTGACCGAATTCTATCTTATTGGTGATACGGACAAACTATCAGCAGAAGACATGCAACAACTACCCTGTGTCGAACGGGTATTGAGAATATCAGCGGGTTATCACATCCTTGGCCGCCATCAGGACGATAAACGCAGTACAGGGTTTGAATATAATGGTGTTCACTTTGGACAGGATAACCTGAATATTTTTGCCGGCCTTTGTGCCGTTGATAATCCCGGGCATGTTGAAATAATGATGAAGGCGCTCCACTCCCATGGGGAGGTATGCACGCGCATGGGGGCTTATAAACCAAGAACCAGCCCATATTCATTTCAGGGTCATGGAAAAAACTGCCTGCATTATGTATTTGAACTGGCCGGGAAATATGGCATCAAGGTCATCTCCATGGAGGTAACCCATGAAACGCATATAGAAGAAATACATTCTGTCCTTGAACAAACCGGACACCCAACCGGCATCATGCTTCAGATTGGAACCCGTAACACACAGAACTTCGAGTTACTCAAGAGCGCCGGCCGGCAAAAAAACTTTCCCGTCCTGCTTAAACGTGGTTTTGGTATCACCCTGGAAGAATCGCTTAATGCGGCCGAGTACCTGGCCAGCGAAGGTAATTCCCATATCATATTTGGTTTGAGAGGCATGAAAACCAACATGGGTGATCCACATCGAAACTTTGTCGATTTTGCCCACGTTCCGGTTGTAAAGAGATTAACCAGAATGCCCGTGTGTATTGATCCTTCACATTCGGTCGGCACACGTGAACGCGGTGCGGACAATATCCTGGATGTCATGCACGTTACGGCTCAAGGCGTTATTGCAGGCGCAAACATGATCCTGGTAGATTTCCATCCAGACCCTGGCAAGGCACTGGTTGATGGCCCGCAGGCACTGACCCTGGCCGAGCTTCCCTACTTCATTGAAGACGTGAGGATAGCCGAAAATGCCTACCAGAACAGAATAAAGCTGGCAGAAAAATACAGGAACACACTTTGACCCCGGGTAAAAGGCCTGACGCTCACCCATATCATATAACAAACATAACCTGGATGAGGCTCTGGAAAATGCGGCTTTTTGCATACTTCGATTTATTACCTGGATATATTATCGCAGAGGCGCTGAGGACGCGGAGTTATTTATTATCTGAAACTCTTTTACTTGAAATGTAAGCGACAAGTACGCTTTGGGCTAACCCGCAATCCGGACATGGAACCGGTATGGCCGAATCAAGACCGTCTGCCGCACGGACGCGGCAGCCGAGCCGCCATGGATGGC
>ENA-ORDP01000978-ORDP01000978.1-marine-sediment-metagenome-genome-assembly--contig:-NODE-978-length-16825-cov-3.643411_pt1 | contig 16825 bp, 13 predicted proteins | sample MGYA00248627_ERZ508539 | MGnify/ENA primary metagenome ERZ508539 (study PRJEB26208, sample SAMN05571518) | marine sediment metagenome | biome: deep sea; feature: Hydrothermal vent; material... | reverse complement strand
ACAATTATCTGACAACAGGTAGCTTATGTGTATTTTATAATTTGGGTGTCTTCCTCCGGTCGCCCCGCCTCCACAAGCCTCCATTCCGCTTTGGCACTGCGGGCTATCCGCTGCCATCCCTGCCGCAATAGTGAATGGCGATTAGGAAACAGCCCTTTCATTAGATTTCAGCTATTTCTTATTTTATTACTATGGCTATGAAACAAAAACCGGGCTTCGTCACTAAAGCCAATCTGTTCCTCTCGAAAATCCCATTTAACTTTAAACAACCTCAAAATCAATTGTTAGTAAACCTTTTATTAAAAATGTGAATTTCGCATTAAAAATGTAGTACACTACCGGCTGAATGGTTACAAAAAGCTTAATTTTGTTCTTTAAAAAATAAAAATCGGAGGCAACATGTTATTCAAAAAATCACTTAAAAGTTTATTTTTAGGGATTACTTTATCCCTATTAGTTTTTTCAGCACCGGTTTTTGCACACACAGTTACTTATTTTGCTCCACAAACTAATTTAGAAAAAATAGATTTGCAGTGGCTACAAAAAGCGGCTGGCCCCAATAAGTTATATATAGCAATGTATAGCTTTACTGACAAGGCATTAGCAAATGAAATTATTGAGTTAGCTAAATCGGGAGTGGAAGTCTATATTTACAGAGATGATAAACAAATGGACGACAAAACTGATGTGACACATATGTTTAAGGGCGTAAGTAATGTTCACATCAAAGCTAAAGACGATAAAGGCTTTTGGAATATTATGCACGATAAAATGTTTGTTATTCCTAATGTAGTATATCGTGAAGGTTCGGCTAATTGGTCGGCATCGGGAGAGGGGGCATCTTGCTGGAATAACAATTGTGGTACAGGTGAAAATCAAGACAATAATGCTACCTTTATAACCGTGTTGCCCGCTATCAATCAGGCAATACAAATGTTTTGGCAAATGTGGAACAGAGGCAGCAATATTATAGTGCAAAAATAGGGAGATAAAAGGCACTTAAACATGTATCGTTTTAAATGGCTTTCGTTTGAGGCGTTATATAAAAGGACGTCCTAAAAAATGCCAAGTGTTGTGAAAACCGGTGTAGCTCACCGGTAAAAGCTGTGTCCGTTATGACATGCAAGAAGCTTTTCCGGTCTCGAGCCAGGGTCTTGTACGACGAGCAGATGCTCCTGTCTGCACTACAGCCGTTTTCACCACCATGGGCCACTAAAACTTTTAGAGCTTCTACCCCCTGCCGCTGTATGACCTTTCAGATTTTTGTCAACATGAAAGATCAATAAAAGTTCGATGATCAACCCCAAAAAATCTTAGTTTTGCACCTCAGCCAATAAAAAGCAAAACATGGAATTAAACCTCAAACGTCCGCTTGCCTTCTTCGATATCGAAAGTACCGGCCTGAATGTCTCCAAAGACCGTATTATCGAACTTTGCATCATCAAAGTAAACCCCAACGGTGCCACGGAGACCAAAACCTGGCTGCTAAATCCCGATTACCCCATTTCGGAAGAAGCGGAGAAAATCCACGGTATTTCGCAGGAAAGTGTGAAAGACAAGCCCACTTTTAAGCAGGTGGCCAAAGATATTCATCGTTTTCTAACCAACTGCGACCTCGCCGGATACAACTCCAACCGCTTCGATATTCCCATGCTGGTAGAAGAATTTCTGCGTGCCGACGTGGATTTTGAGGTTGAAAATCGTCATTTCATCGACGTACAGAATATCTTCATGAAAATGGAACCCCGCACACTGAAAGCTGCCTACCGTTTTTATGTACAGAAAAATCTGGAAAACGCCCACTCAGCTGAAGCCGACGTAACCGCCACTTATGAAGTACTAAAAGCACAACTTGACCGGTATGTCGACACGGAATTCACAGACAAAACCGGTGAAACAGGAATCCCTGTAAAAAATAACATGGAAGCGCTGGCAAAATTCTCAACACATCACCGCAACGCCGACCTCATGGGGCAAATTATTTACAACGACAAAGGCGAAGAGGTGATTAACTTTGGAAAACACAAAGGCAAAACCGTGGAGGAAGTGTTTCGCAAAGAACCCTCCTACTACGACTGGATGCAAAAAGCCGATTTCCCACTTTACACCAAAAAACTGCTCACCAAAATCAAGCTGCGCATGGCAGGGAAATAATTGAATATCAAGATTTAAACCCATGAAAATAGTTTGTATCGGCCGCAATTATCGTGAACACGCCAAAGAACTGAACAACCTCATACCGGAAAAGCCGATCTTTTTCATGAAACCCGACACGGCGCTGCTGCAAAAAAATAACCCGTTTTTCTATCCCGGTTTTTCGAACAATGTCCAATACGAAACGGAAGTCGTACTCAAAATCAACCGCAATGGCAAACACATCGAAGAGAAATTTGCCCACAAATATTTTGATGAAATCAGCATTGGCATCGACTTCACTGCCCGCGACCTACAAGCCGAACAGAAGAAAAAAGGACTCCCCTGGGAGATTGCCAAAGCCTTTGATGGCGCCGCCCCGGTGGGAGAGTTTGTCAGCAAAAATCAATTTCCAGACATTAACAACCTGTGTTTCTCATTGAAAATAAACGGCGAACTCCGGCAGGAAGGCAACACCAGTGACATGATGTTTAGTTTCGACCGGATTATCGCCTATGTTTCGCAGTTTGTATCCCTGAAACCAGGCGATCTGATTTTCACTGGCACCCCTGCGGGCGTTGGACCAACAAAAATCAACGACCATTTTGAGGTATTCATTGAAGACAAAATGTTGTTATCATTTAATGTGAAATAATGAAGGAAAAGGCAGTTTTCAACTGGAGCGGAGGCAAAGACTCCACGTTTGCACTGTACAAAGTTCTGAACGCGGGTGATTTTGAGATCGTTTTGTTGCTGACCACCATCAATGAAAAATACAACCGGATTTCCATGCACGGCGTACGTGCCTTGCTGCTGGAGCAACAGGCCGAAAGTATCGGCATACCACTCCGGAAAATTATGTTACCCGAAATAGCTGACATGGACACCTATACAGCTATCATGGGCAAAGAAACAGTCGAATTGAAAAAAGAGGGCGTTTCTGCCTTTATTTACGGTGATTTGTTTCTCGAAGACATCCGGAAATATCGCGAGAAACAGCTTTCAGGAAGTGGTATCCGTCCTGAATTTCCCGTTTGGAATTACCCTACCCGGCAGGTAGCACATGATTTTATCAATCTCGGATTCAAAGCAGTCATTACCTCGGTAGATGCTTCCAAATTAGATAAAACCTTTGCCGGAAGGCTGTTTGACAAAAGTCTGCTACTTGATCTCCCTCCCGGCGTAGATCCTTGTGGCGAAAATGGTGAGTTTCACACTTTCGTTTTCGATGGCCCAATCTTTTCAAAACCGGTAAGCTTTTCTCTCGGCAAAACCCTGCACAAGACGTATAAATTAAAGGATAAAAGTCTGAATTCCGGTTTCTATTTTACAGATTTTGTACCGGAGTAAAGTGGACAACACAAGCAGTACAAACCACCGTAAGAGATAGAATCCTGCTGTTCTTCCTGTTTTTGCCAAGATAAATCTTATATTGGTGTGGATAAAAAAGTTAGCGTGACTACTAAAACACCTTCAAATTACAAAACTCCCCCTCGTCATACATAATACCAAAACAAAACAACAAAAATGGTATTTTTGTCCAAAACAAAACAGATTTTGAAAATTGCCGTCAACACCCGGTTGCTCCTAAAAAACAAGTTAGAAGGTATCGGCTGGTTCACCTACGAAAGTCTCAGCCGCATGGTGAAAGCACATCCGGAACACACTTTTTATTTTTTATTTGACCGTTCTTATGATACTTCCTTTATCTTTTCAGACAACGTTATCCCCGTGGTTGTTCTTCCGCCGGCACGGCATCCGGTACTACACTACTGGTGGTTTGAGCATGCCCTGCCGAAGGCACTTAAGAAGATTCGTCCCGACATTTTTATCTCACCTGACGCATACAATTCGCTATCTTCACCTTTTAAAAATCTGATGGTTATCCACGATCTGAATTTTGTGCACCATCCGGAAATGATGCCCCGGCTACCACGAAAATATTATAACTACTTTACGCCCCGCTACGCCCGGAAAGCAGACAGGATACTAACCGTTTCGCAATTTACCAAACAGGACATCGTTAAGCAATACGGTATCGACCCTGCAAAAATCGATGTGGTTTACAACGGTGCCAACCCGGTTTACGCACCGGTATCCGAAGAGCGGCAACAGCAGACCCGGGAAAAGATATCGCAAGGTCGCCCCTACTTTATTTTTGTGGGAGCCCTGAATCCACGGAAAAACATTGCAGGACTTTTCAAAGCTTTTGACCTGTACATACGGGAAACCGCCGCCGGCACTTGTCTAATAGTCGTAGGTGAAAAAATGTACTGGGACAGAAGTATCGAAAAGGCTTTTGCAGAAATGAAGTATAAAGATATGGTGATTTTCACCGGCAGGTTGGAACCCGAGGAGTTAAAAAATGTCATGGGTTCGGCGCTGGCACTAACGTTTGTCTCGTTCTTTGAAGGATTCGGTATTCCCATAGTGGAAGCTTTCGGAGCTGGTATTCCGGTGATTACGTCCAATATCACCGCCATGCCGGAAGTTGCAGGCGATGCCGCACTGTTGGTCAATCCGTTTCAGATAAAAGAAATTGCCGGAGCCATGAAAAGCATTACTTTTGTCCCTGAATTAAGGAATAAGTTGGTTGAAAAAGGTTTCCAAAGGAGTCAAATGTTTAGCTGGGATAAAACCGCTAAACTGTTTTGGGAGTCCGTAGAAAAGACCATGCAGCAAGCAAAATCATAAAAAGATGAACATCTTAATTTTAGGATCCGGAGGTCGGGAACATGCGCTTGCATGGAAACTGGCACAAAGTCCGAAAGCGGGGCAAATCTACATTGCTCCGGGCAATGCGGGAACAGTTCTAACAGGAATCAATGTTCCCATCGACCCGGTCGATTTCGAGTCGGTGAAAACTTTTGTTATTGAGAAAGAAGTTGACATGGTGATTGTAGGGCCGGAAGTACCGTTGGTAAACGGCATCAGGGATTTCTTTTCAGAGGACAAAATTTTACGGGATGTAGCCATTATAGGCCCCGGAAGAGCAGGGGCGCAGCTGGAGGGAAGCAAAGATTTCGCCAAAGCTTTTATGAAAAGACATGAAATCCCCACGGCAACTTATGAGACTTTTACGGCAGAAACACTAAAAGCCGGAGAAGCATTTTTAGATAATATCAAAATGCCCTATGTTTTGAAAGCCGATGGGCTGGCCGCCGGGAAAGGAGTTTTGATTCATAACAATCTGGAAGAAGCAAAAGCGGAGTTACGAAATATGCTGGTAGGTGCCAAATTCGGTAAAGCTTCCGGCAAAGTAATCATTGAGGAGTTCCTCAACGGTATTGAACTTTCTGTTTTTGTTCTGACCGATGGAAAAGACTACGTTTTGCTACCCGAAGCCAAAGACTATAAACGTATTGGCATGGGCGATACCGGCCTGAATACCGGAGGCATGGGTTCCATTTCGCCGGTTCCTTTTGCCACCGGCGAATTTATGAAAAAAGTAGAAGAACGTATTATTCGTCCCACCATTAGCGGCTTGCAACAGGAAAATATTGTTTATCAGGGTTTTATCTTTTTCGGACTTATGAAGGTGGACGATGATCCTTATGTCATTGAATACAACTGCCGCATGGGAGATCCGGAGGCGGAATCAGTGATTCCACGGATAAAAAGTGATTTGCTGGAACTTTTCGAAAGTATGACAAAAGGAAATCTCAGCGAATTCAAACCGGATGTGGATGAACGCTATGCCACTTCGGTAATGCTGGTCTCCGAAGGTTATCCCGAGAAATATCAAAAAGGGAAAGTCATCAAAGGATTGAACAACCTGAACAACTGCATCGTCTATTATGCAGGCGCCAGTAACGATGTGGAAAATAACCTGATAAAAACCAGTGGTGGTCGTGTTTTGGCTATTACTTCTTTTGGCGACACCATGGAAGAAGCCTTAAAAAACGCTTACGCTAACGTGGGACAGGTCGATTTTGAAGGAAAATACTACCGGAAAGATTTGGGCTTCGACTTAAAATAATATCGTCCATGATTATACGATTTTTCAGGTCTTCTTACCATACGCGGCTGTTTGTGCTAATACTGATAATCCTTCTGTTCTGGTTACCCGGAATATTTGTGCCCGCCGGAAGCAAAGTCGTATGGAAAGTTGTTTCCCTGCCCGGTTTGCTGTGGTTGCAGCAGGTTGTGGCTATGATTTTATTTTTTTTCACCACCATTTTTATCAATCATGTGGGCAGCGGACATCGCCTGTCGGGAAGAAACAGCTATTTAGCTGCATTTTTTTTCATCCTTACGGGAAGTGCACTTGGCTTTTTTACCCAAATGAGCCCTTATATTTTTGGCGTATTCTTTTTTGGACTTTTTTATTTGAAAATTTTCAACTTTCAAAGCAGCACAAAAATAATCACAACAGCTTTCGATGCCGGACTATCCCTCGGAATAGTCAGCCTGTTTTATCCCCCGGCACTATTTTTGCTTCTGTTTATCTGGCTCGCACTGCTCACTTATCAGGCCGATGAATGGAGAGCCTATTTTACGGGTATTATAGGAGTGCTGCTTCCCTGGTTTTTTATATTGTCGGGTTTCTTCTGGTTTGGCAAATTGCCGGAAGCTTTACAATACTTTCTGCAGGCTTTTCACTTTCGTGAGAATTGGCTTCCCTTCACCCGTAACTTCGATGTGATCTTATTTTCCATAACCGCATTGACAACACTAACGAGTGCATTTTACATTCTCGACAAGTTGCCATCTTTCAACATTGATCAGCGTCAACATTCTGCGGTAAGTCTTTGGGGATTGGTTTTTAGTTCGCTCATTGTTTTTCTGTTTGCGGCTCCCGTGCAGGTGCTCTTGTTGTTGGCCTTACCGGCCTCTCTGATTCTCGGTGCATTCTTTTCGCAAATAAAGCGGCTCAGATGGGCCAACATATTTATCCTGTTATGGGTACTTCTTATTTTTCTAAACCATTATTTGCCATTGTTTCATGTTACTTAAGCACTATTCCGGAAAGCTTCTCACAGAAGCAGGTTGCGATGAAGCCGGACGAGGTTGTCTCGCAGGTCCCGTATTTGCTGCATCTGTTATTTTACCCTGTGATTTTGAAAATGAGCTACTGAACGATTCCAAGAAACTAAGTGAGAAAAACCGTAACCTGTTACGCACAATCATCGAAAAAGCGGCCATCAGTTGGGCAGTGGCTTCGGTAAGCCCCTCAAAGATTGATGAAATTAATATTTTAAACGCTTCTATTCTTGCCATGCATCACGCAATTGCTAAGTTAGAAAAAGAGCCTGGTTTCTTGCTTATCGATGGCAACCGGTTTAAGAAATACAAAAATATTCCCCACGCCACCATTGTAAAAGGCGATGGAAAATACATGTCCATAGCGGCGGCTTCCATCTTAGCAAAAACCCATCGGGATGCTTACATGCGCAAGTTGCATGGCGAATTTCCGTATTATGGTTGGGACCACAACAAAGGCTACCCCACACTGCAACACAAGCTGGCCATTCAGGAGCACGGAAGTTGCGTTCATCACCGGAAAACTTTCCGCTCCGTCATCCAGACACGTTTGGAATTTTAAGCAACAAAACACATATTTACGGTCAACACCAGCGAAAAAATCTATTAACAACGGATTGTTAAATAAGAACACATCCGATATGGATAAAGCGCAGAATCTTTCGTATTTTTGAGTTTTCAACAGGCACGTTTGTTATGAGTAAAAGATATTTCATTTATCTGTTTCTTCTGCTTTTATTTATTGTAGCAGGAGCTCTTTACTGGTTTAACACCAAAACGGTTCGTCAGGGTAATCTTTGGGAGATGCTTCCAAATACACCGGCACTGATAGTTCAATCGGATAATGCCGGAGATTTCATCAATAAAATCACGGAAAACAATGAAATATGGTCTGCCCTTATCCGGACGAACGGTTTCAAACCGGTTTACCGGAAACTTACCTTTGTTGATTCTCTTTTCAGATTAAAAAAACAGTGGATGAAAAATTTCCGGCAGGGGGAGATTTTTATTGCTGTCTATCCCGGGAAAGATCAGCTTTTATTTCTTCTGCAAAACAAGGAACTACCCCATATTGATGAGATAAAAAGATTTCTTGAAACATCATTAGGCAAAAGCTTTGTGGTAATTTATAGAAAACGGGGGAACTTCCCCATTCCCATAATAAAGATTTTCAACGTAGTTACCGGTAAAGCTTACTGGTTATGGAAGATGGATGGAGTACTACTTTTTACCGGACAACAAAAACTTATGGAAAAATCCATAGCTTACTACACTATGCAGGAAATGCACTTCAGCGAAAGCGCCGGCTTTAAAATAGTAGCAAAAACAAGTGGAAAGATTGTCGATGCCCGGCTTTTTATCTATTATCCGGCTCTCGGACAATTTTTCTCCAACATGGCCGGAACCGGATTTCAAGGGATTGCACATAATCTCAGCCGGTTTGCCGGTTGGGGAGAAACAGACCTGATTATCCAGTCGCACGATATTATTTTCAGCGGATATACCGTATCAAAAAGCAAAAGCTTTCTGGGGCGATTCAAAAGTCAGAAGGCTGTGCCTATGGATGACTACACTCTGTTTCCCTTTAACCGCAATTTCTCCTATTCGCTGGGCTTCTCTGACTTTTCTGCCTTTGCAGGAAAAAAAATTTCCGCAAAATTTAAAGCAGCTTATCAAACTGATATTCAGAGACTTGTTAAACTTACCGGAAATGAGGTCAGTCTGGTTTCCAATGCACTGAACAGTAAAGAGATTCCAAACAAAACATGGGTAATTGTACAGCTGAAAGATGTGCCCCGCGCAGCTCAACTATTAAAAAGCATCGCCTCTAAAAGTGGAAATCGCAGGCTTTTTCATTCGGAGAATTATGTCATTCGCAAGATAAATATTCCTCGTTTTTTACCGGACATTTACGGAGAAAGTTTCTCAACCGTTACACGAAATTACTATTGTATTATTAACGGTTATGCGGTTTTTGCCAATTCGCCTCTCGCACTGACCAACCTTATACAGTATATCGAAACGGGAAAGACGTTGGATCTGGACAACAATTATAAATCCTTTTCCAACAATCTCAACAACACTTCCAACATTCTCATTCAAATAAACCCCCGCACCTTGTCGGAGCTTCTCTCCCACTTTCTAAGTAAAAAAACAGTAGCTACCCTTTCTACATATAAAGCCTTCATAAATGATATTCAAGGTATTGCTTTTCAATACAGCCGGGATGACGCCATGTTTTACACCAATTTCTACATACGGTACAATAAGTCATACAAAGAGGAAAACCTGGCTTTATGGAAAACCAAATTAAACAGTCCCATTGTGGGCAAACCTTTTTTGGTAAAAGACCACAGCAGCAATAAATATGATATTATTGTTTTTGACCGTGGAAACAGAATGTATCTTATCAACCCTACGGGAAAAATATTATGGACAAAACGGCTACCACAGCGTCCAATGAGTCCCATATATCCGGTAGATTTTTATAAAAACGGTAAGATTCAATACCTTTTCAATACAAAAGATAACCTTTTCCTCATCGACCGCAAGGGAAAATATGTAGCAGGTTATCCCATTGCCGTTCATCCTTCTGCCACCAACGGATTAAGCCTGTTCGACTACAACATACGCCGCAAAGATTATCGCATTCTGCTGGCGCAGGCCGACAAGCGCATTTATGACTACAATATCCGTGGCAACCAGGTTAAAGGCTGGCGAAAGCCCCGCATGCAGGCTATTGTTTCACAAAAGGTTGTACGGCTGCTTGCCAATGGAAAGGATTACATTATCATCAACGACGATGCCAATAATGTTAAGATTGTTAACCGGAGAGGACAGCAACGTATTTATCTGAAATCGGCAGTTGATAAGGCGAAACACTCCACTTATTTTGTCAACAAAACCAACAACAAGGGGCTTATTCTTACGACTAACACTTCCGGGAAACTGGTGTATATTTCTGCCAGCGGTAAACTCCGGTTTACAAGTTTCGGCTCTTTTTCACCTAATCATTATTTTTTGTATGACGATTTTAACGGTAATGGGGCAAAAGACTTTATTTTTGTTGACCACAATAAGCTCAAAGTTTTTAACCGGTTTAAAAAGCTTTTGTTTTCCTATACTTTTTCCGAAGACATCCGTGTACAGCCGGAGTTCTTTTCGCTCGGCAACAGGCAGAAAGTCTTAGGAATAGTAGCTTCGCACGAAAAAACCGTTTATCTTTTCGATAGCAAAGGCAACATCCTCATCAGCAAAGGGATAACCGGCGAAACACCGTTTACCGTAGGCAGCCTGAACAACAACAGCGAGGTAAACCTCATCACTGCTACGGGGAGTACTTTGTATAACTACAGAATAAAATAGATTGAAGGGATTGAAAGGAAATTGAAGTATGCTGAATTTAGAATTTGGGATATCCGAATTTATTTGGCACAATCCTTATACATCGAGAATTTTACGAAAATACCGATTAACCCGGAAAATAATACATCTTCAAAAGGGAATTAAGACTTTACCGCAGATCTTCCAGTTCGTAGCCGGGAAATTCCCCGGGATTGTAAGTAAAAGTACCTTTCGGGAAATTAACATTCGCTTTAAAATTATAAATGTCGTAAGTGAACACGTTCCCGTCATTATCGTACAAAGAAAATCGCTTTACAAGAAAGCGGGAAGCGTCGATGACAAGAATTACTTTATCAAAAGTAGCTTTCTTTCTGGAAGTAAGCAGCAGGACTTTTAATGTCCTTTTTCTTTGTCCCCTTTCAAATCTTGCCTTATAATCAGAGTATTCCTCCAATATTTTGGTAGGCGACACATTAGAAGGGTCGTTGGGATCCAGCGTACTCAGCATCACCTCTTTTGAATCCTTAATGACTGTCCACAAATCCTTCCCATCCGAAATAATAATCTGCCCCATTATATCAATACGAAACTTATCTCCTTCAACTAAAATAGTACCTGTTTTCTTTTCATGGATGTTGTTTTGTTTGTTCACCATGGAATAGGTCAAATCGGATTTAAAATTTTTATAGGATGACATTTTATCCAATGTCTTTTTTAACAGGCGCTGCGCATTGTTTTGTGCGTAAAGCGTTCCCGTAAGCAGAAGCACCAAGAGTAGAGTTATTCTTATTTTAATTTTCATATCTGACAATTTCATACATTAAAAATCATTTATTTTTCTGTTCCAAATCCTTCAAAAATTGTTCCAAAGCCATTTCGTTGGCTACTCTTACCTCGCGGGCCTTGCTTCCCTCAAAGGGGCCGACAATTCCGGCAGCCTCTAACTGGTCGATAATTCGTCCTGCACGATTGTAGCCCAGTTTCAATTTTCGTTGCAAAAGCGAAGTGGAACCCTGTTGTGTTTGCACAATAAGACGGGCAGCATCTTCAAAAAGTTCATCCCGTTCGTTAAAATCAACGGAACCCACACTTTCCGTCTCTTCATCATAATATTCAGGCAAATGCAAAGCATCGGGATAAGCGCGCTGCTGCCCGATGTAATCCGTAATTCTTTCCAGCTCATCGGAGTCAATAAAAGCACACTGCAAGCGAATCAGGTCGCTGCCGGTGGACATCAGCATGTCGCCACGGCCCACAAGCTGGTCAGCTCCGCTGGTATCGAGAATAGTACGGGAATCGATTTTTGAAATCACACGATAAGCAATCCGGGCAGGGAAATTAGCCTTGATGGTGCCGGTAATAATATTTACCGATGGCCTTTGGGTAGCAATAATCAGATGAATTCCCACGGCACGTGCCAGCTGTGCCAGCCGCGTAATGGGGCCCTCCACCTCTTTACCAGCCGTCATGATGAGATCGGAAAATTCGTCCACCACCAGCACAATGTAAGGCAAAAACCGATGCCCGTGGTTTGGATTCAGTTTACGTGCTTTGAATTTCAGGTTGTACTCTTTAATGTTTCGTACCTGAGCATCTTTCAGCAGCTCATAACGGTTATCCATTTCAATACCGAGTGAGTTGAGCGTTCGCACTACTTTACGGGTATCCGTAATAATAGCCTCTTCCGAATCGGGAAGTTTGGCGAGATAATGCCGTTCGATGCGGGAATAAAGTGTCAGTTCAACCTTTTTGGGATCAACCATAACAAATTTCAGCTCGGCGGGATGCTTCTTGTACAAAAGCGAGGCAATAATGGCATTCAACCCCACCGATTTCCCCTGTCCGGTAGCCCCCGCCACGAGAATATGCGGCATTTTAGCAAGGTCGACCACATAGCTTTCGTTGGCAATGGTTTTGCCAAGTCCCAGCGGCAGTTCCATTTTACTGTGTTGAAACCTTTCCGATTCCAGTATGGAGCGCATGGAAACAATGGAGGGATTTTTGTTGGGAACCTCAATGCCCACCGTTCCCTTTCCGGGGATGGGTGCAATAATCCTGATACCCATGGCCGACAGACTCAGGGCAATGTCATCTTCGAGATTTCTGATTTTTGCAATCCGGATGCCCGGTGCCGGGACAATCTCATATAAGGTAACTGTAGGGCCAATGGTTGCTTTAATTTTTATTATGGAGATATTATAATGGTCAAGCGTATCCACAATCTTTTGTTTGTTGGCCTCTAACTCTTCACGGTCAACTTTTACTCCTTCATCATAACGATTCAGTAGATCGAGTCCGGGAAACTTGAAATCGGGCAGATCAAGGGTAGGATCAAATTCTGTGTCCAGCCCTTTGTGTTCGCCGGGAATCACTTTTGCTTTTGTTTCCTGCCTGGGCTTTTCGATAGTAAGCTCAAGACGATCGGTTTCATCTTTACCTGGATTCCCCACATTTGCCTCGACCACTCCCTCCTTTTCAGGAATATCTAAAACGGCTTTGTATTCATTTTTATCCGGTGATTCATCCTCAACAGAGAATTCAACGGTATTGTATTTATCTTCCGGATGCAGAGACCTTTTGGCCGTTTTACCCTGCCCTTCTTCCTGCCTCCGTTTTCCTTTTCCTTTTCTTTTGAAAGAAAATTTATAGCGGATAAGAATGAGGATGACAGGGATGAAAATAATGAGCAAAACCAATCCCAACGTACCTATATATCTTGTCAACCAGAAATTTAACTTAAAGCCGAAAAGACCTCCGAGGATGTTATCGGGATGACCGGCAAACAGCATTCCCAGAAGCATGGGAAGCCAGAAAAAGCCAATCAGTATTACCTGAAACAGTTTCCAAACAGAAAGTAATCTGACTTTAAACATCAACCGCAGACTCCACACAAACAACAGAAACACAAGGAAATAGGCACCCAGCCCAAAGCTATTCTGTACCAGCCATTTGGAAATGAAAGCCCCAAGGTTTCCTGTCCAGTTTTGTACCAGGGCTATATGATTATTAAAATAATGACTAAGACCGAGAGTGCGGGCAAACACATTTGTAGGATTACTTTCAAACCAATTGATAAAAAAAGAGGTAAATGCCACTACGAGGTAAACCGAAACAACAATGAGGAAAAAGCCCAATATTTTCGCCACCTGCGGATCGATTTTTCTTCCAACGGAGGTAGAGCTTCTCTTACTTTTCAACCTTTTACTCTCCTTTCTCTGCAGAGTTTCCTTTTTAAACTCCTTGAATTTATTCGCTTTCAGCTTGTTGCTTTTTAATGGCATGAAAAATTATTTTTGAGCAAAAATACGTATTCTACAATAATAAACCACGTGTGTAGTCCATTTTTGATTGAAGTTGTTTAAAGTTAAATGGTATTTTCGGGAGGAATATGTTGGCTTTAGTAGCGAAGCTCAGTTTTTATTTCATAGCCACAGCAATAAAATAAGAAATAGCTGAAGCCCAATGAAGTCAAGATATTTCTCGCAGTTTCTCAGTTTAACTTTAAACCAACTTCTTTATAAAAAACAGTTCCGGGATACAATTTTCCCAACATTCTTTTTGGTTTTGTTACCTTTGCATTACATTTTAATAAGATGAGCAGTAACAACAACATTCGCATTAAAAACAAAAGGGCAACACGGGAATATTTCATTCTCGACCGTTATTTGGCCGGTATTGTGCTGACCGGCACGGAGATAAAATCCATCCGCAACGGAAAAGCCAACCTCGCCGATGCTTTTTGTGTGTTTGAAAACGGGGAATTGTTTGTCAGAAGCATGCACATTGCCGAATATAGCTACGGCTCATACAACAACCACATAGCCAAGCGTGACCGGAAACTGCTGCTGACGGCGCGCGAATTAAAAAAACTCAATACCAAAGTCAAAGAGAAAGGTTTTACCATTATCCCCACTGTACTTTTCATCAACGAACGCGGACTGGCAAAACTAGAGATTGCCCTGGCACGCGGGAAACATTATTATGACAAACGCGAAAACCTGAAAAAACGCGACACACAACGGGAAATTGATCGGCAAATGAAGCATTAGAAAATAATTGTTCACTGTTTACTGTTTATTTTTTCATTTTTCATTTTTCATTTTCATTTTTCCTTTTTCACTTCATTCTCCGTTTTTTCTTAATGGTCTCGTAAGCTTCGTTAACTTTCATAAACTTTTCTTCGGCGGCTTTTTTCACATCTTCACCCAAATGGCTCACCTTATCAGGATGATATTTCTTGGCCATTTCACGATAAGCAGTTTTCACCTCTTCATCCGTAGCATTAGCGGTGATGCCCAAAATTTTGTAGGCGCTCTCCGTATCTTTCACAAACATGGCCTTTATAGACTGAAAATCGGTAGCACCAAGCCCCATGGCCATGGCAATCCGTTCAATTATTTCCACTTCCGAGTTATCGATGTTACCATCAGCCAGTGCAATACCAAAAAGATAGTGCATCAACTGCAAACGAGCAGAATAGTCCATAAACCGGCCAATTTGGCGGCTTACTTCCTGAACATCGAAATCCTTTTTAAGAATATCTCCCAGCAATTGGATATAATGCTTAGCTCCTTCCACGCCGAAATTAGCGACATAAAATTTCTTCACATATTCCAGTTCCGATTTTTTAACGATGCCATCGGCTTTCATAATAGCAGCCGTCAGCACCAGCAGGCTAACGTTGAAGTCGCCGGTGGTGGTAGGCATTCCGGGACGAAAGGAACGCCCTCCCATAGCTTGCTGTCCCTGAAACATAGAACCCAGCACATAGCCCAAAATACCGCCGATGGGGCCGCCAAAAGCCCATCCCAGTCCGCCACCGACCCATTTGGCATAGCTTCCCGGACTACCACGATGTGATGCGGTACCAGTAGCACTGTAAGTTCTGTCATCGGAACGGGAACGGCCACTTCCGGAGTTTTGGCTAATCGTAGGCTTTCGCCACTTCGAAATGAAATAAAAAGCAAGGCCGACTAAAAAAAGCAGAATAAGAAATTCCATAGCTAAAAATTATTAAGATTGGTCAATCATGTACTCTTTCTCCTCAAAGCTTATGCCAAAGCTTTCCAGTTCCTTCAAAATCGGTTCGTACATGTCTTTATCGATAGGACGGTGAATACCGGTCTTTTTAATTTTTCCGGTGGCCAGCAATTTGGTGGCAATACCGAGTGGAAATCCCACCGTCCTCGCCATAGCTGTATTTTCCCTATTCTCTCCAATCACTGCCATTGCCGAAATAATCATTTTGTTTTCATTACTCAATCGGTATTTAAATTCGTGCTGCATAATGAGCATGTCTTTATCATCCGGATCCATAGCCCATTTTTCTTCTAATAATTTTTGAAGTATCTGTGCAGGTGTAGCATTTTTCAGTCCTATTTTTCGTTTATCAAAAATCCCCAACCATTTAAGTTTCTCTAACACCACCGGATCGGAAGCTTTCTGACAATACTCCTGTAATTTTATCTCCACAGGAACATTGGGCTCATATTGCATAAATGAATTGATAAAATCGCGATAGGTCATATTTTCTGAGTCTTCCATAGGATAAGTATCGTCAGTAGCACCGAGCTTTACAAAGACATCCCATGCTTTTGCAAAGCCTGGCCGGCGAATGGTGCCGCGATACATAGAAGGAATGCCTTTCAAACCGTAAATTTCACGGTATTTCAGTGAATCACGGTTGGAATAGATCTCAAAATCACCATATTGTAATATCTTACGCGTCATAATACGGTCGAACAACTTGGAGTATGGAATGTACTTGTAACGTCCGCGTTGAATGAATTGCGACACGCCGTTCCCGGCAAGCACAACATTGCGGGGATTCCAGGTAAGTTTATAATTCCATGGATTATTATCACTTTCGGGAGCTACCAATCCGCCTGTAAAAGAGTTGAAAGAAAGGATCTCGCCTCCCATTTTCTGGATACGATGAATCACCCGCATGGCCGACATATGATCGATGCCGGGGTCAACGCCCAGCTCCATCAAAATGGGTACTTTAGCTTTTTTGGCAAGCTCATCATATTTTTTAATTTCGTCCGTAACATAGGAAGCTGTTAACATGGGCTTACGTAAATCAATACATTTCTTGGCCACCAAATGATGCATAAAAGCCGGCAACATAGAGATGACAATATCGGATTTGGCAATGGTGCGCCAGCTTTCCATATCGTCGGCGATATCGAAAACAATAGCATTGCCGCGGGAGTTCCCGTTTACTTTTTTACGAGCCATCTCTTCATTTATGTCAGCCACCGTAATGTGCCAGTCGTATTTGGGCGCATTTTCAAGCAAATATTCTATAAGGCTGTGGGTGGACAAGCCTGCTCCTAGAACAAGGATATTTTTCATAAAATAT
>ENA-ORDP01000977-ORDP01000977.1-marine-sediment-metagenome-genome-assembly--contig:-NODE-977-length-16828-cov-4.441364_pt1 | contig 16828 bp, 16 predicted proteins | sample MGYA00248627_ERZ508539 | MGnify/ENA primary metagenome ERZ508539 (study PRJEB26208, sample SAMN05571518) | marine sediment metagenome | biome: deep sea; feature: Hydrothermal vent; material... | reverse complement strand
CCAAACCGGCTGTGACACCCCGTTTTTTTGACCAACAATTTTAAACCGGCAGTTTCAATGCATTTTTACGTCGGCGCTGACAAATAGGCCCGAACATCGGGATGCCAACGGGGCTGCGGCCAGCTAAAGCTGTTCAAAAGCGCTTCCTGCTATTTTGTCTGTCCGTCGGTTCGCAGGTTTGCACTCGGGCTTCTTTCAGATGGTCGGTCGCCCTTCCACCCTTGCTGTCGGCTTGTACTTTTTAAAGTCATGAGAACGACCACCGGCAAGCCGGTTGGCTTCTGATTCTCAATATGTTCCTTCCATACTTCAGTTGACAAGTGGACGTCATGGTCATACGCTTAGACCATGATGGGATCACGACGAACATGTGCCTGCCGGCGAGTTCAAAACCCACCGTTTTGGTACACTCAACCCAGCTTGTAAGCAAAGACGAGAAGATACGCGGGTTCCAAACAGTGGAAACATTATGGTAGAAGGTGCAATGCGCGAAACTCGGACTACGCAAGGAGAACTCGGAAAGTGGCGGCTAACCACGCGATGGAACAGACATAGTCCACGTTGTCCGTTTTTCGGAGCACGGGGATTCACCGGGCGCCGTGTCACCACGGCGGCGATGCTACTCGCCGGACTACGCAGCACATCACGGGCGTTAGGTACTGAAATATCACCAATCCACATTGAGTACTAAAAATGGATTTTTACAAAAAATTCGAGAATGACTGTAAAATTATAAAAAAAGCCAACAAGCAACTATTAAGCGAGTTCGAGCTTTCGATTAAATCATCCGGGCTATCAGAAAACACGGCAAATAATCATGTCTCAAATATTGATTTCTATATAAACGAATACCTATTATACGAAGATGCAATTGAAGCAAAACATGGTGTTTACTCTGTAGGTATGTTTCTTGGGTATTGGTTTATAAAAAAGGCAATGTGGGCAAGTCGATCTAGCATCAAAGGCAATGCAACAAGCCTTAAAAAGTTTTACTCATTTATGTACGAGAAGGGGTTAATAGGAAAAGATGATTTGGATGATTTGAAAGCGACAATAAAAGAACGTATGCCAGAATGGCTGGCTACCTTAGATCGTTATGACGATCCATCAGTTGAAGATGTTTGGCAATGATGAATTATCTCCTCCCGCCAAGGAAGAGTATTACATTCAACGAATAAGATCGTGGTTTCCTCACACGATCTTATTCGTTGTATTGCGATGCCAAACTATACCACGCATTGTCTGGGTTAACTGACGCTGGCTGTAACGTTTGTACTGGTTCTATAAAACAGCGGTGTTAATTTTTCTACCTTTTTTTGGCTGCCACCATCGTGCTGGGGCAGTGCATAACAACGGTCAGCATGAGGGGGCGGGAGCGCAGCGAGCGTCCCTCTCTATGCCTTGGTTAGCTGTATGATCTTTCACGACACCCTCTAATGGAGGACACTATCTCTTCCGAAGATATCTCAAGATCAATGCCTGTAATATCAAGCGGGGACTTCTTGGTGCTGACTGGTTTTATATAAAAGGCTTCGCCATCTCTCTTTTTAATGCATACAACACCTTCATTTTTTGCTTCATCTAAAACAGATGCAAAATTCTGCCGTGCTTCTGTAAAACTATATTCTCTCATTACTCCATCTCCAAAATATGAATGCCCATTTTCTCTGCTGCAATTTTCAACCCTTTATCCAAAGTAAGAAGAGACGTGCTTGTTTGCTGCGCACATTGAATAAGGTATGCATCATAGGCGTATATGTTGAGGGTCTCTGATATCTCCACTGTATGCTCAAGTGATACATCAATGAATTTTATTGGTATTTCACGATAAACAGCAAGAGCCAACCTTGCCAGCTCAATAGTTGAGCTGCCTCTTTTAAACATGGCTGAAAATGCATTTCCCACTTCCCAGTGAACAGAAGAAGGAGCGTAGAGTGAACAACCTGATGTTACCTCAATAATTTTCTGCTTTGATTTCTCATTTCCAATAACGGCAATTAATGCAGAGGTATCTATTGTGACATACATCCAGAATTCCTATGAAGTACATATGTACACATGATAGCGAGTTTTGATTGGTTTGTACAGCTAACGCCATGCTCAGCGGCAGACTGAAGGGACGATTTTTCGTGTAAAATGGCGCTTGCGACATACACAAAAAAATGACGCTTTGTACTGTCCGCTGGAGCTAATTGTTAGCTTTTATGTATTGGGTTGAAGTTTTCAGGCCAAATAAAATATGCCCCAAAACGTCCAGTTTTTTCCTCACCACCAGAAGCTTTCCCTTTTCCAGTTAATACTTGTTTTTCATCAACCTTTTCAACAAACCCCTCAGAAATTAGTATTTCTATTAACTCTGGTGTTTTTAATTTGATCTTTGCGGCTAATTTGGATGAGGTGATTTTAGAAGATTGGCCGTTTTCAGGCTGAGAATCTGACTTATCTGAATCATTTGTCTTTTTTGGTTTTTCAATCTTTTCTAAAGAAATCCTAACTTCATCACTTATTCTAATTATTCTTTGAGCTTCTTCGTAGGTGTCTCTATACATTTCAGGGTCATCATCCCGGGAAACATGAACACCCATTTCATTATTATTAACTTGGCTAAATTCATAAAGATTTAAACTAGTGATTATGCAAGAGCTTTCATTTATATAACATTTAGCATGTAAATTCTTACAAAAACTTGTTCGTACAAAAGAAAGTTTATTTAACCAATTAATTTCCATTGGTTGTAGTTCACTTTTCCCATAAACAATACGTACATCAATTTTCAATCTGTCTTTATCTTCGAGTAGCTCTTTAATTCGGTCATTCAATTTGAGAAATGGGCTTATAAGGATAAGGCGATCTGATGCACCCTTAATCAATTCCTCCAGGTAATAATTTGTTGCACTGGTATTTAGAAATTTTGCCATAATATTTTTCCTTTATCTATTAATCTACGACACACTGCCTCAATGAGCGAACAGTGAGTAGACGTCAAACTAACGTGTTTAAACACGTCAACATGATGAATATTCCGATAATTTTGTAATAGAATATTTCAAGATTTTAGAAATTCCTTATATAACATGATAATAAGCGTCCTCGCTGAGTCCACAAGTACGCTTGCTGGGTAATATGCGTCATGCTACGCTGTCTGGCATGAATCCGCAATCTGAACACTCGCCATTCCTACAATCTGCACGTCGTGCTATCCAACTACGGCACTATAGCATTAGAACCGAGCAGGCCTATTTGCACTGGATAAAATGTTTTATTTTATTTCATAACAAATAAGATAGATCGTGAGAGCGAAGCGAATCACGATCTATCGTACCAGGTCTATATCCGTTACTCCCAACATACGCCCCCAAACCGGGAAGTGGTACGTGATCTCATGCCTGCGCTCTTCGATTTGATCAAAGATGAAAAAAAACCGACTGTTCGGGTCGTATTGGGACATTTCATGTTTGTGTATATCCATGCAATAGCGGTTTAACGCAAACGTTGATTGATTTGCTCAAGCACTGCTGATCCGGGGCAGAGGTCTTGTTCATTCAGCTCATTGAGCGGGGTTTGCGAAGTATTGAGGATATTGTGTAAATCCCGTGACTCGGCATCGATGTAGAGCAAACCGGTCAGAATTTTGCCATCGTGTCGATAATCCTCCAGCGCCGCCAGTGCGGAACGCCTACTTTGGACATTCAGTTTTCCATCCCCCTTGTGCAACTGAATCACCGAGCCATCATGCATGGTGACATTTGCGAAATCGCCTTCTTCATAAGCGACCGTGATTTCCTCTCGAGCAGGTACAAAATCGAACATCTCTGCAGCCCTCATGTTCTCTCGCATCGATGCATAGCTCTTGGTCGAAGAGGTGCCATTGTTAAATGTTACACAGGGAGATATTACATCAACAAAAGAGAATCCCTTGTGTGCCAGAGCAGCCTTGAGCATCGGGATCAGTTGTGTTTTGTCCCCGGAAAAACTGCGCCCCACGTAACCCGCACCCAACTGAATGGCATTGGCACATAGATCAATGGGGGCAAAAGGATTAGGTATTCCTTTACGGCTGGCTGAACCGAGATCTGCAGTTGCCGAATCCTGGCCCTTGGTGAGACCATAGACCCCGTTGTTCATGGTGATATAGGTGATATCCAGATTTCTCCGCACCGCATGGACAAATTGTCCCATGCCGATCGAGGCAGTATCACCGTCTCCGGAGATTCCAATATAGGTCAGATCACGATTGGCCATCACTGCCCCGGTAGCAACCGCCGGCATCCTGCCATGCACGGCATTAAAACCATGGGAGTTACCGAGAAAATAAGCGGGCGTTTTTGATGAACAGCCAATACCTGAGAGCTTGGCGATACGATGTGGTTCCAGCGATAACTCGAAACAGGCCTGGATAATGGCACTGGTAATGGAGTCATGGCCGCAACCCGCACACAAGGTAGACAATGCACCATCATAGTCCACCCGGGTGTAGCCGATTTTATTAACTGGCAGATCAGGATGGCGAAAACTGGGACGAACAAATGACATAAAACTACCTCACTGAGCAACTGTCGCGTTGATGGCAATGACCTTGTGATCCGCCAACACACGGTGTATGTGTTTGGAGATAAAACGTGCCGTGATCGGCATACCATCAATGTTAAGAACCGAAACCAGCTTGGCCGGTACAATGCCACATTCATTGATCAGCAGGGTCCGCATCTGCCCATCACGATTTTGTTCAATAATGAACACAAGATCATGCTGGTCGATGAATTTTTTTATCTCCTGAGAAAATGGAAAACTGCGGATACGCATGCTGTTGATCGGAACACCTTCCTTTTTTAATCCACTCAATGCTTCGTAGGATGAGTGAGTGCTGGTACCAAAAAACAGTGCAGCATAGGGGCTGTCCTTTCCGCGAGTCCGAGCATGGGGTACCGGAACCAACGTTTTAGCCGTTTGCCATTTCACCATCAATCGCTGCATATCCCGCTCGTAGGCAGCACTGCTTTCGGTATACCTGGCATACTCATCGTGTGAAGAACCGCGGGTAAAATAAGAACCCAGGGTAGGATGAGTGCCCGGATAGGTGCGATAGGGAATGCCGTCACCATCTTCATCCAAATAACGCCCCCAACGGGTTTTTCTTTGCTCCAGGGCCTTGGCATCAAGCACTTTGCCACGATCGTAGCGCCGCTTGTCATCCCAAACCATCGGTGGACTCAAATTGTCATTCATTCCCAGATCAAGATCACTCATCACGAAAATCGGCGTCTGCAGTCGGTCTGCCAAATCCAGTGCCGTCGCCGTCATGTCAAAACACTCTTCCGGATTGCAGGGAAACAGCATCGGATGGCGGGTGTCACCATGGGAAGCATAAGCACAAGTCAGCAGATCTCCCTGCTGCGTACGAGTGGGCATACCGGTACTCGGGCCAGCACGTTGTACATTGACAATCACCGCCGGAATTTCCGCGAAATAGGCCAACCCGATGAATTCGTTCATCAACGAAACACCAGGACCGGAAGTGGCTGTGAAGGATCTGGATCCATTCCAGGCAGCACCAATTACCATGCCAATTGCTGCCAGTTCGTCCTCGGCCTGGACCACAGCAAATTTCCTGCGGCCACTCTCAGCTTCCAGACGAAATTTTTCACTGTAGGCTTCAAAAGCATCAACGACCGAGGTCGAGGGGGTAATTGGATACCAGCCAGCGAAAGTGGCGCCACCATATAACGCACCCAGACCGGCAGCACTGTTGCCATCGACCAGAATGAAATCACCGACACAATCACGGCGCTCAACGGCAATACTACAAGCTTTCGGATAATGCTCCTTAGCGTAATAATACCCGAGATCCAGGGCTTTAATGTTGGGATCGATGAGCTTGATTTTCTTCTTGAATTTTTGCTTTACCGACTCTGTAAAGACCGAGAACTCCATGTTGAACAAATAGGCCAGTGCCCCAACATAGGCTATATTCTTGAACATCTGGCGCTGTCGTGGTTCCTGATATTCTTCATTACACAGGCGTGCCAGAGGGATGCCGATTTCTGTGATGTCCTTGCGCGTGAATCCCGGAGGCAGACGCTTGGTAGAATCATATAGAAAATAGCCGCCAGGCAAAACCTGCCGGTAATCATCGAACAGTGTGCGTCCGTTAACAGCCACCATGAAGTCCACCCCGCCGCGACGTCCAAGATAACCGTGCTCATTAATTCGCACCTCGTACCAAGTCGGCAATCCTTGAATATTTGATGGAAAAATATTCTTTGGACTAGCCGGCACGCCATGACGGATAACAGCGCGTGCAAACATATTATTGGCACTGGCCGAACCAGAACCATTGACCGTCGCAAAACGGATCACAAAGTCATTAACAGCACTTATTTTATCCATGAGGCACCTGCTTTACTGGTGTGATACAAAAACTTTTGCATATCCCAAGCTGCGGTCGGACAACGTTCCGCACAAACACCACAGTGCAGACAAAGATTTTCGTCCTTAACCATGACCCGTGCTGTTTTCAGAGGGTCAGACACGAAAATATCCTGCGCCAGATTGGTCGCTGGGAAATACAACCTGTTACGCAAGTCATCTTCCTCTCCATTCGTGATAAAGTTGATACAATTGGTGGGGCAAATATCCGCACACGCATCACATTCAATACACCGTACGGCTGAAAATACCGTCTGCACATCACAGTTCAGGCAACGCATGGCCTCGGCATAGCCCACATTCGGATCAAAACCCAACTCGACTTCCAACAAACGATCGCGCAGAGCTTTGGCCTTATCAACCAATGGCACAGTATAACGTTCATCATCGCTGACCTCACTGGCGTAAATCCATTCATGAAAGCCCATTTCCTGCTCAATCAAAGTCACCTCAGGTGGCGGCCTACACCCAACATCAACATCCTGGCAAAGATTGTGTATTGAAATCGCTGCCTGATGGCCGTGAGCCACTGCAGTGATAATATTTTTTGGCCCGAATGCGGCATCACCACCGAAGAAAACACGTTTGATCGAAGATTGGAAGGTGGTTTCGTTTAACACCGGCATACCCCAGCGATCAAGTTCGATGCCGGAATCCTTTTCGATCCAGGTGAAAGCGTTGAGTTGACCCAATGCCATCAGTACATCATCACAGGGCATGAATACCGGCTCTTCCTTGGTCGAATGCAGGGTACGCTTGCCTTTTTCATCATATTCAGCATACATTCTGTCGAAATACATACCAACTAATTTGCCTTTTTTCATCACAAAGGATTTCGGCGCATGATTTTCGTAGACCGGAATATCCTCGTGCAAGGCATCTTCGATTTCCCAGGATGACGCCTTCATGTCCACTTGCGGACTGCGCACTACCACTCGTACATCTTCACCACCGAGTCGACGGGCGGTCCGACAACAGTCCATAGCGGTGTTGCCGCCACCGAGAACCAGTACGCGACGTCCAATCGTGGTCGTGTGCTCAAAGGCCACACTGGCCAGCCAGTCAATACCGATGTGAATATTGGCATCGGCCTCCTGCCGTCCAGGTAGTTTGGGAAGATCACGACCTCGAGGTGCACCAGTACCCACGAAAATAGCATCATAATCTTGTTCCAGTAACGACTTCATACTGTCTACGCGATGCTGGAAATGCGTCATCACCCCCATATCCAGAATATAGCCCAGTTCTTGATCCATGACTTGGACGGGCAATCGAAAGGAGGGAATCTGACTGCGCATAAAACCGCCGGCATTGGCCTGTTCATCGTACAAATCGACGCTATAACCCAAGGGCATCAGGTCACGGGCTACAGTCAAAGATGCCGGACCAGCACCAATCAATGCAATTTTACGCCCATTCTTATGTTCCGGCACCTTCGGCATGAAGCGAGTGACATCACCTTTGTGATCCGCAGCCACACGTTTAAGGCGGCAAATTGCCACCGGTTTTTCATCAATTCTGCCACGGCGGCAGGCAGGCTCACAGGGTCGATCACAAGTTCGCCCCAAAATACCAGGGAAAACATTCGACTCCCAGTTGATCATATAGGCTTGTGTGTAGCGGCCATCAGCGATCAGCCGGATGTATTCCGGTACCGGGGTATGTGCTGGACAGGCAAACTGGCAATCGACAACTTTATGAAAATATTCGAAATTACTGACGTCTGTAGGTTTCAAGGCTCGTATTCTCACTAGAAAAAGAGTGTTTTTCCAGTTGCTGGATTTATCAAAATGAAGGAGGTATCAAAATAGTGGGCAGATTGATATTTTGTTGGCGTCGAAAATTAACTCCATTCAACAGTACTGTCAAATGGAACATGGATAAAGGATGATACGGATCAATCAGCATATCCCATCAATTGCAGGTTGAGTATACAGGTGACATTATGAAAATACTGCGAGTACACTCAACGCCATGACAACTCCGAATGGTTTTCAATTATGAACAATCGACAACTTGCCCAGCGTGATCTTGAAGTCCTCTGGCATCCCTGTACCCAAATGAAAGATCATGAAGATTTTCCTCCCGTGCCTATACGCCGTGGCAAAGGGGTATGGCTGGAAGACCATGATGGTAACCGCTATATTGATGCCGTCAGTTCCTGGTGGGTCAATTTATTCGGACATGCCAACCCCCGGATCAACGCCGCCATACAGGAACAACTGGAAACACTGGAACACGTCATTCTCGCCGGTTTCAGTCACGAACCGGCCATTGAACTGGCAGAAAGACTCGTCGCCCTAACGCCAGGTGATCTTTGTCGCTGCTTTTATGCTGACAATGGTTCTTCAGCAGTCGAGGTCGCCCTGAAAATGAGCTTCCATTGCTGGAAAAATCAGGGTGTTCACGGCAAGACTCGCTTTGTGAATCTTGCCAACAGCTACCATGGTGAAACCCTGGGCGCATTGGCCGTCGGTGACGTTAGCCTGTATAAGCAAACCTATGGGCCATTGCTACTGAAGCCATTCACCGCAGCCTCTCCTGATGCCTGGACAAGAAAAGAGGGGGAAACGCAGGCGGATTGTGCGCGCCGAAAATTTGCTGATATGGAGCGGCTCCTGGCACAGCACCACAGCGAGATTTGTGCGGTCATCGTGGAGCCGCTGGTACAATGCGCAGGTGGGATGCGAATGTATGACCCGCTATATCTTACATTATTGCGCCAAGCCTGTGACCACTACCAGGTGCACCTCATCGCAGATGAAATTGCTGTGGGTTTTGGGCGTACCGGTAGCTTGTTTGCTTGTGAGCAGGCCCATATCACTCCGGATTTCATGTGTTTATCCAAGGGGTTAACCGGAGGCTATCTGCCGCTTTCTGTGGTTATGACCACCAACACCGTCTATCAATCCTTTTACGATGATTACACCACCCTCAAAGCTTTTCTGCACTCGCACAGCTATACGGGAAACCCTCTGGCCTGCCGTGCCGCACTGGCGACGCTGGATATCTTTACCGAGGATCCGGTATTGGAAAATAACCGCAAACTGGCGCTCTGTATGCAAGCCAGCACTGCACATTTTGCAGAACATCCCCACATCGCCGAAGTGCGCCAGACGGGCATGATCCTGGCCATAGAAATGGTTGCAGATAAAAATACCCGCACCCCCTACCCTTGGCAACAGCGCCGGGGTGTAAAAGTATTTCGCCACGCACTCACTCGTGAAGTCCTATTGCGCCCCCTGGGTAATGTGGTCTACTTTATGCCGCCTTATGTCATCACAGAGCAACAGATCGAACACCTTGCTGAAGTCGCCTGGGAAGGCATACTCAAAGCAACATCGGAGACCTAAAAAATCCAGGGGCCGCCCGAAAGAGGAAGTGGTGAGCAAGTCTGCTGCTGAAAAAAACTACGGTCTTGGCATTTAGCCACTAAATGTTGTACGCTTACACGAGCATGAGATCACGGAATCAACATCGATACCCTAGGAGGCCAAATTCGCAACGCTGTATGGAGAGGAAGCAGATAATACGTTTTATTTTTCGGTCTCATGGCAAACCCTGAAAATTTCAATCGAAACACTGAACCACCTTCCAAGATTAACGAGAAAATAACTTATGCTCAGAAACGAATATGCTGAAAAACGGGATTTTATCCGTATGAGTGTTAATTCCAGGCTGAAATTTCGGGTACAAAGCAGTGAGATAATGCATGACGGGCGAATTACCGACCTCAGTGGTAGCGGTATATCCTTTGTCACCACATCAAAATTGAATGCAGAAGCCAAACTAGCCGTTGCTGTTGAGTCTTCCTCGCAGAATATCCCGCCGTTAGTGGCGCATGTGGTTGTCGTACGATGTGATAAAAACCCCGAATCGGACGAATACACCATTGCCTGTAAAATTGACCAGATTCATCCGGCGAATTACCCGGATAGTGACAAGCCCTGAATGCACGGTATTTCGTGTCTGGCAAGTACGATTCAGCGTGTTTAGATTTTGGTTCAGTACAAGGCATTTTCGCATGGCGAAAATGCCACGTGCGTAGGTGCATAAGCCGGTCGACCTCCATGGATGGCGCAAGTGCTGGTTTTGCAGGAGCAAAAACCGGTCGGCTCCTGTTCTCGGACAGTCTCCTAAGCTGTTGGCGATTTCTTTAGATACACTACAATAACATTGGTTCTTTCAACATGCAGTTTGAATCCTTTTTGCAGCAGCATGAAATTGCTCTTCGTCTCAGTGCTTTCTTCGGCATTTTGCTGCTGATGGCGCTCTGGGAGCGTCGGCGCCCCTGTCGTACGCCAAAGTTATCTATACTGTTACGTTGGACCAATAATCTGGGCCTGGTCATTGTCAACAGTGTACTCCTGCGTTGGCTCTTTCCAACCGCAGCAGTGGGTGTTGCTGCATTAAGTGCCGAACAAGGTTGGGGTGTTTTGCATTACTATGCGGTTAACCATCCGCTGGCTATTTTTCTCAGTATTATCGCCCTTGATGGTATTATCTACCTGCAACATGTGATGGTACATGCCGTCCCTTTATTGTGGAGAATTCACCGCGTTCATCATGCTGACCCGGATTTTGATGTCACCACAGGCAGCCGTTTTCATCCAATCGAAATTATTCTTTCCATGCTGATTAAATTTGCCAGTATTCTGGTTCTGGGACCACCTGTGGTGGCCGTTATTCTGTTCGAGATCATCCTCAATGGTATGGCCATGTTCAATCATTCCAATATCACTCTCCCATCCCGTATTGACAAAGTGCTGCGTATTCTGTTTGTGACTCCCGATATGCATCGGGTTCATCATTCGGTCGAGGAAGATGAAACCAATTCCAATTTTGGTTTTAATCTTTCTCTCTGGGACCGGATGTTCGGCACTTACAAGACGCAACCACGACTGGGCCAAAAGGATATGGTGATCGGAATCCTGGGGCATCAGGATCCGAAATCTGTCACCTGGTTATCCGGGTTGCTGCTACTACCTTTGCGTCCGGTGGCGAACCAATACACGATTAATCGCAGGCATTGGGAGCAAAGCGAGTGAAAACTAAAATTTATCGCTATGTTCTATTTGCTGTACTGACGGCGGCCATCGCCACCCTGGCCTACTATCGCCATGACATCGACATCGAAGCTGCGCAGCGATGGATTAAATCGTTGGGCTGGATGGGGCCAGTGATTTTTATGCTTTGCTACACGCTGGCAACTGTTCTATTTTTTCCAGGCTCTGTGCTGTCCCTGGCTGGTGGCGCCTTGTTTGGCGTGGTACAGGGTACCTTATACAATGTCATCGGTGCCACAATGGGGGCGACCCTGGCTTTTCTGTGCTCACGCTACCTGATCGGTGACTGGGTTCGGGGGCGTTCCGGAACGCGTTTAATGAAATTAGTGGAAGGTGTGGAGGAAGAAGGCTGGCGATTTGTTGCCTTTGTTCGCTTGGTGCCAATTTTTCCGTATAACTTGCTGAATTACGCATTGGGTCTGACTCGTATCCCACTCCTGCAGTATTCGCTGGCCACTATGTTGTTCATTTTGCCCGGTGGTATTGCCTACACCTATGTCGGTTTTACCGGCCGTGAAGCGATGACAGGAGGAGATGGACTCATCCGCAAAGTACTATTGGCAACGACCTTGCTGGCACTAACCGCCTATTTGCCTCGAATTATCAAGCATTTTCGCAACAAGAAAACCTCAAATCAGTAATTCCAATCTACCAAGTTGAGCATAAAGTTTGCTACCGATCTGAATCTGCTGCTGGTCGATAAATTTATTACTGACTGTAGCAATTAATAAACAATCTCCGGCATTGAAATGAAGCTCTGACCTAGCCATTTCATTCTTAGCAATCACTTTAACAACTATCTCTATAGTATTAATAATACTTGTGCTATTCCCATAGCTATTTTGAAAGCTGATGAATTGCCCGGGTGCACGAATAGAGATCTCTCGCCCCGGAGTTAAATGCTCTCCAGGCAGAAATAACTTGCCACCAGAGAAGGTTAAACAGGTTAATTGATAGTGTTCATCAAAGCCTTTGACCTGAGCCGTAATGACATTTCCTCCATGTTCGGGGCTCGAATCCCGAATCACCCTGGCCAGAACATCCTCTGGTTTACCCTGAGCCTGAATACTACCCTCCTTGAGCACCACAACATGTTCTGCCAGTCGCATAACTTCCGAAGGTGAATGGGTGACATATAATATTGGCACTGCATATTCAGTATGAAAGTTCTCAAGACAGGTCAACAACGTCTGCTTGCTGTCATAATCGAGCGCCGCCAATGGTTCATCCATAAGCAATAATTGCGGGCTGGTTAGCAAGGCCCGGGCAATGGCAACGCGCTGGCGTTCCCCACCCGACAACCCACCAATGCTGCGTTTCAAGAGTGTTCGCAGACCGAACAGCTCGGTTACGTCATCAAACTTTAGATGCTGTGATCCTGGAGGTGTTCGTCGCAATGCAAATTGCAGATTGCCATCAACCGAAAGATGTGGAAACAGACTCGATTCCTGAAAGACGAATCCAACCGGCCGCCGGTAGGGGGCTATAAATGTTTTCGGTTGCTCGTCTTGCCAACAAATATCCCCCAGAGAAACACGCCCAGATCGCGCTCGGTCCAGCCCTGCGATGCAGCGTAGTAATGTCGTTTTCCCAGAGCCGGAATGCCCAAAAACCGCGCTGATACCCTGCCCCGGAAACTGGGTATCAACGGACAATTCGAATGATTTCAGGCGTCGCCTGATCCGTACATCAAGCGTCATCGCCCCTGGCTCTCAAAATGTTGGCTTACAATACGAACGGCAAGCAGCAACATAAATGAAAATACCAGTAATCCCGCTGAAAGTGTTCCGGCGCTGACGTAATCCATGGCTTCAGCATGATCATAAATGGCTACCGATAGCACCCGGGTTTTACCTGGAATATTACCGCCCACCATCAGGATAATCCCGAATTCGCCCACCGTATGGGCAAAAGTCAGAGTACTGGCAGTAAGATAACTATGGCGGGATAAGGGCATGACAACATGGAAGAAAGTATCCAGAGGTGAAGCCCCCAGAGTGGCTGCAACCTCTAGTCGTCTACGGCCAACAGTGGAAAATCCATCTTGTAGGGGCTGTACCATAAAGGGCAGTGAATACAACACCGAGCCGATCACTAGCCCGGTAAATGTAAAAGCCAGGTGTTGCCCACCGAGGGCCTGCATCAGCCGGCCGATCCAACCGCTTGGCCCCAGAATAACCAATAGATAATATCCAAGAACAGTGGGTGGTAATATCAGTGGCAGGGAAACGATCGACTCAATAACGAGTTTGCTACGGCTGCGAGTATGCGACAACCACCAGGCCAAAGGGGTCCCCAGCAATAATAATATCAGTGTGGTCGTTACAGCCAAACGAAGTGTCAGCCACAGTGCTGTCCAGTCTCCTGCTGACAAGGATAAGGACATGATCTTTATTTTACCGCAGGAAGGGAAAAACCATAAGATGCAAGAGTTTTATGACCGGCAGCGGAGCGAATAAAAGCAGCAAATCTTTTTGCTTCGGGACGATTCCCGCCATGACGGGTAATAACAAAACCTTGCAACAAGGGCTTATGCAAGCGTTCGGGAATCAATGAATAGCCTCCTAGTTGTCGTAATTCAGGACTCACCGCCAACGATAAGGCTATGATACCGATATCAGCCGCACCACTGGCTACAAGCTGCGCGGTGTGGGAGATATTCTCGCCATATACCAGTTTGGGCTTTACCTTCTCCCAGATACCTACTTGCTGTAACGCCTCCTTGGCCCGCTGACCGTAAGGTGCATGCAGAGGATTGGCAATCGCAATTTTTTTAATGTCCTCAGCGACCAGGTCCCGCAGTTTGAGTCGGTCTGCCGCCCGGGTGGCACTCCACAGTGCAATTCTACCCAACGCATATGGATAGACTTTTGAAGCCGTAAGACCCTGTTTTTGTAACATTTCTGGATAGGAAATATCCGCTGAAAAAAATAAATCAAATGGTGCTCCGTTGGCGATCTGGGCTCGAAATTTTCCTGAAGAGCCATAAACCATGTGGAGGATATCCTGCGGGTGTAAAATCCGATACTGTGATACCAGTCGGTTCATGGCATACCGCAGATCAGAAGCTGCGGCGACCACTAATGGCTGCGCCGCTTGTACGGGAAGCAGGTACACATAGACAAATAATCCCAAAAAACCACGGGTAAGCAGATGAATTAAGCCAGGTCGTTTCATTCTCTAAGTCCTCAAGTCAGTGACCGAACACTGCCACTTAAGTGGCTATCTCGCAAATTCAGAACATCAAACATATCATAAAGGCCGGGTTGTTGACCCATCAGCCAGAGTGCGGCTCGAATGGCTCCGGAAGAGAAAGTTTCGCGGCTACTGGCCTTGTGACTGATTTCCAATCGTTCCCCTTCGCCTGCAAACATCACGGTATGCTCACCAACAATATCCCCCGCCCTGATAGTCGAAAAGCCAATACTGGCACGCTTGCGGGCGCCGGTGATGCCCTGGCGATGATACACCGCAACCTCGTCAAGTTTTCGGCCCAGTGCGTCGGCAACGACCTCCCCCATCCGCAATGCTGTTCCTGACGGCGCATCCACCTTATGGCGATGATGGGCTTCAATGATTTCAATGTCGACACTGTCACCAAGTGTGGCTGCAGCGATTTGTAATAATTTCAGACTCAAATTAACCCCTACACTCATGTTCGGTGCCATCATGATGGGTACAAATTGTGCGGCGGTAGCGATCGTCACTTTGTCTTTGTTATCAAACCCGGTGGTCCCAATGACGATACGTTTTCCTGCATCGATACAGGTTTCCAGATGAGCGAGTGTTGCAGCAGGCGTGGTGAAATCAATCAGGACATCCCATGAGTCCGGATCGAGTACATCGCTGATCATCACACCAGACCTGCCAATACCAGCCAATTCACCAGCATTAACGCCGATAAAATCACTGCCAGAGCGCTCCAAGGCTGTCGTCAGTTCCACGCCTTCTGTCTGCGCACAAGTTTGTACCAGAGTTCTACCCATGCGTCCCGCCACACCTGAAACGGCAATTTTTACCATGCTATTCTCCTTGTTGAGTACACCTCGACTCACCCTCATCGCCTACGTAGAAGAGTACCATGATCCGGGTCGTTAAAAAGACTTCGGGTCGCAAGTTAGCGTCTGATCCGATGCCACTGGCAACATTGATTCTGGTAATAATTGATTCTGGTAATAATGGCAAAGTCAGACGGTCGCAGGTATAATGTTGCCCAACACCGTTAACGGGGGCGATCGGCTTCGACGTGGGTCGCGAAACCATTGGTGCATGCCGAGGGGCGGATTCCCTCGTAAATCCAGCCGCACATTAGATAGTTGCCAACGACGACAACTACGCCCTAGCCGCTTAAAGCAGCTAGCCTCTGGTCATTCCCTGCCTGTGGGGGGTGGATTTCAGGGGTCGACTATCGCAGGATCGCAGGAGGTCCTGTCCGGGTGCTGACTGCTAAAACATACCGGAACCGCTGCGTTATCGCCCAAGTCTGTCTGGACTGACGCAGTTAAATTCAAGGCACAGACTAAGCATGTAGATCCACTGGCGTAGGTCTTACGGACGCGGGTTCGATTCCCGCCGCCTCCACCAAACGCGGCACCACTGGAAACCACTCCAGACCACCACAAGCCATTGATATCAATGGCTTGCAAACCCCCTCTTTTTCTGGCGAACTGGTCTCCAGAATGGCACCACAGCGTCGCTTCTGGCACCACAGCGTCACTTTCTGGGGCTCAAAAAAAGCAGATTCAGCCTGGTCTTGATGACAGATTTGAGCTCGAATTCCGGTTGCGAATCTTTCAGCATAACCCTGACTTCGCGGACAGACTCGAATTTCTCTACAACAAGCTTGAACAGGAGAAAGGCCCACAACTCGCCCATAACTGGCTAGCATTACAGGATCAAAGATTACACGTTGGATCTCTGCGGCTAACTGATGCCACTTTCGACGACATCAGGCAATTTGCAGACGCACAGGCTAAAAAATGTGCGCCCATTGTACGATCTACTTCGAGTTCAGATGGTGCGCTGCACCATTGTATTCAAAATCTGACATGCTCTGGTCTTTCACTACCCAGAAGTTACAATCCTGATCATCAGCAATCACGCATCTTGCATCACCTTCAAGATGCAAAGTGGTGGCATCAGATCATCACTAGCCCATCTTTGTCAAAAATTACCCGCAAATGCGTTTGTGACTAATTTTCCCAAGCTCTGAAAATATAAGTTGCTTATAAACAATAAGATACGAATTTCTTTGTGTGAGATGTCGTTTGTAGTGCCATAATGATGTATTTATCTATTGATTTTCCTTTCGTTTTCGTGTAACGTGCCTCTATGTT
>ENA-ORDP01000976-ORDP01000976.1-marine-sediment-metagenome-genome-assembly--contig:-NODE-976-length-16836-cov-3.720160_pt1 | contig 16836 bp, 13 predicted proteins | sample MGYA00248627_ERZ508539 | MGnify/ENA primary metagenome ERZ508539 (study PRJEB26208, sample SAMN05571518) | marine sediment metagenome | biome: deep sea; feature: Hydrothermal vent; material... | reverse complement strand
TTTATCACTTTTTCCAATCCGTTATTATCAGGATATGCGGAAAGTGCGATAGCTGGTATTTTCCCGGTTTCCGGATATCTTTCTCTTATACTTTGTAGTGTAACCACTCCTTCTTCTTTTCCTGGAAAGTCAAGTTCAATTATTAAAATATCCGGAGGAACCTTGTTTTCAAGGTGTTGTCTCAGCCATTCGTATGGGTCGTATCCTTCGTAGCAGGTTTCCACTACTGCCCCGGGAAGAATCTTTTTAATCAACATATTCCCTAATTTGTCTCTATCCAGGACAACGATTTTCGTATTCGCTTTTTTCAGCTCAATTTTATCAGCTGCCGGCTTTTTATCTTTGATGGACGGTTGCTCTCTCTCCGTTGTTTTACTTTTCGGTGTATATTTTTTGAAAGGAAGATAAATTCTTACGGTAGTTCCAACCGCTTTTTCCGATTCAATTTCAATACTGCCGTTCATTAGGTCCAGCATACTTTTTATAAGCGGAAGGCCTAATCCTGCACCCTGATAAGCTGTTTTACTGTAGCCGAGACTTTGCTGGCGGAAAGGTTCAAAAATATCCGGTAGATAGGCTTTGTCAATACCCACGCCGGTATCTTTAATAGTCCAGACTATCTGTTTGTCCTGAAGTGTCTGTGAAATCTTGATAAAACCTTTTTCGGTGTAACGTACGGCGTTGTCTAACAAATTAGCGAGAATATGTTTCACGGCCTGACTGTCGGAGGTAAAGCGGGGGATTTTATTATCTTGGAAAACAATACGCAATCCTTTTTGTTCGGCAGCCGGTCTATATTGTGCAATAAGTCCCCGGGTGATTTCCGTGAGGTTGCATTCTTCTTCGTTAAGATTAAAACTTTTGGATTCTATTTTGCTGATGTCAATAATATTGTTTAGTAGATGCATCAACGATTCCCCGCTTTTTCTGATATTTTCGTTGTATTCAAAAAGTTCTTTTTCTTCGTCCAGAGCAAACTCATTTCCCAGCAAAGAGGAAAAGCCGAGGATGTCGTTCAGATTTGTGCGTAACGTGTTGCTTATTTTGGTCATGAGCAGGGAGTTGCGATGTGCCGACTGTTTCGAAGCTTTCAGCGTCTCTTCCATAGCTTTCAGATTCTGTTTCAGCCTCTCTGACTCACTGTGGATGGCTTTCACCCGCTGTTGAATAATTTCCTCCCTGTTTTCTTTTAGCGATGTCAGGTTTTGCTGCATGGTTTTAATGCTTGTTTGTAACTCTGACACTCGGCGTGAAGCCTTTTTTTGATTTTTCAGTAGTACAAAAGCCAGCCCGATGGAAACCCAAAAAGCAAGCAGGGTGAGATAAAACCAAAGAGCTATTCCGTTTGAAGCAGCGCTGGTTCCGTTGCCAAAAACCTGTACAGCCGCCAGGGAAAAGATTCCCGAAAGCAATATTTTCATTCCCGTTTTCCTCATAACCGACTTGGTCTTAATGGTTTTTCGCATACAAAGAGCAATTCTTCGGGATTTACAGCAAACTTATCAGGCATTTCGATGTTTTTGAAATGCTTTTTCTGGTTTATTTGATGAACAATAAAACCAGCTTTTTCCAAACGGTCGGTATAATCACGACCGTAAATCCTTACATGGTCAAACTGACCAAAATATTTTTTCCGGTCGGCTTCCGAAGTTATGGAGCTATCCTCAAAAGTTTTTTCAAGTTGAAGAGAGTAGGGAACCTGTAGTAAAGCTTTTCCACCCGGCTTCAGCACACGAAAGATCTCATGCAGGGCACGCCGGTCGTCCGGAATATGCTCCAGTACATGGTTACACATAACCCAGTCGAAAGAGAATTCCTCAAAATGAAGGTCAAGCAAATCAGCGGTCTTTACTTTTGAGCTGTAATAAAATCCTTCGGCATACTTAGTTGCAGGGTGGTAATCGATATTTTTAGCTTTGTTAAAGACCTGATACAACGCTGGTTCCGGAGCAATATGCAACAGGCTGTACGGATGTTCAAAAAAGCCGAGTTCATATTTGAGATAGAGATAGATAAGCCGGTCGCGGTCGGTACTTTGGCAGAAAGGACAAATGTCGTTGTCGCGCCGGCCGGCTCCTACAATATGTTTCTCTTTGATAACCGGCAGGTCAAATCCTCCGGGCAGCATTTTTCGGAAGCTGTGTCCACAAATGGGACAGGTATAATGGTTTCCGCGGTAATATAAACCACGTAGAGTTAGATAGCTGCTTTTTAGTAATCTTCCGGCAACGGGAGGAATATATTTTTTTATACTTTGCATAATATCACTTTTGAATGATCAGAGGCAGGCTGCTGATGCCCCTTGAACTGTAGAGAATAACTAAATATTCGCCATTTTTCAAATGGCGGACGGAAAGCCTGTTTGTGTTATTTTCAAAAGGGTTAGAACGGATCTCTTTTCTGAGCACTGTCCTGCCCTGCATATCGGTTATAACAACTTGAACTTCCTGTTCAATACTTGTTTTTATAAGAAGATTAATATTGTTTCTCGCAGGATTAGGGAAAATCTTAAACATCTCAACATCAAGGGCCTTTTGAGAGCGTATGCCTACTGTTGGGTCATGACATTCGTAAGCGCCTGCAGAGAACAGTCCGTGGAACGGTCGCGACCGGTTTAAAATATCGAAAGTAATCCCTTCAGCGGTGAGGTCTGTTCCGTAATCCACGGCAGGCGAGGAAGGTTGCAGATCATAGTTTCCCGCATTGGGACGAATAAAATGAACTTCGTTAATGTTATTTGTTGTGTAGTTGTGACTTTTATAAATATGTGCCGGATTCATATTGTTGCTGTTGATATAAGCAGCGTTCCCAATATCTGCATATTCCCCCGGGGCTACAATGAGATTATCTTTCACAAGAATCGATTTCAAACTATCATTAGCGAGACTTATGCCGAAACTTTTCGGACTCACGATGGTGTTGTTGTAAATACCCAATACGGCATTGGGAGTTGTTACAACATTTCCCACGTAAATCCCGTGTTTCATCATATAAGGTTTGTTGGGGAGATAGTATTTCCCGGCATTGACAATCAGATTGTTAAAAATATTAAAGCCCCCCTTTCCGAATACGTCAATACCATCTCCTTTACCATTAGTGATGGTGTTGTTATAGGTATTACAAACGCTTCCTCCGCCAATCATAATGCCGGACATTTGGTCGGTCTTCCCCTTCTGTGAATCATAATTAATATGATTATCATGAATCTGACAATTGGAATCGGCGGAACTTACCTGTATCCCATCAAAGCCGGTGTGTTCCACGAGGTTGTTATAAATAAACACACCTTTCATAGCATGTGGCAAGACAGTGGTATCGCAATTAGCGAGGTATAACCCGGCGTAGTGAGAATTTCCGATGTAAAGGCCTTCTTCGGGAACATCATGCACATAGTTATCATGAAAAGAGAAATTATACATGACAAATTTGCCGCGGGTGGCGCCGAGGTTGGTACAGGTAGGGTCTGTTTTGGCATAAACCCCGGCCAATAACGTGTGTGATATCTCCACATGCGATATTTCAATGTTGGTGCTGTAATCGTCAATTCCCATACCTGCTCCTTCGGAAACTTTTAATATTCTGAACCCGTAGGGGGCCTGAGGATCACCGTTTCCACTGAAAACAATATGGGAGCTATTTCCGATTTTAATCCCCACAAAATGGTTGGTGTTGATAATAACTGTGCCGCCCGAGTTAATAAAAACAATGGGTTTTTTAGCAGTTCCATGGAAATCTTTCAATTCAATATAGTCCCAGTTTCCGGCCTGCAGGCAAACGGTATCGCCGGGCCTGATATCATTGAAAGCCGGATTTTTCCAATCAATATAAGGTGTGGACGAGTTAATGGTTTTGCTACAGGTTTGTGCCGTGAGTTGAACACTCAGAAAGCTTGTTATCAGCAACAATATGGTATAAATTCCCTTTTTCATAGATTTATCCCCGTTTGGCGCGTTCCCAGTTGACCGTTTGCTGTCCTTTGAAATAACGTTTTATGCCCGCAAAGACAGCATAGTTCATAATAAAAAAGTAATAAGGAACGTACATGATTTTAACTTTTATCTTCTTGTTTTCGAGATACCAACCTGTCAGGGCCATGGCATAAAAGATGATTTCGCCATAGAAAAGAAGTGTATAAACATTTTTGCAATTTGCAAAACCGGCCTGCCATGCAAGGATAAAGTTAAAGATAAAAATCAGCGGCAGCGACAGGGGTGCCAGCGTCCATCGCAAAACCCGGTGTGAGATATACTGGAAACTGAGTATGCCGTATTTAAAGATGTTCAGCAACGGTTTCAGGCGAATGATGCTCTGGATACCGCCGGCGGCGATACGAACCTTTCTTTTGAGTTCCTCTTTTACGTTGGCCGATGGATTTTCGATGGCATAGGCTTCCGGGTCGTATTGGATGGTATAGCCTTTCATGGCTATCCGCAGCGAGATGATAAAATCGTCAAGCAGTGTGTCTTTTTCCACCGGCTCGAAAAGTTCGGTACGGATGGCAAACAGTTCACCGGCAGCGCCGACAACCGAATAGAGTTCGGCGTCCCATTTTTTTAATTTGGATTCATATTTCCAATATATCCCTTCGGTGGCTGCTGCAGAATTTTTATTAAAAACACGTTTCTCTCCCGAAACACATCCCACTTTTGGATTGGCAAACATATTGACAATACGACGGACAGACTCTTTGCCAAGCAGAGTGTTGCCATCCGAGAAAATGACAATTGGCGTTTTGACAAACTGCATGCCGCGGTTCATAGCACCGATTTTCCCGCCTCTTTTGTCTTCGTGGTAAACTTCAACGCCTTTGTCGCTGTATTTTTTCAACAAATCGGGTGTGCCGTCATCCGAGCCGTCGGTAACCCAAACCTGCCGCACCTTTTCTTTCGGGTATTCCAGACTGAAAGAGTTGGCGATTTTTGCATCCACATAATCCTTTTCGTTGTAAGCAGCTACAAATAAGCTTACTTCCGGCTCATAATCAGGAATAGGGGAGGTTTTCTTTTTAAAAAACAGCCTTTTCAACGAGACTAAGATGAACAGCAAAATGCCATAGCCGAGGTAGGTATAGAAAACGATAAACAAAAATAGCCAGAATAAAATTTTAATTGTCAGCATGGTTTTGGGTTTTATCGATTATTTTTCGTGCACCCATGTTCAAATCATCCACTTTTAGTATTTCAAAATCGGCAATATGCTGCTCAGCACCGGGCGTCACAGGGAAAAGTTTTATTTTATCTTCAAGTCCGTTGAGTATCAAATTGATACGTAAAGCATCGCAGTTGCTTTTTATGGGTTCAAAAGCATATCCTCTTAAGCCATTCTCTGCCAGTAAAATATATTTTATGGGGGTGAAAATATAGCGGTATTCTCTCCACTTTATGAAGTCCCTGGTATATCTTAGAAAAGTAGATATTTTATGCATTTATTTGATTTACTTTTAGCTATGTAACAGGATTTTTTCTTCCACGCTATCATTATGCTAAAATACGAATAATGATGCAAACACAGGAGCACCACGGCTATTTTTTCACACGTTCCCAGGTTTTGGTTTCGTGGTTGTACTGCTTTAATAATCTCCCCGGATTACCGCCGACGATACTGTAAGGAGGCACATCTTTTACCACCACACATCCGGCAGCCACAATGGAATGTTTGCCAATAGTAATGCCGGCAGTAACAACTGCATTGGCACCAATCCAAACCTCATCTTCAACAATGATGGGTTTTGTTTCCACTTTTTGCAGACGAATTGGAATAGAAATATCCTCGTAGCCATGATTCAGGCCGGAAAGTATCACATTTTGCGCAAAAATGACGTCATTTCCAATGTTTACCGGCCCAATGACGACATCCCCAATACCAATGCGGGTACGGTCGCCAATGAGCACGTCGCCCACCACGTTGGAGATTGTGCTAAAATCTTCAATAGTAGAATCTTTGCCCACTTCAAAATTGTGGAAAGGCAAGACATCCATTCGGTTACAGCGCCTTATGAGCGTCCTTTTACCTTTTTTATGTTTCAGGGGATTCAAGACAAGCTTTACCCAAAACCTTGGTCTGCCCTGGTTTCTTGGCATTAGCATCCACAGGATCAGTTTTTTAAGTTTTTCGTTAGATTTAATTTTTTCTTTAATGTCCATATTATGTTTGGTTTTCAATCTTTTCAATTTGCCGATAAATTTCTTCTGCATTTGCATCCCAGGTATGGCTTCTGGCCAGCTTTTCCCGTGCCGCTTCTTTTTCAGGGCTGTTGTTCCGAAGGGCTTTTTCAATCAGCTCCACATAGGCTTCCTTATTTTCTGCAAGGTAAACATAATTTTCAAAAACTTCCATTGCCTTGGTTTTTGTAGCAACCGTAGGCTTGCCCATAGCGAGGTACTCATCAATTTTACGGGGATAATTCCCAATGGTTATTTCATTGAGCTTTTGTGGGTTTAATGCGACGTCAAAAACGTTGATATAGGCGGGAATTTCTTCCATTTTTTTTCTTCCAAGAAAATGTACATTCTCCGTTTGGTGCAATTCACTGTTTTTAAACGCTGTATCTTCAGGGCCTACCAATACCACAGACCAATCGGGACGACTTTTGGCGATGTACAGCAAAACTTCTATATCAAGCCGTAAGGTATAAAGTACACCAACGTAGCCAATAATTGGTTTCTTGATGTTTTTAATATCTTCAGGAACCGATTGAATCAATTTTTTGTCAAAAAGGGAAACATCGCAACCCTGGCCAACATAATAAGAATGGGGATTAAATTTTCGTGCGAGATCAGCCAGGTAAGTTGAATTTGCCACCACGAGGTCAGCTTTAGCCATGAGGGCGGCCTCGATGCGAATGCCTTGAGTTTTCCAGTAATCGACGGCTATCATATTGTCGCGGGTATAATAGACGTAAGTTTTGGCACCTATAAGTTCTTTGAGGTAAAAACTACGGAACATGTCTGTATCGTTGAAAATGATGACATCCTTAAAATTCAACTTTTTCAGGGCACGATTAATTTCATGTGAAAAGCGTTTGTTGTTGATTTTATTCAAGAAATCAAACAATCTATTGAAAGGCAGCTGATTGATAGATTCCAGAATGGTTTTGGGATAAAAACTCCACAGGTTATCATTGACCTGTTTCAAATCCGGGATTTCGCCTTTGATTATTTTAAGTCTTTTTTGAATGACAGGGTTCTTTCGTTTACGAAGTATGGTCATTCGATCGAGCGGATAATTTACATAAAGGACACGGTTTTGTTTCGAAAATACTTCTGCCAGATTGATAACGTTGCTTCCACTCCGGGTGTCAAGAGCCGCCAGTCCAACCATCACGATGTCTCTGTTTTTGATCATAGTCTTACGAATTTAGGCATGATGCTTTTTATAAACCGTTTGATAAAGTTCCAGGACATTTTCAGCCATACTTTTCCAGGAAAACTTTTCTGCCTGCAGGATGCCTTTTTCAGCCAATTCGTTTCTCAATTCTTCATTGAAAAGGAGCAATTCAATTCCCCTGGAAATTTCCTCGGGTTTGAAGGGGTCCACAAGGTAGGCAGCCCCTCCCGAAACTTCAGGCATTGAGGAAGTATTGGAGGTAATCACCGGCGTACCGCATCGCATGGCCTCAAGCATGGGAATTCCAAAACTTTCCCGTAAGGAAGGATAAAGAAAGATTTTACACAGACTATAAACCGCCGGTAAGTCTGTATTGATCACATATCCGGTTAGAATGATGCGTTCTCTGAGTTCTTTATCTCCAATTTCAGCAAGAAGTTTTTCCAGCTCAGATTCTTCATAGTCGAGTATAACGAGATAAATATCTCTGTCTCCGGATTTGTTCAGGTAGCCGGAAAATGCCCTCAGTACCCCGATGGTATTTTTTTTCGGATCGGTGTTGCCGAGAAAAAACAAAAACCTGTCGGGCAAGGTGTACAATTCTTTTACCCTTTGAAGTGTTTTGGGGTCGTCTATTTTTTTAAAATGTTCGCTCACTCCGTTGTAAATTGCAACAAGGCGGTCATCTTTTGGGGGGAACCCAAAAAATTCATGTATCCGGTTTTTTTCAAATTTGGATACGGTGATAATTTTATCAGCTTTTTTTGCAACCCGCGGCACAACGAACCGGCGGTACATATTTCCGAGCTTTTGATACCATGTACCCGCTTTTTTGAACAGGCTGATGCTTTCAAGGTAAATAATGTCATGCAGGGTTAATATCAAAGGCATTTTAGGATTTATAGGGGCTGTGTTGCTGGTGCAATGCAGGATGTCGCAACCCTCAGCTTTGGCTGCCTTTGGCAAAGCCCATTGTTCCCAAACAGGGTAGGGGCCGCCCGCGAGTTCCACAAATTTAAGATTAGGAGATTTCTGAAAAATGTCACGGTCTTCGTCCGGTTTAATGAAAACAACATATTCATTTTCTTGGTCCAGTTTTTGCAATTCCTTAATGAGCTCCAAGGCAACCATGTCCATGCCATGTTTTCTCTTTCTGTATAAGCGCTGGCCTTCAATAGCTATTTTCATAGACTACAAATATAAAAATAAAAAAGTTAATTATTCTTCTTTATTACAAATACAAAAAGATAATTCCAAGTCATAAAAATTTCATTTCCCGGTAATATATTCTATCAATTTTTTTGAGTGGACTTTAAGTTTTTGTTTGAAAGATTTCCATATACCGCCATCATATTCAATGCGTCGGGAAGAAGTGAACACAACTGCATTAGGGTTGGTAATTAGTTTTAATTTACCTTTCTTCTTTAGATTAAGAGCCATTGTACCATCTTCAGATTCTTCAGTAAAATACTCACTATCTCTGGAATTTGCATATACCCGGGTATCTTTTACTTTAAACCCACCTGTTGTTCTACCAATTTCAGCAACCAAACCCATTGTAAATCCCATCACGTTTATAAATTCTCGATTATGTTTGCGAATCCGAACTAAAATCCCGACAAATCTTTCATAAACCCACATAGAAAACCGACTTACACCTTCGGGAGGGATAAAAGCATATCTTCCATAAACTCCTGTAATATTCTCATTTTTAATCATGGGCTTTATCATTAAGTCAATCCATTTTGGGGGGTAAAAAGTATCTGAATCTGCACACAAATGATATTTACCTTTGGCGTTATCCAAGCCGCATTGCCTTGCATGAGAAATTCCTTGTTTAGGTTCAAAATAATTCCGGACACCTAATTCATCAATAATATTCTGAGTATCATCGGTTGAATTATTATTTATAACAATTATTTCAACTTTATGTTTTGTCGTGCTGCTTGCCAAAGATGAGAGTGTGCGAAATATATTATCTGCTTCATTCCAGGCAGGTATTGCCACAGAAACCAAGGGATCATTATCCTGGAAATTTTTAATGCGATTTTTCAAATCTTCTAATTCAGCTTTACTTAGATCACTAAATTTTTTATTTGAATACAAATGTGGTTTGATCCATTTTGGAAGGCTTATTCCTGTCATAATGTTTAATTCAGATTTTGTAAAAGTAATTTGAATTGATAAATCTTACTATTTCTGACTGTTTTTTTATAAATAATTGAGGTGTTTATTTAACTACTTATTTTAATCATTTGATAAGTAACAATTAACCAGTTATTTCTTTTTTGGCAAGTGCCCATACTGTAACGGGAAAATAGGCCTGATTTTTCAGTGATCCAAACCATCCCCGGGGAGCCCAACCTTTACGCATATTTGCCCGTACACAGCTTTTATTACCCCACGAATCTGTTTGAATGTTCTCAAGCGCAAATCCACACTCATGTAGAAAATATTTCATTCCGGTTTCTGTCCAACGTGTACAGTCATATGGCATAGGATGAATTTTAATCATAAATGGAGTGGTGACTAAAAAATGCCCTCTCGGTTTTAACATTTGATATACATTTTTTGCAGCACGATAGGGATAAAGGAGGTGTTCGAATATTTGATCTGCAATAATAAGATCAAACTGCTTGTCAAGCTTATCCTTACATATATCAAACTCTGGGTATTCTGTTGATACAAAAGATTTAAACCCTAAGTGTTGCCAATTTTCCGCACCTGAAATCTCAAGCGTATCCAATTCATTTGGTCGAAGTTCATTTACCAAAGCATAACATTTTTTATACATTACGGTTCTTACCCATTGCTTATAATCATAACCAATAAATTTTAAAAAAGGAATGATTTTATGCTTATTATTTTGTATCCAACTCATTTTCAGCTTAATTATTATATTCTGAGATAATTCTGCAAAATTAAAAATCTGTAACAAATTAGTGTGCTAAGTTAACAATAACATTTAAAGAGCTGTAACAAAAGTAAATAAATATAGTATGATTTGATAAAGTCCACAATATAGAGTTAATTTTTATAAAGTTGAACTTAGTGCATGACAATTTTTCAAAAAAACCAATTATTTCTACTTTGACAAATCAAAAATAGCCCAAAAACATTTGATGGAGATAAAAAGAATTTGTATATGATATTATACTTAAAACGGGATAAATTTATACGTTTTTAGAGAAGAAAATACTGTATGCAAAATATTATGAAATCTCTGACAAATTTCATGTAGTTGTAACCGGATTTTTCCAGTCAGTCAATCAAAAACATAAGGCTGAATTAAAGAGTTTATTGACATTGAAGTTCCAATTTTTTTTGCCTATTTTAGCCGCCTGAATAGTTACACAAAAAGTTGTAAATCACGCGTATGATTCGGAGATTAAAGAAAGCTATTAGAAATCCAAAGAAGGCGGTTTGGTTTTTAATAATCAAAATTAACAACGCTTTCATAGATATGAAAACACGTAAAAGTTACGTATCATCTGATTTAAAAGAATTAAATGAGATCAAAAGACGTTCAACAGTGTTAACTGATATGAGCGATCATTTAGAAACGCTATTTATCGAATCATTGGCTGTAAAACCGAAATTGATAGTAGAACTTGGAATAAGAACCGGCGAATCAACATTTGTATTAGAACGTGTCGCTAAATTATGCAGATCAAAATTGGTTAGCGTTGATATTAAGGATTGTTCTCATGTTTCCTCTTATAAAGAATGGCTATTTATTCAAAAAGACGATATAGAATTTGCAAAGGAATTTGAAAATTGGTGTAAAATTAATAGGATTGAGCCAAAAATTGATATTCTTTTTATTGACACAAGCCATCTGTTTGAACATACCCTTCAGGAAATTAAATTTTGGTTTCCTTTTTTGTCAAATAGATCAAAGGTTTTTTTCCATGATACAAATCTAAAAAAGATCTATTTTAGAAAGGATGGCAGTATGGGAACTTCTCATGGGTTTTATAATGAAAGAGGCGTGATCAGGGCTTTAGATAAATATTTTAATAAATCTTTTAATGAAAAAGAGAATTTCATTGATTTTAGAAGCGATTGGTTAATAAAACATTATTCTTATTGTAATGGTTTCACAATATTAGAAAAAATATTCCCCTTAGCCAGCGACCTTCCGACTACTTCATAAACTCATTCTATTGGGAGCGTACAATATTTATACTACTAATAAACAGCTAAAGTCATTAACATATATTGCTGAGCATCAGTTAATAAACAGGCGTTTTTTAGAAAATCAGCAAATTTTATTTAATAACAATAACAATAAAAATTAATGTAACTTTGACCCGGCATTATACATCACTATTTTTCGAAAACAGCGCATATTTGTTTTTGGGTACTACTTTTTGCTTTGGTACGAAGGGAACATACTATTATAGAAATAAAAATGCTACTAACGGTTATCACTGAACGAAAAGACCATGTTACTATGAGCACGTCCTCCCCAAATTATTGGTTATTAACAACAAGGGATTTAGTATGAAAAGATATATTAAAATTCTTATCCTAAGAATAGGCATTTTTGTTTTCATGATGTCCATATCGTTAATTCTGATAGCGCAGCAAACCCGTCCCGTGGGGGTTGACTCAGTAGTGGTGACTTTCAGCCGGGCGCCAAGCCGGGTTAATGTCCGGAAAGCGCCTTTAGAATACAATAAGGCCTTTGCCATGAGCTTTCAGGAGGACGATGCCATGTCGCCAATATTTAATGATGTATATCCGGCTTTTGAAGGAAAAAACAACAACCATGGTATGTTTTATACAGATGGCTGTGGAACAAACATTTCGTTTAAGATGTCAACCGCTATTACTATCTTCAATAATGGACAGGATCAACTTAATCCAATTGACCCCTGGCACGCCAAGAGCATACTTAACTGGGACCAACTGAAAACTCTTTACCATAGCCATTGGGGTATTGAAAACCACGGCCTTTTTGGCAGACCGGATACCAGCAGTCTTAATCTCATTGATTATGCCATCTACCGCACCGAAAGCTATGCCCGCAAGAAACTATCCGATTCTATTTTATTTAAAACTTTTGTAATTCCCAATGGGGTAACCTCCTTTATTGGTGAATTAAGGCGCAAGCACTATCATGGAGTCATAGACGTTGGCACCGGCCCTCAGTGGATTGGTTATTTGTCCAATAATGGTTTCAATGTGTTAAGCGATACCATCAACTGGCTTAAATTGGTGAAATTGAGCCGTGCGTTTAACTACTCCGGGTTTATCCCAGTCGCTGATTCACTGTATTCTGAAAGTAAACGGGGAATTCATATGTGGTATCTATCTGGAATGCATGCCTTACCCGATAACTTTTTAGAAGATTTGAACCAAATTTATTTAACCTATGGACAGCCTGGGTTAGATAATATTTTAATAGCCCCGGATGATGAAATTTTGGATTATCTCGCGATTAAACAAGCTACCCAGATACATACCATTTTAACAGGCAACAAGTTAAAAATCACTTTTTCAGGAAATATCCCTACTGATCGTTTATACTATGCCCTAACCCTGAATATTCATTCCAATCAAAGCATTTCAGGAATTAAAGTATATGGGACTGATAAGTATAGTTCATCTGGCATTGGAAAAGATACTGCCCTGGTTAATTTATCTTGGAAGGGACGTGAATATGTTTCTGACAGGGTTATGGCGGATTCTATGGCTACCCTTGCAATTGCACATACGGTTTCTTCCGAATCGCAATGGGATGCCCTGGTAGCCATGGACTACGTTCAAATGATGCCCGACAGTCCGCAAAAAATAGCCTTAACCCGAAAGCTCTGTGACTTGGATCAAAGTGGCTGGACCTCATTCTATGATCCGGGTTTTTGCGCATCTTTTCATTTTCAAAATGATACTACTATCTGCGCGGGGGATTGTATAACCCTGCATGGGCCAAAGGGTATGGCGAGTTATTTATGGTCATCTTTAACAAATACCAGAATTGGCATCCTGGACAGCTTATCTGTTTGTCCGCAACAAAGCACGAAATATTTTCTTACCGAAGTCGATAAAGCGGGTAACGAATCAAAAGATTCAGTGCAAATAAGCGTAAAGGCAGTTCCGAAAATCAAACTGCACCCTGCCGACACCACTTTACTTGTTGGAGGGATGGTAAGCTTTGATGCCGGAGCCGGGTTCAGTAATTATTATTGGACAACTGGAGATACCACAAGAGTTGTGGATATTTTCTACAATGATTATCCCAACGGAACAGATACAATCAGAGTTGTTGGCCTTACCGGATTTTGTGTCAGTGTGGGAAGTGCAGTAGTTCATTTTGGAAAACCCAGCGGAATAGTTGAATTTTCAAATTCTGACATTAGAATTTTCCCTAATCCCAACCAGGGGGTATTTAGCATAAGCTGGCCGGCACTATCAGATAAGCTTCTTTTTAATTTCACTGATGCTTTGGGGCGGGTGATCATTAAAAAACAAATTAGGCGTGGCGAAACGGGAGTAAACATTTCTATTCCCTGGCTTTCGCCTGGATTGTATTTTGTGCAACTTAAGTCGGGAAGCAGAATTTGGGTTCATAAAATAATCATTTGGTAATAGGTAACCCAAGCGCAGTCATTAGGTTCCCTTTCGCTTTTATATGTAATCGGAAAAGACTTTCAGGATTCCGGTTGCGTCCTTTCAAAGCTTGTCCCCGGATTAATAAATTGTTATTGTTTGGTCAAAACAAATAGAGGATATTGTCCGAATTTTCCAGCTGTTTTAGGATGTTTTTCCTCCCAATTGTAAATCCACTTTAATATTTTTTTACCGCCTAAGAAAGGGTGGATATAAATTTTGCTGAAAGGAACGGAGATACTTCTCCATACAAAAATTTCAATTTTAAAACTCCATTTATTGTTTTTGAAATAGCTGTAAGGGAAGGCGTGAAAGTATAAAACAGGGTTTTGTCCACCAGTGCTCGGATAATAAAGTTTAAACTTAGCTAACATTTTCATGAAAATGCGGCCAATTTTTTTAACGGCCTGCCAGAGTTTGATATAAAATAAAGCAATATCCATTAGCAGTGAATATTTATCACCCCATGTATAGACTACAGCGGCGGTATGGTTAGGCTTTAATGTTCTGGATATCTCATTTAGCGCCTTCGATTGTTCATCCATTGGAATATGAAAAATTACATTTAAGGATACTGCTGCATCTATCAAATTGTCTTTTATTGGTAAGTTGGTAATATCGCCAAGGATATAGATTCCTTTGTCACCAATTTTTTCCTTAGCCATGCGCAAACTCTCATAAGATAAGTCGACACAAATACGGTAATCGTAGTTATCAGAATAAGTCAAATACTCATCGTATTGAATAGGCCCACTACCGGCATCAAGGATAAATTTACCCTTTTGTTTAATATACTTTTTCACCCTGAGATTACATCGTTTAAAATACTCATTGGCCACAGGCCTGAGGTCTTCAAACTCTTCTGCATCAACAAAATACTTTTCGGAAAAATGTTTCCAACCTATATTGTTGTAAAAGTTTTCGACATCTTTTTTCTCATTACGCAAATCAAAATGATGTTTCTCCGAGTCATTGACAATTGCCATGTCCTTTCGGAGTACAATAACGCCATCCAAAATGGGATAAATATATGTCCCGCTTACATTTATTAGCGCATTATCGAGTTGATAATCAACCTTAGTTCCATTTGAGTAAAATAAAGTAGTGGAATTATTACCTTTATTAATTCCCTCAATTTGTTCTTTATCCATTAGTAAAAGGCTTTCAAAAGTTATGGGACATTTAAGTATATCAATAATCTCCTGTTTCATAATTATAATTTTTATTTATGCATTTTATGTTTCGACTTTATTTGAAATGCATTGTAAGTGTGTTTAGTATGTAAATATTCTTTGTTGCTCTCTTTTAATTTAAATACAGTCATAAAAGTTAAAAAGATACCCAGCGGCAACCTTGTTAACGCCCATAAAGTTCGCAAATTATAAAAATAACGAGGAATGGAAAAGACAAAAACAAGCACGCAAACAATAAACACAGGCAACCAAATGAAAAAATAATTTAACGGCGCCAAAAATAAATAGCCCAAAGAAATGACAAGTAACAACGAAATCAGAAGAATACGGGGCAACAACACGAATTGAAGCGCTTTATTGAAGTAGTCGATATTTCCGTGCAGGAACAGTTCTTTGAAGGAGGGCAGAAAGCTTTTCCCAAAATAATGGACCTGAGCCGAAATCCATCGCCTTCTTTGCTTGGTAAAGACCTTGGCGTTGGGAACTTTTTCATCATAAACATAAGCATCCGGTATGTATTCAATTCTTTTTCTTTCACGAAGTAGCCTCACTTCCAGTTCTTTATCAAATCCTCCGACCACCTCGACTTCTTTCATGGTATTCTTAAAATAAATATAATCAAAAGCCATGGCAGACCCGATCAGGGCAGACGACAAGCCCAAAACTCTGTGTCCTTTTCTAAAGATATGATTGTTCATTTCTTCGCTTACCGCATCCAGAATAGCAAATGGAGTATCCATATTCTTGGCTACGCGGTGACCTTGTACTGCTTGATATCCAGCACTAAAGGCGCTATTAATTTTGGTTAGAAAGTCTGATGCCATAATGTTGTCTGCATCCAGGACTACTGCTATTTCATATGAATCGTCCAACCGGGCCAGTGCTGCACTCAATGCCCTCGATTTGGTGCTAAATTCCAATTTAACTTCAAAAACTTTAACATGTAACTGCCTCAGGGCTTTAATCGTTTCTGTACGAAAGTCATCTGCAATAATAGCCACTTCATAGTTTTCGGCACCATAATCCTGACGCAGTGCTTCTTTGGCTACCTCAATAATTACAGCATCTTCGCGGTAACCCGGGATAAGGACAATCATTTTCCTTTTTCTGACATCTGGAAGGAACTTTCTTTTTAGTTTAAAAGTTCCTGCTATTGCAAAAATGAACAAATAAACAGTAGTAAAAGTCAGATATAAATACACAAAGGCTTCGATAAAAAAGATAATTTTGTAAATCATAGCATTGGATTTTCGTGGATTTCAGATGAAAAAAGATGGGTAATATGCCAGCCAATAGCACGGTAGTAAGCCAGAAAATATTTTATTTTTCCTTTAAAGAGAAACTTAAAAGCGTTTTTAGGTATGGCAACAAACAACTGATAAAGTAAAGCTAAATAATAATCCTTTCCAAACAGGTTTCTTCTCATAAAAACAATCCGGTTACGATTTTGGTAATAGATTTTCAATATGCTCATTTTTCCTGTAGAAACGGATTCCTTATGAAGTACATAGGAATTGCCCACATAGCAAATTTTATAGCCGGCCTGTTTAATCCGTGCACACCAGTCCGCTTCCTCATAATATAAAAAGAAAATGTAAGACATAAGTCCGATTTCTTTCACCAGGTGCATGGGCACCATCATGGCTGCACCATGGGCATAAGCGGTTTCGCTGTCTTCATCGTATTGTCCGCTGTCTTTTTC
>ENA-ORDP01000975-ORDP01000975.1-marine-sediment-metagenome-genome-assembly--contig:-NODE-975-length-16845-cov-2.883204_pt1 | contig 16845 bp, 14 predicted proteins | sample MGYA00248627_ERZ508539 | MGnify/ENA primary metagenome ERZ508539 (study PRJEB26208, sample SAMN05571518) | marine sediment metagenome | biome: deep sea; feature: Hydrothermal vent; material... | reverse complement strand
GCAAAATCATTTTGTGCCATTCAATCGTCGACAGAAGATAAATGTGATGCTAAATTTTACTGAGTTGGTTTGTCCCAAGCAAAACCTCCACCCTCATTAGTGTATGTATAGGCTATTGCATGGTGGATTACTGGATCCTTTTCCTCCCAATGCCTGTATGCAGCTGAAACTCCCTGCCCGAGTCCTTTGTTGTTGCCATACTCACATTTTTTATCCTTCAATATAGAGTTCAAGGATGATAAACTTATTTGTATTTTCTTGGAATATAGGGCAATAGCTAATTCTCCAATGAATTCGTAGATTTCTTCTTTATCCATATTTTACTCCTGAAATAATTATTATACAAACGTGAGTTCTATACAAAGAGAGCAATAATATAAAAGAGCCAAATAATTTAATGAAGTGCCTATAAATCATATCGTGTTAAACCCTTTAGCCACTGAGGAAGGGATATTTGGGCTTTTTGGATTTACGATCAGTCGTCTTTCGGCAGGACTGACCAGAACATCCATATCCTCCATGGGCACAGCACCCAGCAAAACCTCGTCCCCAAGAACGATGGCTCCCGTGAAGCATCCTCTATTCTCAAACTGAACTTCGACAGGGCCGACATAGGGGCATAGATGCTCCTTCCCGTCGGCTGTTGTGACGTCTCGTTTATACAATTCCTTTAGATTCAACTGATTGGCAATATGTTCAGGGATACAAAGGTGAAGAGCCCCTGTATCAACCAGGGCTTCGACTTCCATCTCTCTTAACTCGTCTTGTTTGGGATTTCTTAATGTGATTTTGGCTTTGACTAAACCCATTTTTTTTATCCTTAAGATATAAAATAACACGTAATTCAGGTATTTTTGTAATCTATCGAACAAAGTTATTAAAATATAGAGTTGGCCTATAAGTTACAGCAAAAGTCTGATTTCAACAGAATCGTTTATATGATGAACAGGATCAATTTTATGGAAAGACATTGACTTCCAATAGTCCGTATTTTTGGACCGTCAGGCTATGGAGAGAACAACTTATAAGAAGAATATATTAAATCCTTTTTCATCAAATGGATCATCAATGTTGGATAACTTATTCAATTCCAGGGTTGTATCGTGGATTGCTCCAGTCAGCATTTCAACAGTTTCTTGAGAGACGGATTTCTTGTTGTCCAACTCCATTTGAACAAGTTGTAAATTGTTGGAGAGATTGTTAACATAATGATTGGCATTAAACATTGCTTGCTTGAGAGTTTTTAGTTTCTCTTTCTTCAGTCTCATCAATTCTTGCTTACGGCGAACATCACGGTATCTGTAAATTAATATTGTACTAATCAAGAGGGACAATAAAGTTGTAAAGATTATAGTCATTATGTGAGACTCCCATCGACTTAAGCTGTCGGGAACTATAATCTCTTTGACAAATTCAAATGTAGACATAATAATGGCAGTCATTAGAGTAGAGACAATAATAAATATTTTAGGCTTCATTTGATATTATTAACTCCTGTAATGTCTGTTTTAGTTGATCTTTCGTCAATACATTATCATGAATTGAGTAGCAAATCTTAAACAAGACACCCTATAATTTTCACAAATGATGACTGTTAGCTTGAATATAGATCTCTTAAGCAATCTATCAGGACTGGTTTTTCATCATCAATTTCCCTAAATCCTTATCTCTATCAATTTCTGATCTCAGTAATTCATAGGTTACATTGTCTCGATCAGCTTTTGGACGATTTTGACTTAACTTAAACTTACTTTCTACCTTCTGGACATAGATTTCAAAGCCTACGATGGCTTTTAGCATATTGGATGGGTACTCCAGTTTCCAGGAGGTTTTATTTTTCGTTTCATGGATATGAGTTAACTTTTCAATGGCATCTATGAGTTTAGCCCCTTCAGTAATGAGCTTTGGGATGCCATAGAGATGAACAGCTGTATAGTTCCATGTTGGCACTCCTGGACTTTCGTACCAGGTGGGTGAAACATAGGCATGGGGCCCCTGGAATATTACAAGAACCTGCTGGTCAGACTCAAAGTGTTTCCATTGCTCATTGGATTTAGCAAGATGTCCTATCAGAGTGATATTCTGATCTCCTTCAACGATGAAAGGAATGTGACTGGCAAATGGAATGGTATCTCTTATCGTGATCAGTGTCCCAAAAGAGTGATCTCTGATCAGATTAAGGGTTTTGCTTGTATCAGCCTCATTAAAATGGTCCGGTATATACATTTTATGCGATCCATTATTTATTTAAACAATTGGAGTTGACCAAAAGATTGATTTTCCCTTAACCCATCGAATAAACATAATAAATCCGATGGTGTCAAGCAAAATATGTCTTAAAGCTATTATTGTCTACTATGTAGATAGTTTAATCCATTCCTTAAATATTGATCTGAACATTCCGATAAACAGGGAGTAATGATTTCCATTTATTCTATCTTCTGAGTATATTTACAAATCATGGAAAAAAAGAAAGTCACACCCTTTGAGTTTAAAAAGATCACTCGGGAGGAGACGCCCAATAACCCCTCCAGCACAGTGAAGCCCTCGATATCCTCTCAAGAGATCGGTAAAAAGACCTACCGAAAAGCCAAAAATGATAGGGAACTCCTCCAAAACATTGGTGACAAAGATAATCTAACCAGTCTGGATGAGAAATATGAAGTCATAGACTATATCTTCAAGAAGAATGACAACCCTCTAATTATATGTGGAGCTTGTGGTAACAAGATTCACTCTCAGTATTTTGTCTCCCACTCAAGCCATAAGGACATCATCTTCTGTCCCGGATGCTATCAGAGTCTAGCAGGCTGTGACAATTGCGGTATGCCCATGAAACCTGTGGGACCAACACTTAGAATCAATTACTGCCAATATTGCAAGGTGACTAAAGCTTGTGGCTGTTGTGGGGACGCCATCACCTCCAAGCAAAGCTATCGCATCCCATTTGTTAAGGGAACCTTTTGTCACAAGTGTTTTCTAAGGGCTGGACGTTGTGCCATCTGTTTGACTCCTATATTAACGGATAGCAATTCTATATTTGTGGGAGGGAAAAAGCTTTGCATGGCCTGCAATAAAAGAAAAATCACTCAGGCAGAGGCTTTAGAGCTTAACAAAGGAGTGATTCGTTTACTCAATCAGCAGTTTGGCATAAGTGAGACGATACAATGCACTGTCCTGCTGACAAGCTTTAGGAGAGTGAACCCCATAGGCCAGTCTGAAGCCTTGGGACGATTTCTTAAAGTATCCAATCGCAGTGTTTTAGCCCTCTACGATGGGGTGACGCGAGAACGTGCCATCGGTGTTTTTGCCTATGAGTACGGGAAGTACATATATAAACGTCTGAATCCAAGTGTCCAAAATGATAACATCCGCCATAGCTTCTCCCTTTGGATCAAGAGCCTGACTTTACGAGATTATGGCGAGTTAGATGAAGTGTCACAAATTAAAGGTGGTATAGATAAAGACCCAATCCTTAAGTCACTGCTGAATATAGAGCGTTTGGGGGGGATCAAAAGGGTGCTAGACAAAGTTGTAGCGGGAGAAGTGGGCAGAAAGTGACCTTAAAGAAACTGGGAGAGAAGGTAGATGGACAGGTCATTGGCGATGATCAAACAGAAGTTTTCAATGTCTCATCCATTGATTCTCCCAAATCCGGGACAATTGTCTACATAGAAAAAGAGAAACACATTCATGAGGTTTTAAACTCCCCTGCCACAGCCCTTTTATTATCAAGAACTATCTCAACACCCAGAACCCATAAGCCTATCCTGCAGGTGAATGACGGTAAGTTGGCTTTTATACAACTACTCAAGCATTTTAATATTGGTTTTTCCCCATTGGAAGGGATTCATCCCACTGTAATTCTGGGAGATAATGTGTCTATAGGTGATGGAGTCAATGTTATGGCCCATTGTGTCATTGAGGATAATGCTAAAATAGGGGATGGTGCTGTCATTTATCCTCACTGTTTTATTGGATATATGTCTCATATAGGGGAAGGCAGTCTATTGCATCCTCGTGTGACTATTGAGAGAGGATCCATACTTGGCAAGAGAAATATAATATCGAGTGGCGTTGTTCTAGGCTCTGACGGATTTGGCTATTATGACGACAGGAAGGGTGAGAGGCATAAAGTCCCTCAAGTTGGGATAGTCGAGACGGGTGATGATGTTGAAATAGGGGCTAACACAACGATTGACCGTGCTACGCTGGATAAAACCTATATTGGATCGAACACCAAGATTGATAATCTCGTCCAGATAGGTCATAATTGTTATATTGGGAAGGATTGTTATATTGCTGGTCAGGTGGGAATTGCAGGTAGTTCCAGGATTGGTAATCGGGTGACTCTGGCTGGACAGGTTGGTATTGTGGATCATGTTGTTCTGGAAGATGATGTGGTGGTATTAGCCCGTAGTGTTGTGACTCACTCTATAAAAAAGGGAGAAGTGGTCTTGGGTTTTCCTGCTAAACCAGCTAATGAAGCAAAAAAGATATTAGCCTCTTTATCCAGACTACCAAAAATCATTGAGAGACTCAAAAAAAAAGGTGGATAGCTTTATGATCCAACGATATCTTCACACATGACAGGATAGGTAGAAAAGAAAAAAGTCTATACCTACATTTTTTTCTTGACTCAATAGATCAAAACAATTATCTTAAGGTAACTGATCAAATTATCTGAATGAAAACAATTATGTGAACACTTGAAATATAAATCAGTGCAAACTCTTATAGGAAAATGAAATGGCTAAGAAAGGTGGCAACCGGGTGATTATTACATTAGAATGCACTGAATGTCGTGAAAGTGGGCTTCCCCATGTGTCAAGGTACTCTAGCAAAAAGAATCGTAGAAATACAACGGGAAAATTAGAGTTGAAGAAGTATTGCCGATACGAGAGGAAACATACGCTACATAAGGAAATAAAGTAAAACCTTTCTATAGAGTTCTCTCAAACCAGGATGGGTTTTTGAGTGAATCATGTTTTATCGTGTCAGCTTGGATCTGACAAGCTTAGCGAGAGTGAAAACCTGGCCAGAAATGTCCCGCATCTAATTATTGTCTCCTCTCATTTGTGCTAGAATGCTATTGGAATCATTGTAATATCCTATCAGAAGTGATTTCAGCGTCCTGACTCCATTTGGATAGATGAAGCCGTCCTGACTCCCATTAGGACGTAGAATCCTCTATCAATGAGTTCTCTTGTCTCTGTCAAACCTTGATAACAATGATGTCTTTGCTATATACCTTAATTAACTTGACTTTAGGTATGATACCATGAAAAAAGTTTACCCAATTTATCTCAATAAAAAAAGCCCATGCTATTCTCTGGATCACCAGGATAATTATGGCTGTCCTGCTCACAGCGATATTGCCAGATTCCTTTATAGCATTAACATTGGCGAACAACGTCAGGCTTTTGAGATCTTAAAAACAACCAACCCATTTTCTGGAGGCTGTGGCCGATTTTGTGATCATCCCTGTGAGACAGCTTGTAACAGGGGCACGTTCGATGATCCTGTGGATATTAAATACCTGGAGCGTTTCGCATCAGATTACGGCTTTGATAATAATATTATGGCTGAACCGGTGAAAGATAGAAAAAACAAGTCGATTGCAGTGATTGGATCGGGGCCTGCTGGATTATCAACAGCCTATTTCCTGGCTAGAGAAGGGTATGATGTGATCGTCCATGAACGTCATGGAGAGCCAGGGGGCATACTGACTCAAGGGATACCCATTTTTCGTTATCCTGTTGCTGTGCGAGACTATGAAATACGTTATATTCAAAGTTATGCCGTCCGAATAGAGTGCAATGCCGATGTGGATAGTGATTTTTTACTCAGGCTCATAAAGGAACACGATGGTGTGGTGATTGCAACAGGTGCTCAAAAGCCACGACTGATGGGAATACCTGGAGACGATCTCCCCGGAGTTGTGGTTGGATTTGACTTTTTAAGGAAGATGCATTTTGATCCTGATTTCAAAAGGAAGGATTACGCCGGGCTTCTTGAAAAGTTAGGAGTGGGCAAAAAGGTGGCTGTGATTGGTGGTGGCTATACTGCCTTTGATGTGGCGCGATCGGTTGTAAGGCTGGGAGCGGATCCTTGTATTTATTATCGTCGAGGCATAGATGAGATGACGGCTCACCCCGGTGAAGTGCAGGAAGCGAACCATGAAGGCGTCCAGTTCCAGTTCTTGATCGCTCCTAACCGTGTGAGGAAGCATGAAAGTGGTCAATTGGAAATGACTATGGAGAAAATGTGGCTTGGAGAACCAGACAGTTCCGGGCGGAGGCGTCCTCAACCGGAACATGGATCAGAACACCCTGTTCTAGTCGATACAATTATCACGGCGATTGGCGAAACGCCTGAGTTAGGCTTTATTCCAGGGGATTATAAAATTGCAGGCTATCAGCTTGTTATTGATCAGTTGGATGAGGCCATGAAAAACAAGGTTTATATTACAGGAGATGCCCTCCAGGGGAAAGGAAATGTGACAGGCATGGTCGTTCGGGCTGTAGGAATGGCTAATGACACAAGTATACAAATCCGCAAGGCTTTGGGAGAGGATTTAGAGGAACCATCTTATTACAGCAATGTAGCCTTTTACGATACGATTAAAACACGTTACTTTAATAAAGAAGCGCGTGTACGAATTGATAAACTCCCTTATGAAAAGAGAATTGGGAACTTTGACGAGGTGGATCTCCCTCTAAATGAGGAATTAGCCGTTGAAAAGTCTGGAAGATGTTGGAATTGTGGGATTTGCATCCAATGCGACTGGTGTCGGGATTACTCAAATCAAGCTATTTTAAAGCTGTCGGTTCCCTGGAATCCAGGTAAAACCAGTCATTTCTATAAATTCCTGATGGACAAGATAGACTGGAGCACCCGTGAGAGTGTCACAGGATGCCCTCGAAATGCTATGGGAATGGTTCCTTATGATGATCAGTGGAAAGACTTGGTGGATAAGCAATATATATCCTTTGATTCAATTAAGTATTGAAATAATAATTAAATAAAGGCGATAGCTATGGATGTTAGAACTTTTAGTGGTGGAGAAGAGGGCTTGCCCCCTGGAGCCTGTGGATTATTAACAGCAATAGGCCAATTCAAGCTTGGGAGCGTGTTAAATGCCGCTCAATGTCTTCAGTATAGGGGTCGAACAGGGGCCGGCCTGACTCTTAAGGGCGTGTACCCCTATGAGGCGGATAACTTGTTTCATTTTCATATTATGTTTCGTGATCCTTCTATGATCACTGAACTGGAAGGGGTTCTAGAGAATTGGGGCTGGCGATTTGAAGGGAAAAACCCTCTCATCCAGAAGAAGTGCTATAATGAATATGATATGCCTAAAATGTTTCACTATCGTGTAACGACTCCACCTGCTGAAGATATGTTATACACTGATCAGATCTCTGATCCCATGATGTTTATCCGTAAAAAGGTGACTGAGTTTAATATCAAATATCTTGATGACGCTAGAATATTTTCCAGCGGACAGGATACGGGTACTTTTCTAACAGCATTTCAATTGGACGATACAATAAAGGTTTTTGATATATACCAATATAGTGACAGGAATCTCTCTTCCGTACAGGCTCACATGAGATGGCCTACCAGTTCAGGTCGGGGTCTGTGGTGGGGTCCTCAGCCTATCGCCCTTGGAAACGTTTCTGGGACACATAATGGACATTTATCTTCGGATAAATCTAACGCTATGGCTTTGGAGCAACTGGGTATCGCGTTGCATGTTGGAACAGACTCTGAAGCACTATTTAAGGAAATAAACTATTTAGTATACGGTGGATATACCCTTCAGGAGATGGAATGGATTATCTCCAGGAAATTCCCCAATGAAGTAGCCCTGATGACTGATGAGGACAGGGAACGATATACAGAACTTACTGCAGATCCCATCTTGAACAGGTTTAAAATTAGTGGACCCACTACAGCTATAGTACAGATCGATGACTTAGTGGTGGCTCTCACCGACAGAGACCACTTAAGGCCCTTTACGATAGGCACCAATGACCGAATAACCCTCTTGGCCAGTGAAGAGAGGGCCGTCGTTGCGGCGGCTTTTGCTATGGGGGAAAACGTGAAGATCTTTAATCCTGATGCGGGAAAACTAGTGGCATTTAAAATAAATAATGGAGTACCAGAAAGATTGGCCTATGAGTGGAAAAAAACTGCCTGAAAACCTGATTGTTCAAACAGAAGGTTTTCCAACAGAAGCACATAAATTAATTCGTCGAACTTTTATTGTTCACGATGAGTCTAAAAAGTTGGGGATGCATAATATAGGAGCTGAATTCAGGGTCAAGGTGACCTCTGCCGAGGAGGAGCCTGGGAAAGGGTGTATCCATTGTGGTACATGTGTTATAGAATGCACTCACAACCTGGAACGCCCGGATCTTCCCTTCGGAGTCTTTTGGGTAGAGGAAATCCCGGTGGATGCAGAAGGAAACCGTGTTCAACCTGATGATGACGAAGAAGTTATATTTGTAGATAAAATCCTTCACATTAATCAAGATGAGTGCTGTAATTGTAAACGATGCGTGAAAGAATGTCCTACTGGTGCGATACAAGTTTATGAAGAGAGGGATTACCACTCTATAGGCTGTGAGCTAACGGATCATAGGGTTATCAACAGTGCCTTAAAGCGAAGCAGGGGTTTACCGATGGTTGGGTCGGCCCATCATGGTGCCCTACCCTCTAAAATTACGAGTGAATGGTTGATTGATGCCGCTGAAATCCTTAGCCCTCAAAGGGATAATCGTCATGAATACGCTGGAAATATGCATGAAGCGTATCTTGGGAAGCGCAGGGCCAGGATGAAGGTGGCCAGTCCAATATTTGATGTCAATCAAAGCTATGGATCCAACAGTCACGAAGCTTTTATGGCAAGGATGATGGGTTCCATCAAGCTCCAGAGACCCTTTTTTACAGGGGAAGGATTTATTCACCCAGACTTTCAATCGGCTTTTCAGCATTGTATTATACAATTCGGTTCTGGGGGCTATGGTCCATGGGTTGAGCTGGATAAATTCGCTGGATTCGATATTAAGTACGGGCAGGACGCCAAAAAGGGTAAAGGAGGGCGTCTCAATGGGCCTAAAAATGATCTTGAGATCGCCCTTCTCCGTTGTGTTGAGGCTTTGAAGACCTTAACAGCTCCAAACCCTCAGCACCTGCAGTATTCCATTGAAGAGTTGCCTATGAGAGTAGAAACACTCAGGGCTTTACTTGGAGACCACAAGCTTATTGGTGCAGATGTCTATGGTACAGCCTGGAACTATCGAGAGATTGTTGTTGCATTGGCGAAAGCAGGATTTGATTATATTACGATCAAAGGTGGGGATGGGTCCACAGGGGCGGCCCATAATGTTGATCTCCAAAATCGTGGTCTGAACACTGTATATTTAGCTCACATAGCTGATTTAGCTCTGAGACAAGAAGGTTTGAGGGAAAATGTCTCATTAATTGCTGAGGGCGGGATTATGGACAGTTTTGCGGCTTTCCTTGTTCTGCTTGCCGGTGCAGACTTTGTAGGCATGGGAATGCGGCAACTGCATCCTCTAGGATGTACCCTCTGCCAACGATGTCATACGGGTCAATGTGCGTGGGGCATTACCTCCCGCCGTTATGGTGATCGAATAGATCCAGAACATGGTTCCAATCAAATATATGAGATGAATCAGAGTTGGATTCATGATATGGAAGGGCTTGCCGCGGGTCTTGGAATGAGTACCTTAGCGGATGTTGTTGGCTCACGACGATTTAGGTATCATGGAAGCGACCCTCTTCTTTATGAAACCTTTGGGAAAAAGGAATGGAAAAGTCAGCTGGATCATGTTATTCCTCCAACACGGGGATTTTCAGTATTAAAAACAGAAAAAGAAAGTTATGATGAAAACAAAAGCTGTATAGAAGAGAATCTATCCAGGATATCCGGGGATACCCTTGAGATCGATGTGGGAGTGGATAAAATGGGTAGCAAAACCTTGAATCTCATTATGAAAGAGGCTTCAAAAAGAGGAGTTGAAAAGTTTGTACTCCGAAACGCTGGAGGACAAAGGTTTATTGGGACTGGCGTAAAAGCGAAAGAGATTCATGTTCATGGCTTGTCAGGAAATAACTCATTTTCTTTCACAAGAGACGTGAAAATCACGACCTACCCTACGACGGCTGGTAAGACACGAATCCAGGGAAACGTACAAGTGGGTGTGGCAAACACATCCAACCCTTCTGAAATCAATATAAGTGGCGAAGTCAATGATCTTTTTGCCTCCTACGCAGTCTCAGGCAAGTTTAGAGTGGCTAAGGGAGGAGGGGTTAGAAACTTGCTTCTCTTTAAGGGAGGTCTTCCCGAGATTTGGAAAGAAGTGAATCCTGCAAAATATGAGGACTGGACGAAAGAAGAGATCTACGATGAGCTTCTTTTACTGTATCAAAAAAGGAAAGCGAAGATAGAGAAAATGGGTTGGGATCATTATATCGATACTTTTGGTTCCTTACTGGCTGACCGGATTCCTCCTGTTGGTATCTTTGGTCTGGACAAAGACAAGGGTATGGGAGACTACTTTATGGAGTATGCACAGGGGGGAATCGGGATATTACTTAATCTATTTGATCTTCCATCCCCCATTGGCTTCTATGCCTGCAGTGGTATGTCAGCGGGAGCCTCATATATACGAGGGCAGGTTCATGAAAAACAGCTTGGAGTAGGGGTTCGCAAGGAAGGTACTTTGATAAGAGAAGAGGATCGAACGTTTTTAAGTAACGAAATAAAAGAGTTTATCGATGTCTTCACAAAGATTGACATTGATCCAGAGTACAATAGCCAGCTTCTGCACTTTGCGAATCGCTTTGAAAGGGAGCGAGAAGAGCTTCTAAATGAGTTTTGCAAAATAGTCCCGGTTTAGCTCCTGCTAAAGCTTGTCATTTACATCATATCCCAACTCAATAGCTTTGTGGTAATCTTTTTCAGCGAGGTCATCTTTCTTCATGACTTTATGGGCCAGGCATCTCAGGTAATACGCTTCACTATTCTTAGGGTCCAACTCAATTACGGAGGTAAAGTCCTGGGAAGCCTTATCCAGTTGGCCAAGATCTGCCAATGCAATCCCTCGTGAGATATAGGCTTTAAGATTGCTATCATCCAGTTCTATAGAGTGATTATAATCTTCAATAGCTTGTTCAATCTCTTCCATAGCGTAATAGACCTCACCTCGATAAAAGAAAACATCTTCATGAGATGGATCCTCCTCGATGACCCTAGTGAAATCCTGGATAGCACTAGTATATTCACCCATATTGTCGTAGGCATGCCCCCGATGCCAGTAAATATCAACATTGCCAGGATCTAATTCCAATGCCCGATTCAGGTCTTTTATGGCCCTGTCATGCTCTTCTATATTGTCATAGGCTAAAGCCCGATTGTAATAAGCCTCAAAATCCCTTGGATCCAACTGGATTGCTTTAGAATAATATTCAATCCCTTTATGAAAATCCCCTTTGGATAAGGATATAAAAGCTTTTCCACGCCACTCGTCTGCTTTGTTTTCTTTTGGAGATTCTTTATCTGACATTCCAAACACCTTTAGGGCTTTAGTTGAATATTATAGCTTAAGAATTAATACCTGCTTATATCACTGTACTAGTGGTGGGAAAAACATCGTTCATCAGTGAAAACCATGGCCAGACCATGCTCGTTACAGGCCTCTATCACAGGATAGTCACTCACAGATCCTCCAGGTTGGACGATGGCCTTGATACCTGTGCCTGCAATACGATCTATCGAATCCCTGAATGGGAAAAACCCGTCAGAAGAGATGACAGCCCCTTCCAGAGTCTCTTTGCCTTTATATTTATTTTTTGCCTTAAGAATCGCCTGCTCAACAGCCCCCACACGATCCTGCTCTCCCGTACCCACTGCTAAAGTCATACCATTCTTAACGATAACGACCCCATTGGAACGGACACTTAAGTTGACATACCATGAGAACAGGAGATCCTTATATTCTTTATTCGTCGGTGTCCTCTCACACTTGATATCACCTTTATCCTTATGCTGATTATATGCTTGAATCAGATCATTACGATTACGTATTTTCGTGAGATATGGGTCAGAAAGGATAATGGAACCATCCTGCAGGATTTTAGCCTCTTTCACAGGGGTTTCATCACCTATGAACTTGGCAAGACCTTCTATATTAGAGAGTTTAAGGATACGTATATGCTTATTTCTTTTATAGTGCGGGAAATCATGGAAAATATCGATGGCATCTTGAGTAAAGTCAGGGGCTGCAACCACTTCGATCACGCTGGACATGATCTCATCGGCTGTTTCAGCATCCCCCTGTTCGTTGAAGGCGACCACTCCACCAAAGGCGGCTTGGGGGTCGGCATCCCTGGCGTTGATGTAGACTTGTTTGAGAGATTCGTCTTGAGTTGCAACACTGGCTCCACTGGGGTTTAAATGTTTCATGACAACGGAAGCCCTTGCAGTCATATATTTCAATATCTTTACGGCGTAATTCAGGTCTTCCACATTGGTTTGCGAGAGTCCCCCTTTCCCGGATTTCAAGGTCTCATATTGACCGAAAGTCAAATGATCCCGTTTGGGACGATAAATAGCTCCCCCTTGATGAGGGTTTGTCCCGTAACGCAGATCTTCCACCTTTTCATAAGTCATTCCCATGAACTCAAAAGAGTTCTGGAAATCTCCTATATTGGCCTTGAAGTATTTGCTTTTTAAATCCTTACTGTCCATAGAATAACCTTAATTTGTGCCATATTTTTTGGCGTATTCAAAGATTCCACCACATTGGATAATGGTTTCAGCATCTCCAAGAGAGTCTAAGTGGTAGACTTTCCCACTAGGTTTATGGGTAAAGGTTTTAGCATCCAAATCCACTTCAACTTCTTCTCCAGTCTTCATTTCATCGCATAGGCGTTTAGAACTGGTAAATGGGTACAACAAACCAGCGTTCACCGAATTACGAAAGAATATACGAGAGTAGGATTCCGCGATTATAAGCCGAACCCCTGCCGCATTCAGGGATATAGGAGCATGTTCCCTCGACGAGCCGCATCCAAAGTTCTTCCCGGCGATAATAATAGGGCAGGACGCCTCATACTGCCCCTCCTCAATAAATGATAACGAGTTTTTGGGTAGTCCAACTAAAGCGTAACTGCCAAGCTTCTTTCGTTCTTCAGGATCAGTGGGGAGGAGGTTAAGATATTGGGCCGGAATGATTTGATCCGTATCTATATTGTCTCCCAAAACAAATATCTTCCCTGTTACTTTATCACTCATGATTTACTCCATATATTCCCGCGGATCTGTTATCCTTCCAGTGATTGCTGAGGCCGCTACGGTTAAAGGGGAGGCCAGATAGACTTGTGATTGTCTTGATCCCATCCGTCCCGGGAAATTACGATTGGTTGTTGAGATACAGATCTCTTCCTGATTGAGACGGCCAAAAGTGTCCAAAGGACCGCCTAAGCATGCCTGACAACCGGGTTTACCAATACCTTCTGTTCCCGCTTCGAGGAAAATATCCCATAAAGACGTTCCATCAATAGTTTCCGACTTAAGGCCCTCCTCCACTTCCTTTGTAGCAGGGACAACAATAGTCTTAATCGATACCTTATGCCCTTTCAATAGACGAGCGGCGGCTTTGAAGTCAGCCATTTTCCCGCCTGTACAGGATCCTATATAGGCTTGGCTGAGCTTTACATCTTTAAGCTCCCTTGCCAGGGCTTTATTATCGGGAGAATGAGGTTTAGCCACCATCGGTTCGATTTCACTGGATCGATAGGCTTTCACAGAGTGATATTTAGCATCCTCATCGTTGAGAACCACTTCAAAGGGCTTGTTCGATCTTTTTTTCACAAAATCCAGGGTTCTTTCGTCGGGAGCGATGACACCATTTTTTCCACCAGCCTCAATGACCATGTTACAAAGGGTCATACGTTCCTCCATATCCAGAGAGTAGACTCCATCACCAGAAAACTCCATAGATCGATAAGTGGCCCCGTCCACACCAATGTCACCAATGATCTTAAGGATCAAGTCTTTTGCCATCACGTAAGGTGGAAGCTCACCCTCGAAAATGAACTTCATGGTCTCTGGAACTTTGAGCCAAAGCTTGCCTGCCCCCATGATAAATCCTGCTTCTGTATTCCCAATACCAGTCGCAAACTCACCAAAAGCTCCTGCTGTACAGGTATGTGAGTCTGTTCCAAACATGACTTCACCCGGTCGCGTGTGCCCTTCTTCGACTAGAGCAACATGACAGACGCCTTTGTAGTTAGATGTACCCACGTCATAATAGTATTTTAAGGATTGCTCGTTGGCGAAATCCCTGAGTATATCAACGTTTCGATGGGATTTCTCGTCGGCAGTAAATATATAGTGATCCGGGATGATAACGACTTTTTCTTTGTCCCAAATCTTGGCGTCCGAGCCGAAATGCTCTTTAAACACTCCGATAGTCCCTGGTCCACAAACGTCATGGGTCATCAGGACGTCCACGTCGACCCACACGTTTTCTCCCGGTTGGACGGTGGTTCGTTTGGACTTGTTAGCCAGGATTTTCTCAGTGATCGTCATTCCCATAGCTTTACCTCACAAGGGAAAAGTCATTTTTCTTGGTCGATTATTTAGGCCATTAAAGATAACAAGTTTTCATTGAAAAGCAATGGCTTTTCCAGGAACATTTTGCCTCATTTTTTCTGTTTATACTCTGAGAGGATGAGGTTGTAAAGGTTTCTGAGAGGGATGTTCTTCCTGATGGAGATTTTCTTCAGGCATTCAAACTCTGGCTTATAGGTGATTCGATCTTTATTATAGTAACTTTCCTTTATGGGGACTGCCCCGAAAGAACTCTCAAAGATGATTTCCCTTCTCTGAAGTTCTTCACGCTCCACCCACATCTTCCGAAGGCCAATAGTTGTAGTTTCTCGAAACAGGATGTCAAGAATAGGTCGTTCCAGAAGGCTATCCAGCAATACGGATAACTTGATCCCGTTTCTACCCTTCTTCATGGCAATAGCTGTAGTGTAGACATCCAGTGCACCCTTCTCAAAGAGTCTTTCAGAGACATGGGCTAATATTTCAGGGTTCAGATCATCGATGTTGGTTTCTATTAAAAGGAGTTTTTTTTTAAGAGTCTCTTTTACTATTTCCTCTCCCATCACAACTCTAAGCATATTAGGGATTTCCCTCTCCGCAGTGCCGGAACCATAGCCTGACTTAAGGATAGACATATTTGGAAACTCCCTCACTTCATCCACCCAGCATTTCAATATAGCGGCACCTGTAGGTGTGACAAACTCTCCTTCTCGATCCACCCCGTAGCAGGGGAAATCCTTAAGGATCTCAAGGGTAGCAGGGGCTGGTAGAGGCATTTTGCCGTGTGCACAATCCACAAAACCTCTTCCAAGGGGCAATGGAGAGGACATGATCTTGTCCGTACCAATAGAATACAATGCTATACAGCTACCCACAATATCAATGATAGAATCCATTGCCCCCACCTCATGAAAGTGGATTTTATCTTTAGTGGTACCGTGTATCTTGGCTTCAGCCTCAGCAATCACCTCGAATATCTCTATTGATTTCTGTTTAACAAATGAATCCAGGGATGAGTGAGTGATAATTTCTTGTATATCTTTAAGATGACGGTGTTTAGTTTCGGGGTGATACTCAACGTTAAACTTGATTCCTTCAATAGAAGACATTTTCTTGGGATGACAACTGATCTTATAGCCTTTCAGAGGGAGTTTAGCAAGTTCGCTTTGCAAGTAATTAAAGTCAAGACCCAGGTGGATGAGACTTCCCAGAATCATATCACCGCTAGCCCCAGAAAAGGCGTCAAAGTAGAGGATGGACATTTTGTTTTCCTTTTCAGACATGGGCTTAGCTGGAGGCCGTATCTTTCTTTTGGCCATCATAGGACTTTTTGATGAGATCGTCTAAATATCTCTGGTAGTTTTCGAGGAGGTCTTTGGAGATTTGAAAGTCCGATCGCCCCAGGAGTTTTAGACCATATTCATAGTTCTGTAAACGTTTGTGGATGAAATCATAACTGGATTGATGAGTGTCTTTAGTGGCTGATTGGATAAAATCCAAAGCGTCGGCAGTGAAGTTCAGCTGAATACCGTGATCTTTGGAAAACTCTTCCGTGATACGTTTCACGGCTTCATCAGCGAGCAGTTTCCTCAGAACCTTTTCTTGATCAGTAACAAGCTCTTCTGTTACGACTAATTTTTTTATAGTAGTTGATGGAAGGTACTTCTCAAACTTGATGAGTATCTTTTCAAGGACACTCACAAGGCTTCGAGCCCCTGTTTTCTCAAGATGAGCGATGGAGGCGATTTTTTCTAAAGCCTTATCCTCAAAGTCAAGGTGAATACCATAAGCGGAGAAATCTCTTTTCTTTCCAAGAATCACACTGCTTTTAGGATTGGCAAGGATCTTGTAAAGTCCGTCGACACCTAATTCATTGAGTACAGCGATGACAGGAAGACGTCCTACAAACTCCGACTCAAAGCCATAGTCAATAAGATCCTGTTTGGCCACATGTTCCAGCCAGTTTTCCTTATCATTACTCTCTTCTTTCCCGTCAAACGAAAACCCCAGGGTTTGTGCATTCAGACGCTTTCTGATGATGTCTGTCATGCCCTGAAACGCACCGCTCATTACAAAGAGTATATTTTTAGTACTAATTCGTTTGCGTTCCACATGACCTGTTTTTTGGGCCTGCATGGCGGCTTCCATCTGAGAGGCAATGTCCATAGGATTCTTGAGATCCACTTCAGTCTCTT
>ENA-ORDP01000974-ORDP01000974.1-marine-sediment-metagenome-genome-assembly--contig:-NODE-974-length-16852-cov-5.332321_pt1 | contig 16852 bp, 15 predicted proteins | sample MGYA00248627_ERZ508539 | MGnify/ENA primary metagenome ERZ508539 (study PRJEB26208, sample SAMN05571518) | marine sediment metagenome | biome: deep sea; feature: Hydrothermal vent; material... | reverse complement strand
GAGATAATAAGTATCTCATATATATTTTTATTATTAATTGTCCCTTTTCTTCAGGGCAATCGCTACCTGTTACCCATAATACCTCTTTATATAATGTATATTTTCAGGGGCCTGGAATCACTAACTGCAGAAAACTTTAAAAGTAACCCTACTATTATAAAAGCAACCCTTTTGGTAACTATTTTTATTTCCTACGTGGGCAATTTTACTACTCTTAATTATAATAACTTCAACTATGGCGTTGAAACATCAACATCAAAGGAAATGTTTCAATATATTAAAAATAAAACAAATAAAGACGCATTAATTATTTTTTTAAAGCCGCGGATTCTTGCGCTATACGCCGGTAGAGACTCGATGACGTACAGTACCGGCATGCCCCTCGAAACGCAATGGAGATATATCAGGAAAATCAAAGCCGAATATTTACTTACTATTGATACCAGAAATCTTAAAGATTTCGATAATTATAAAGAGCTTATAAATGTAAAAAAAGATGCGCTTTCACTGAAATTTTCAAACCACGACTTCAAACTTTACCAAATAATGCAAGACAAGTAATCGGCAAGGAAACATTGCATCTCACATTATAGCTATATGCCAGAATACACAGGGTAACAAATTATTTTGTAAGTAATTTTTCCAGCCAACACCAGGCGAAGGCGAACGTGCTGTATAAATAGTAAAATTGATGATACAACATCCCCATTAAAGAAAATATCAACCCTTTCCTTCTATAGAACAAGAGAAATAACTCAATATTAATTAGCACTACTACTAAAAATGATACTGCAAACGTCCACCAAGGCACTATATTAAAAACTGGCAGCAAAAGTAATAGAAAAAACAAACAGCCAGCAATTGCCCTGAACCTTTCTTTACGCCCTACATTTAAATCATTGACAATACCCGTACTTTCGAGCATCAGCCTGGCCCAGGGGATTGCCCGGCAAAATATCTCGGTGTGCAGCAAGTTTAATAGCCGCCATTCCTTCAGGTGCGTACTTTTCATTTCCGGGAATAAAAGAATTTTACCGCCTCTGTTTATCAGTCTGTACCCAAGCTCGATGTCTTCAATCGATGGTCTTTTGAACATTTCCACATCAAATCCACCCGCATCATTAAATTCTTCTTTTCGCACTGCGCCACATCCCGACCAAAATGTCGAAGCTTCTTTCCGCCCTCTGTGATGATAAAAATGATGAACCAGATTTTTATATTGGGAGAGAAAATTGTTTGCAGGGGGATTTTCATCATATGAACCAAAAACAGCAACTACAGCAGGGTCTGCAAGAGCATCATGGATATAACTGACTGCATCACTGTGTACTATCACATCGGCATCAATCAGCCATATCACATTACCTTTTGCCATATTTGCCGCCATGTTTCTTGCTGCACCCGGCCCCAGACGGCCACCAGACGGGATAACTTCAGCGCCAAGATTTCTTGCTACATTCGGGGTATCATCTGATGAACTGTCATCCACGACAATGATTTCAAGCACGTCTCCGCGCTTCTTCATCTCAATTAACGGTGGTAAACTTTTTTCTATATAGCCCAGCCCATTGTAAACAGGCATTATCACAGAAATGGTTATTTTGTTATTCTCTTGTTTTTCCATGTAATCCATTATCTTCCTGAACAGTATAACTATTCATCTATGTTACCGGGTGACAAAGGTATGTTAAATTAAACCACCCCACAGCAAGTTGACGGGGTATTTTACAGGAGCGGTCCATGACTGCGAAAATTCTTTTTATCGCGGTCATGGACCGCTCCTGCAAATTTCGCTGCAAGCAGCGGAGAATTAATCCCTCAGAGATTAAAATAATCTGTGAATATTTATTTTTTTAGCAAGTAGATACAGCATGCAGGAAAGTCTTTAGCTTGACTGACCCGATTTAATGTTATCGTCTTCAACAAAGCTGTCACGCACAGGTTCATTCTTTATTTTAATTTCCTGGTATGTCGATTCTGTATTCACTGACATGTGGTCAATATCCTGGCCCAATAATTTTCTGCCAAGAAGCAGCCCCATTTCCACAGAATGATCTGAATTATTATATCTGAAGGTGCCCCCTCTTCCTGCAATATGTAACCCTTCAAAGCCACCTATGTATTCATTTATGACCTCGAGATTTTTTGTGTATTTCATATCATAAACCGGATATGTTTCCCGGGTTCTTACAATTGAAGCCCCTTCAACCTCATCTTCACTGATGAAATTCAGTTTATCAACCAGGTCTCTTACGCATCGTTCCTGAATTTGATCATCTGACATAGTCCAGATTTCATCTCCCATCGTACAAAAACATTCAAGCACCAAAGAGGTATGGTCATCATCAGGCACCATATCCTTACTCCAGTTCTTAGGCTCATGCATACGCCCGAATAAAATATCGGAGTCCTGGATATACAACCAGGTATCAAGGGATACCTGGTTTTTCTTTATCATCACATTAACCGTTATCAAATCCCTGAACTCCAGGCTTTTTGCGACTCTTTTGACTTCATCATTACTTTCAGGCTTTAAAATTTGAGCAAGCACCCCCAGGGGGATGGTAGAAACAACATCTGTCCCTCGAATACTATGCTCCATATTGTCTTTCTTATAAAGAACTTCATAATCATTATCTGCATGTTTTATAACACCCGTTACTGTTGCCTCCAGTAATACATCGTTACCTGTTTTCACTATGTCTTCCGCCATCCTCTCTGGCACGCGCACAAAACCGTATTGGGGATACATGAATTCGTCTATTAAACTTGTTACCTGCGTTTTATTATTCTTGGTCAGTGATTCACGAACAACTGTCCAGATAGACAGTCCTTTACTTCTTTGTGATACCCAATCTGATGAAAGTTTTTCGCAGGGAAGCCCCCAGACCTTTTCGGTATATTGCCTGAAAAACATCTCGTATAACTTGCTTCCAAATTGAGCCGTATAGGCCTCCTTCATGTTAGTGATACGTTTGTTAAATACCGCCTGCTTTAACATTGCCCAAAAAAATGCCACTGCGGCATGTATGATTGTAAAGGGTCCCGTCTTCTTCAATATATCTCCGAAGCGGATCGGGTAATAAAAATATTTCCCGCTATAATATATTCTGCTAATCCGTTCCACCATTACCAGTTCACCTTCCATAAGACGCCTGAACCATGCATTCAACTCTTCATTCTTGGAAAACCACCTGTGACCACCCAGGTCAAATCTGTAACCGCGATCCTCTATGGTTCGACATAAGCCTCCAACAAAACTATTCCTTTCCAGTACCGTTACTTTTCCTCCATTCAGGCTGACTTCATGGCCTGTAGCAAGACCAGCCGGACCAGCACCCAGTATAATTACATGCCCTGCCGGTCTCATGTATTTCTCCCTGCACGAACTGACACTATGCTGTTGTAAACTACGCTGAGAATCTGACACAAGACATACACAAATGCAAAAAGTACGGCACTTCCGATTATACTCCCCAAAAAACTCACAGAATAACCAGGCAGATAGTTACTTAAAAGATTCGCATGATAACTCTGCCCGGCAGTTCCTCTGATAACCAGCCAGCTTGTAGTGACAAACAAAGCCAATGCAAACAAACTACCAAGAGCAAGGCCTAAAGAATGGCCGCCAAATCGTAATGTAACACCTTCAAGATCTGAATCTTTGATCGTGGGTGAATTTAAATACTCATTTACCTGATCATAAATGCTTCTCGCATAAATCCGGTAAATTATCGCTCCTGAGACTGCCCCCAGTATGGTACCCCATAGCAATCCTATCCATGCCCCGGTCCGGCTTACCTCATATCCCGGAAGGAAAATACCCAGCAAATTAAGCGGACTCAGTTTGTCAACTGTAACGCCTTTGGATAAAGCAAGGTGGGTTAAAGCAAAAAAAGATAACCCCCCAATCAATCCGAGAACAAGAGCAAATAACTTCACATTCAGCTTTACTGTTGCATGAACAAGTTGATCATCAATTCGGACTTCCGGATGTTGGGTATTTTTTTTCATAACTGAATCTATTATTTTCCTCTGCAGCTAATCGGCCAGCATTCTCCACCACAAACCACGGATTAGTACCAACCCTATATACAAAATATGCATCAAATTCCATAAGACAGCGGTACAAAATCCTATTATCAGGCCTATACCACCTGCATACAGCATCCCGACCAGACTGCCAGACCAACTGACGCTATATCCAGGGAAATACTTCGCCAATTCCTTAAGGTTCACACCTATAAAGGGATCACCGGCATCTCCCTTTAACAATAAAACAGCCGTCAACATAAAAAGTAAAAATGCAGCAACGACCCCCACAGCAATGGACATCGCTAAAACATCCATTCTGGCAAATCCAACCATAAGAACAGCTTTATCTGCATTATCCTGAGTTCGCATATGATTTTCCTTGCAATCTTAAATGTTAGATAGTAATCGATAATAATGTATGATTTATATACTAATGTTATAGTTGGCTTTATACTAAATGCATAAGTTTATAAAAGCTATATGAAATTTAAAGATATTAATTCGTACTGGCCTGATTAAACACCCCGGCCATAAAGCCACCAGCGAAACACAAAGGGGTTAACCTGCCCTTAAAAGGCCGCATATCTGAACATTTAATAGCATATTCATTAACCCGGGATAACAGTAAATTTATAATAAAGTTATACAGTTAAATTACTAATATCTATAATAATACTTCGACGAATAACTGTATTTGACTCGACTTTCAGCATGGACGATAATTAAAATAGTCAAGATAAACATAACCTTGAAATATTTTTACTCATTTATTCAATATTGACCCGATCCTTGAATTCAAGACTGGTGTCATCTAGATCATTCCATAATATGGAGTTTTTATGCACATTTATCTGGCCGATCTCGGGCATAATTTACTTACCTATAGCTCTGATACCTTCCCGCTTGGAGTAGCAAACATTGCATCTTATCTGAGGGCTCATCACGACACATCTGAAGATATTAATGTATCCATATACCGTGAACCTCAAGCCCTTAAGGCTGCCATTGACCAGACTCCACCCGATATACTGGGTCTTTCCAACTATGCATGGAATGAAGAACTTTCAAACGATTTTGCCAAATATCTGAAAAACAGCAACCCGGATTCACTGATATGTATGGGTGGACCAAATTACCCGTTAACGGAGGATGTACAGGAATCCTTCCTGAGAAGCCTTCCCGATATTGATGTGTACGTTGATGGGCCAACATACGAAGGAGAAAGGGCATTCCTAAACCTTTTCAGGCGTTTTTCTGCGGTAGCCAGTAAATTGCCTGGCATCTTTGAAGAACCCATTGCAGGAATAGCATGGATACATCCTGAGGAAAAAACCTTCACTGCTGCTGATGCTGGTGGAGAAATCGAACGAATAAAGGATCTCGATGAGATTCCATCTCCCTATCTCAGCGGGATGCTGGACCCCTGGTTTGAAACCGGTTATTTTCCGCTGATGCAAGTAACGCGAGGCTGTCCATTCACTTGCACATACTGTAACTCAGGCGTGAAAAGAAACAATCGCGTTTATGCACACTCTATTGAGAATGTTAAACAGGACCTGTTCTATATAGCTGAACATATTAAACCGGAAATTGCCTTATGTCTGGCTGATGACAACTTCGGGATGTTCAAACGTGACGAGGAAATTGCAGACTACATCGCCTGGCTACAGGATCACTATAACTGGCCGCGTTATGTGCGCACAACAACGGGAAAAAACAACGGCTCGCGAATCATCAGGGTTATGAGAAAAACAAGAGGCGCTATGCCCATGACTGCCGCTGTACAGTCCATGAACCCGGAGGTACTGAAAAATATCAAGCGATCCAATATTAAACTTGAAACATTTCAGCAACTCCAGTCAGAATTAAAAGACCAGGGTATGCAGGCATACGGTGAACTGATACTCAGTCTGCCCGGGGAAACCAAAGAAAGCTTTATGCATTCTGTCAGGGATCTACTTGAAACAGGCTCAAGTCGTATTTCTGCCCATCAGCTTATGTTATTACACGGATCAGAGATGTCCACTCCTGAAAGTCGTGAAAAATTTGGTTTAAAAACACGCTTCCGTGTAGTAGCAAGAAATATAGGTAATTATACCGGCAAACCGGTGATTGAAGTCGAGGAAATGGTGGTAGACACACCTGAATTTCCTTTTGAGGACTACCTGGATGCTAGAGTCTTTCACCTACTATTAACGATATTTTACTACGAAGGCAATTTTGAAGAGGCATTCCAGTATGCGCAAATGGGTGGTGTCAAACCCTACGACTTAATAGTGTCAATGCAAAAAATGCTGAAAAAAGCACCCTCAAGATTCCAGGAAATTATCTCTGACTTTATCAGGGAAAGCAAAGAAGAACTTTTTTCAAGTCGTAATGAATGCATAGGATGGTCACGCAAGCATTACGAGGAACTGATAGACGGAACCCTTGGCGGCAATCTGCTTAGCAAATATTCCATGCTTGGCCGCTTTTTCGTAACACAGGAGGCACTCACATTTCTGGCACTTGTTATCGAAAAAGCGACTATACAAAAAGGATTCAAAATCGGGACAAATGAACTTGAAAATGTAATAGAATACCTTCGTAATATGCTGTTACATTCGCCATTTGCCAAATCAGTTGCTGAGGATGTTGAATGGGATACGGTTTATGACATAGAAGCATGGGCGAACGACAATTACAGCCAACCATTGAGCAACTATATGTCGACAGTCTCCACTCTGCATGCTCATGTTGAACCTGTACGCAGATCGATGATTGAAAACAAGGTGGAAATTTTTGGAGATCACCCTTCCGGCCTTGGAAAATTTACGCGCACCATGTTTGCACGAGAACTTCGTCGCACTATTGTACCACCTGCAAAAGCTGTAAAATAGTGATATCCCCAGGAAAAGGAATGCTATATGGAGAATGAAACACAGCCTCTTTTATCCATGATTATGCCTTGTTACAATGAAGAGGATCTTATCGGTTACACAATTCCACGCCTGGTACAGGCTTTCGAGACAAACGGATACCCTCTCGAACTCATTGCATGTGACAATGGCTCTTCAGATCGCACCGGAGAGTTAATTCAGGGTTTTGTCGACAGAGGCTTTCCTATTACTCTCCATCGTATAGAAGTGAACAGGGGTTACGGTAATGGTGTCCTGGATTCAATACCCCTTTGTAATGGACCGCTTATAGGTATAATACCTGCTGATGGCCAGATTGATGCTGAAGATGTGGTCAGGGTTTATGAGTCTGTAGCACGTTCCAGTAAACCTATGTTAGGAAAAGTATTCAGGAGGTTTAGACTTGACGGTGCATGGCGAACACTGGTTTCGTCATTCTACAATTTATTTATGCTGATGCTTTGGCCCAGTATTGGCTCTGTTGACGTCAACGGTAGTCCTAAAATAATGCACCGGGAGATTCTGGAAGCCATGAAGCTTGAATCAAGAGACTGGTTACTTGATCCGGAAATAATGATCAAGGCAGGCTATATGGGGGTGGCTGTTATCGAAATGAATGCATTTGCCAGGATGAGAGAACACGGAGAATCTCACGTTCAGGTCACTACCATCTGGATGTTTATTACAACATTGCTTCGATTCAGGTTTGGCAACAAATTGAAAACCTGGCATAAAAGTTATCTGGATAATATGAATTCAGGAGATAACGCCTGCTGATAACACGCAGGAAAATCCCGGAAACCTGTTGAGCTCAGGATGGTTCTACTATTACCTATGTAAGGCAGGTGCCTGTCCAGTACCCTGGTTTATTGTACTAATTAAAAATCTGGCCCTAGGAGCCTGTCGGACTTAGGATGATTCTACTGCGGCGGCGGGAAATCGGCCCATTTTCTCGATCTTTTTCGTTAAATAGGCCCACTATTCGCCTCAAAAGATCGAGAAAATGGTCTCAATTTCCCACTCGCCTCGCTACGAACACCTAAACCCGACAGACTCCTAGAAATTCTATAAATAAATTATTCTGAGTGGCCCCGATAACGATGATAATAAATCGCACTGAAATGAATTCAGTTATTGATCTCGACACAACATATGGCGGGAAAAAAGTGATGGTCCTTGGCGCATCAGGTTTTATTGGTAGATGGGTTGCCCGATTGCTTTGCAAACACGGCGCACAAGTCTACCTGTTTGTACGTAACCCGCCTGCTGCGGAAAAAATTTTCAGCGATTATAATATCCGGGGGATCATTGTAGAATCAAATCTTGAACAATCATTCATGACATTTTTAAACCAGTTTCAGAAGATAAAACCATCTATCACATTTAATCTTGCTGGATACGGTGTCGACAGAAGTGAACGGGATCAAGCCACAACCCGGCTGCTCAATACAGAACTGGTAGAAAAACTCTGTGATGCTGTTTCAGGATCAATAGACACGGGTTGGTCGGGACAGAATCTGGTACATACAGGCTCAGCTCTTGAGTATGGCGAAATCAGTGGTGACTTGTCAGAAAGCTCCTCTCCTCATCCAACAACCCTGTACGGACAAACGAAACTGGCCGGAACCACTCTTTTACAGAAAGCCTGCACCTCAGGTATTTTAAAAGGGGTTACAGCAAGATTATTTACTGTCTATGGTCCGGGTGAGCATAATGGCAGGTTACTCCCTGCCCTGATCGATGCCGCAAATAGCGGAAAACCACTACAGCTGACCGAAGGTCTGCAAAAAAGAGACTTCACCTATATCGGGGATGTAGCTGAGGGGCTCCTGATTCTAGGTGCCTGCGGGAAGTCTGGTGGAGGCATTATCAACCTGGCCACAGGTAAACTTACAAGTGTCCGTAATTTCACCGAAAAAGCCGCCAAAACGTTGTCTATCCCTACTGAGAAACTTGAATTTGGCGCCCTTCCAACCATGGCTGAAGAAATGGAACATTCACCAGTGAATATAAGTAACCTTGAAGAAATCGTCGGCTGGGTTCCACAAACTACGATAGAGGAAGGAGTTCTCAAGACAATCGGCTTTATTAGTGATCTGAATTAATTAAACAGAATTACTGATTGTGAGCGAATATTATTCATAGTAAGGTTATAGAAATTAATTTTGGCCTTATCTGTCAACATGTATAAAATTTCCGGAGTGAGAGAGTAATAGCCTTGGTACATAGCAAACGTGAAACTTGCCGGGGGTGTAATAGCAAACATCTGCATCGGTTTCTGGAATTAGGCCCTCAACCGCTGGCAAATTCATTTCTTGCAAGTGAAGAAGAATTTGCCAACGAGGCCAAATTCCCGCTTGATGTCTATTTTTGTGAGTCCTGCTCATTGGTACAGCTTCTGGATGTAATTGATCCGGCTGTGCTGTTTCGTAATTATATCTACGTAACCGGAACATCAGACACAATAGCCAGACACAACAAGGGCTATGCATCTACTGTTGTAGATTTTCTTAACCTGACCAAAGACAGTCTGGTCGTAGAAGTTGCCAGTAACGATGGCAGCCTGCTGAAATGTTATCAGGACCAGGGTGTAAAGACACTGGGAATTGAGCCGGCTGTAAATATTGCAGAGATGGCACGGTCAAAGGGTGTGGAAACCATTAACGAATTTTTCAATCTTGATACAGCCAAAAAGATCAGGGAGTCACATGGCGCAGCAGATGCAGTAGTCGGTAATAATGTGTTTGCTCATGTTGATCAAACCCGGGATTTCCTCCAGGGAGGCAAATACCTGCTAAAATCCAATGGTCTGGTGATCATTGAGATTCCATATCTGGGTGAGTTCATGAAAAGGCTGGAATACGATACCGTCTATCATGAACACCTGTGTTATTTCTCTATCACAGCACTTATCAGGCTGTGTGATGAGGTAGGCATGTCAATTGTACGCGTTGATCATGTGCCCGTACATGGTGGTTCAATAAGGATGTACGCGGGATCGGAAGAGCATTATCCCGAACATTCTAGGGAGGTCCTGAATTCTGCAGGAAATGAAGTGAAAGATGGACTAACAAGCCTGGCTACCTATATGAAGTTTGCCGAAGATGTTGAACATCAGCGTAAGGCGATCTACGAGCTGTTAAGCGGCCTAAAAGAACAGGGCAAGACGGTTGCAGGCTATGGCGCACCCGCCAAAGGCAATACACAATTAAACTTCTGTGATATTGATACAAAGTTACTCCCTTATACGGTCGATAAAAGTCCACTGAAAATAGGTCTCTTTACGCCTGGAATGCATATTCCAGTAAAGCCGGTTTCTACCCTGCTTGAAGATCAGCCTGACTACGTCCTTATTCTTGCCTGGAATTTTGCTGATGAAATCATGGGTCAACAACAAGAGTATCGACGTCGAGGTGGTAAATTTATTATTCCGTTACCTGAGCCAAAAATAGTATGAGAACAGCAGAATGAAGATAGTAATACTTGCAGGTGGACTCGGAACAAGACTGGCCGAAGAAACAGGGCTGAAACCAAAACCCATGATTGAGATTGGTGGCCGCCCTATTCTATGGCATATTATGAATATATACGCCAGCTATGGCTTTGATGACTTTCTGGTTGCATGCGGTTACAAGGGTGAAATAATCAAGGAATATTTTTCCCACTTCCTTATTCACAACAGTGACTTTATCGTAAACCAGCGAGATGGAACTCGTCAGATAATCAATAATAACAGTGTAAACTGGCGCACAGGGGTTATCGACACCGGACATGACACTCTTACAGGGGGGCGTATCCGCCGGCTACGCGAATGGATTGGCAATGAAACTTTTATGGTCACCTATGGCGATGGTGTCGGCAACATTGACATAAAAAAACTGCTGGCGTTTCATAAGGATCACGGGAAAAAAGCGACGGTCACGGCCGTCCACCCACCTTCACGTTTTGGTGCCATGGTTCTTGATGGGGACAAGGTTCAGGAGTTTTCAGAAAAACCACAGATGCAGGAAGGATGGATAAATGGAGGATTTTTTGTGTTCGAACCAGCCGTTTTCGATCTGTTAACTGACGACACAACAATCCTTGAACGCGAACCTCTTGAATATTTGACGCAGGAAGACCAGCTTATGGCTTATCATCACGACGGCTTCTGGCAACCAATGGACACAGTGCGAGAAAAACAGATCCTCGAAAAATTATGGGCAAGTGATACCCCCCCCTGGAAAACCTGGTAACTGACTACTGTTTGCAGCTGACAGACTACTCCGGGACATCATCCTGCCCGGTTTTAAAGACAAATCTTTTTTCACCCTTCAAATAGAAACCCAGGCCTGCCAGCCCAACAACAACCATAATCAGTCTCCACCCGAGAATCACCTCTGCCCCACCTTGCAAACTGAATAAATTAAAGAGACTTTCCAGTGCCGCCTCCCCTACTCCGATTCCACCCGGGGTTACTGGTAGTGAGTTGGCAAGATAACCAAGAGGGATAAGTATAATCATTTTAATATCTGCCCCGGCAGGGTTAGTGGCCTCTGATATCACAAGGGATACCAGCACCATCGTGGACTGAAGTATAAAAGAAAGTAAAAGCGCTTTAACAATCACTGATTTGTTATTTTTATACGAGTGTATGGTATGCAATACTCGCGTCAGGGTGTTTCCTATAAACGTTTTATTTTCGATCCAGTCTAGTATTTTACTATTGGTCACATCATGCCTGGCTCCGATAAATACTATGACCACTATTACAATCGTAAAGATCAGAGAAGTCCCTAACAATCCCACCAGTACTTTTTGCGTTTCAATAGCTTCTATAAAGAATGGCACAATGAGAAGCGGGAGTAACAGTAAACTGAACAGACCAATAAACCGGTCTAAAAGCAGAATAGTGATAACCTCCGTACGATCCTCAGAATTACCCTTGCTCGCATAGTAAATTTTTACTAAATCGCCTCCAGTTGCCCCTGGCAGATAGGTATTAAAGAAGAGCCCAATGAATGTCAATCGAACTGATGCAAGGAATGAAAGGTTCAAGTGATGCGCATTAATTAATATCTGTAATCGCCATGCCTGAAATACGGCTGAGACGGTAAAAAGTACAACTGCAAGTATGGTATACTCCCATGCTCTTGCCAAACCTCCCAATGATGACCAATCAATTGATCCTGACTGGACAAGGTAGTACAGCATCCCGACAGCAAGACCGGAACGTAGTACAATAGAAATATGTTTTTTTATTTTTAACAAGAAAACCATCTCTTATAAATTATTTTTGTTGCTGTATTTCAATGACGTAAAGAGCCGTAAGGTCTTTTTTTCAAGCGGATTATTTTCAAACATATGTTTTACATAAAAATCCGACGTATTTGTCTATAATATCAAAGTTCTGCAGTTTTCCATACCGAATAATTTGTGTTCTTTTATCCTGATAATGCCGGATATCCCGTTTTAATCATATTTACACAAAACGAGTTATATTCATCCAGAAACAATAAACACTATCAATATTTGCGAGTATTTGCGTCCATTTGCGGCTATCTCTTTGCTCCCCTTAACGGCAGTGCCTCTTTGTGTCTCACCGCCTCAGGCGGTGGGTTACCTGGTTTTAATTATTCTGCATCTGGCAAACAATGACTTCCCTTCAATGTCCTCAACAACCATCTGACAGAAAAGTAACTCTTTATTGAAAAGTCATCCAGCCTCTTTAATATGAAATTTGAGCGAAAATAATAACTGTCAAGTCTCGGTAGAACCGCTTTATCCTCTTTTTTCCCCAGGGCGCGAAACTCCGTTGTAACGCTTGCCTGGTAATTCCTGCGGGCAAACTCACGTGTATTGGCATTATGATAACCGAAGGGATAGGCGAAATATTGGGGTGTTCTTCCCAGTCTCTCGGATATCATCCGGTCAGCACTACCGCACTCCTCTTCAATTTGAATCATACTTATCTCACGCATATCCGGGTGGGTCTGCGTATGTGATTCTATATTAATTCCTTCATCATGAAGCTGTTCGATTTCACGCCAGCCAAGCATGTCATAGCATGGTACATTTTCATGGTTATATGGCCATTGCCTGTCATTATTTATTGCGTCTGTCGTGATAAAAACATGCGCGCTGGCACCATAATCCCGTAAAACCGGAAGCGCATGTGTAAAAACCGATTTCATTCCATCGTCAAAAGTCAACGTGACCCCATTTTCAACTTCGGGCTTTAATAAAGTCTCCAGATCATAGATCGGGATATTTCTGTCAGCCAATATGTCCAGTAGAGATGAAAATAAACGTGGCGAATAAGATATTACTGAACGCTTGTTATCAATACTGTGAAATGTGATGACTGCTTTCATATTAAAAATAAGGTCATAATGAAAAACAACCCTGCATGAATTAGCAGGATTCGTTTTTTACACATAGAAACCCGGCAAAGTTATACCACTGAAAAAAAGTTTCTGTTATCTGAAAACCATTTCTTTTAAATAGTTCTAAATTCTCATTCGCTCTGAATGATATTAATACATTCTCAAGCGATTTTTTTTACTAATCTCTTCTTCTGAATATCCATTTCTAAGTTTAAAATCATAATAAAAATCAACAAAAAACCGATTCATATTTGAATCGTTTGTCAAAATCTTGCCTGTAATAATCAATACACCCCCATCAACCAATCCTTGATATACCCTTTTAATAAGCGCATCTCTTTTTAACGGTCGTACAAATTACAAGGTCCAGCATAAAGTCACTATACTGGCATGTCTTATTTCCAGATCATCCGGCTTGTCGTTTAAATCTCCATACCTGATCGTTATACACTCACCCGGATTGGCCTCGGATATCTTCCTGCTCGCTCTCTTTATCATTGGCCGTGAACTGTCGTATCCGGTAAGCATACAGTCAGAACCAAGGGTATTGGCAAGCCGAATCAAAATTGTCCCTGTTGAAGATCCAAGATCCACAACAGTACTGCCCGGCACATAAAACTGTCTGGCTATCTCCTCAATCAGGCTCTGCTGCTCATGATAAAAAGGGATGCTGCGGGAAAGCATATCATCGAATACGGCAGCCACTTCTTCATTAAATTCAAAATCACTGCTACATGCAGTCATATTCAGTATCTACTGCCCTGTTCATAATCACTTACCTGAAATATCAATAAGCGGGTTTATAATACCAGCTGCAACCTGACATCAGCCTTCTTCCCGGGTGCATTCAGCCTGCAATCAGTAAGGGCTATACGGTTCATGATGTGTCTCGATATTCATAACGAAAGTGACTCATCGCGTACAGTCAAAAAATATAAAATACCAAACTATAAAATCGACAAAGGCAGTCTCCAGGAGTCTGTCGGACTTAGGATGATTCTACTGCGGTGATGGGAAATCAGCCTATTTTCTCGATCTTTTTCGTTAAACAGGCCCACTGTTCGCCTCAAAAGATCGAAAAAATGTCCTCAATTTCCCACTTGCCTCACTACGAATACCTAAATCCGACAGACTCCTAGTCTTCAACTACATGGGCCTCGAAAATCTTCTTTTCCTCATTCCAGGCCAACTCATTAATTGAGCCGTCCTCATTCAAACATTTTACTGCAGCCTGAGCCATATAAATTGCATGATGAGTATTATCATGTGCATAAAGACCCTGTCTTCCAAAACTCAATATCCCTTCCTGGCAATCAACCCATTCATCAACAATACCGAACCGTTTTTCATACCCTGTTCGATACAGGGGGTATGCATGGGACAACCGTCTGGAACATACCTCTGTCACTGCTGCGTTTACCGGTATACCCGCCGCCTTCAATCCTTCGGTAACAAGCTGACCCAAATCTTCGTCGGTCATCGTCCAGATATTATCTCCCTCAAAACAGGGTATTTCAGCACACAATACTGTTTTCTCTTTTGGTTCTTCAAGGTCAGTATAATTTTTTGTTTCAGATATACGAGTAAAGGGTATATCTGAACCCGGAAAGTAATGCGCATCAAACTCTGTAAACTGATCATTGTCAATTTGAACGTAAACCAGTACCATTGACCGGAATTCAAGAGAGTTTGCTGCTTTTATCACTTCACCAGATGCCGGTGGATCTATCAACCGGGTTAGTGCAGTAACCGGGATTGTGGAATAAATCTGATTCGCCAGGAAAATCCTTTCTTCTCCGTCAATTTCTACTGTGACCTCCCTGTTTCCGCCATCCATACGAGCTATTTTAGTTACATTTGCCTGCAAGTGGAGCTCGGCCCCCGCAGCAATCGCTGCATTTTTTAACGCCAGTGATATTTGCCCAAATCCATGTCTGGGATAATAGAAAATTCCCTTGGTACTCGCACCACCCGACCCTCCCGGTAAGAGCCGCTTTATCAGTTTACCTATCGAACCTGCAGATATCCTTTTGCGGGCCTGAATAGGTGACAAATCTGAAGGTTCAAGACCCCAGATTTTTCTGGCATAAGGAAAATAAAATTCCTTGCAAATCATGTTACCGAGTCCCTGCCGAAGTATGCTTGCGAATGTTTCGTTCTCTTCTCCCGCCTTTGTTGAGGGCAGTATTTTTCGTAACATATCGATACCTACCCCAAAGGCAAACCGGGGATGCATTCGCAATATGAGATCAACGGGTCGGAGCGGAAAATGGATCCACCTCCCCATTAAACGTATCCTTCCATGTCGGGGCCTGGTGAGCAGATCATCTCCTAGTAGTTGCTGAATGCAGTCCAGCACCTCCTTGTTTGCAGCAGGGTGCAGGCGGTGACTGCCATAATCGACCTGAATGCCCCCGAAATCAAAGCTGGTTGCATTCCCACCAATATGGTCTTGTTGTTCGAGAACAGTGACCTTTTTTCCCGCCTGTGCAAGCCCCATAGCTGCTGCCAATCCGGCCGGGCCCGCTCCCAGTACCACAATTTCAGTCACCACTTTTCTCCTCCCGTATACTACTATCTGTTACCTCATGAACCGGCAACATGGTCACAAGTAACCCTGCAGATAAACCTGATATTATCAGTACAACTTCCCATGAAATTGACTGTGCAACAACTATTGCTGCCGGTATACCAAATGGTGCCATGATGGCGGCTAATGCCGCCTCACGCACCCCTATACCACCCAGGCTCACTGGCACCAAGGCGATTATTTTTGCAAGTGGCCAGGCAAAAAACCATAGCATAAGGGGTGCTTTAATACCTACGGCACCTGCAAGTATTACATTCAGGCCCACAAGCCCGCTCTGGATTCCAACAGACAGTAAAAACCCTGAAAAAGCGATGTGAGGAGCCCTGACAAGCGATTCCAGCGCGTCTCTGAATTTCGCTACCACATTGCCAGCTTTTCCTGAATACGGTCTACAGGAACCCATAGAATGACCCCAATCCCGCCAATCACCATGACTAACAGGAAAATAGCCATCCCGGTCAATATCCTGGTCACATCCATTTCGGCCATTTCCGGAACCATTAGTCCTGCCAATCCCTCCATGGTTACCAGAGCAAATGTATCATTAACGCGATCTGCCATGCTACCCAGGGTAATCGCCTCTATCCGGCCATGGTCTTTTATTATCACAGCTGCACGAACAAAATCACCTCCGACTATTGACGGCAGGCACAGATTGGCAAATAATCCGGCACCATGCGCCCTGACAGCCTCTATGGGTGTGATTTTCACATTGACAGCAGACAACAACAGTTTCCACTTCATCGCAGAAATAATGTGTGCGGTAATAAACCCGGATATAATGATGCCCCATACCGATACCGGTATAGTCCTGAGCGCTTTAAACAGTATCTCTGTTGGAAGCCACCACAGCAGGAAAGCCAGAATACCAATACTGATTCCGGCCTTTAATGACAACCTGGCCCATTTCTTGCCTCCGGATGAACCGCCAAGCAGGCCAGAATAAAATGATTTGATCATAAACC
>ENA-ORDP01000973-ORDP01000973.1-marine-sediment-metagenome-genome-assembly--contig:-NODE-973-length-16861-cov-12.650958_pt1 | contig 16861 bp, 18 predicted proteins | sample MGYA00248627_ERZ508539 | MGnify/ENA primary metagenome ERZ508539 (study PRJEB26208, sample SAMN05571518) | marine sediment metagenome | biome: deep sea; feature: Hydrothermal vent; material... | reverse complement strand
GCCTTTTACTGTATACCCTTTAATATTATGTAATGTAAATGATACGGAATATTCAAATAGAGATACGTTTGGCAAGGTGCAAACTGAATACTTAAGGTTCTCAGTTATTTCTTTAGCCACAATAACTCCATGCACATTTACATTTTTACCTACATTGTTTTTTAACCAACCCATATATCTAGCGATTTGCCCTATTGCTTTATCTGGGCTTCTAGCTCGCTTTAATTCAAAAGCATATAAGTTACCATCATTATCCACTGCTAAAATATCAATAGGCCCAACCTCAGTTGGATATTCAATTCCATTTCTTTTGTCATTATCAATAAATAATTTTAAATTTTGGTTATTTATTTTAATATTATTTATATTGTGTGCTAGGAAGTCACGTAATTGATACTCGAGCTGAAAAGCAATATCAGATTGAGACTCGTTATTTTCATCAAATTCTTCTTCGTCATAAGACTCTAGAATTCGTTCGTTATTTAATTTTAGCACACGGTATTTTTCAAGCCGTGAAATACCTTGTTTGGTTTTGGCTCCGGGCCAATAATTTTCTATAAAATCATCAAGCAGTTCATTCGATTCAAGTATATTTAAAGCATAACCTTTTTTAACTCCGCCAGCTTTTCTCCCTTCGAATTCTGGTGCTAATGAAATATCATAGTCATTAAACTCAATTTCTTTTAGAGCGAGATATTTTTTAACATCTTTATAGGGCATGTATGGTTTTTCGGACATGAATTATTCCTATCAGAGGCTAACTATAAGTAGTGGACCTAAATGTCCAATACGCTTTCGGACATTTAGGGGGCGCTAAAATATCTATTTTCATGAATTCAACAGGTTACCATTTTTTAGTAGGACAAAATGCACTATTTGTGTCTCTATGGGCAAGATCCATTGGTTTTCAAGGCAAACGATCCAATAGAGTTTTTGCCTGTTTTCTTTCATTCCCGGTGACTTCCCGATAACCCCGGGTATAGGGCCAGCCATAGCTCCAGCGATAGGGGGTGAGCCAAAACGGTGAACCACCGGCACGGACTCCGGCGCGCATGATGTTGGCCAAGTGCGGGTTTTCGGTTTTAGATATACATTCTTTCAAGGTGTTGTCCGCCGCCAATCGTTGTGAGTAACTGCCGCCTAGCCAATAGGTCTTATCGTGATCCACACAACAATTATGCCAGCGCTGGGGGTCGTTCGGCGGGCCATCGGGAAAGCGGCTACAACCATCGGTGCTAAAAGGTTCCAATTGCCCGGAGTATTCGCAAGCCGTGATCGAAAATAATATCAAACATGCCGGGATGATTTGGCGAGGTATTGAAAAGGGTCTCACTGGCCCGGCCAAATAAATTCAATGCGCAGGCCGCTGGGTTCGATGCACATCATATGATGGGCCGGACCCTCTTGCAGCAGTTCCGGTGCAAATTCAATAGCCACACCCCCGGCCTTGGTAAGCGTTTGGTAGACTTCATCCAGTTTTCCTTTGGAGTCGACCTTGATGGCGAGGTGATGCAGGCCTACATTGTGATGGCGATCAAAGGCGGTGGCGTTGCCGGGGTCTGCCACTTGCCATAGGGTGAGCATGATGTGACCGTCGCTTACAAAGATGGCGGGATAGTCCGGATTCCGGCGTATTTCGTCCCAACCCAATAAATGTGTAAAAAAGGCGGCGCTGGCCTCGAGTTGCGTAACCGCCAGGCCCACATGGTGAATCCCTGAAGTGATCATGCAGGAGATAGTACTCGTCCAGCCGGTGAAATATCAAACCAAAAAGTGGTTTTATCCGTGGTGGGTTGTATGATTCTGGAAACATAATCAGTTGGGTGTATAGTGTTGATGAGGCTGGGCGCAAATGCCAAGCACAGGAGGAGTCGAATGACTGATAAAAAGATCACCCAGTATCCCGGAAATGAAGTCGACGTAACCTGGAACGGTCGCTTGTGCATCCATATCGGCGAGTGCGGCCGCGCCAAGGGCGATTTGTTTGTGGGTGGCCGCCAGCCTTGGTGCCTGCCTGACCTCGCTTCCCATGAAGAGGTGAATGATGTGGTGACGTCCTGTCCCACCGGTGCCTTGGTCTTCGAGGCGCAAGACGGTAGTTCCAAAGAGCAGGTGGAAAATGAGAACACCGTTGTCGTGTCCTACAATGGACCTTTCTTCGTTCGTGGTGATTTGGATATTGAGGGTGTCGATGATGACATGCCGGGCACCCGATACCGCGCCGCCCTGTGCCGTTGCGGCGAGTCAAACAACAAGCCCTTTTGTGATAACGCCCACGAAAAGATCGGTTTTCAGGATTACGGTGCCGTCGGCGAGAAGGGTGATGGCCTGAGCGCCCACGGGGGCAAACTCAGCATCAAGCCTTTGCCCGATGGGCCGCTACTTTTGTCCGGTAACTTCAGTATTAAGGCCAGCAGCGGTCGTGTGGCCTGGCAGGGCACCCAAGTCGCCCTATGCCGTTGTGGTGCCTCCAAGAACAAACCCTTTTGTGACGGTAGTCATAAAGAAGCAGGGTTTAAGAGTGACTAGGGTGTAGAACTGAACCCATGAATGAGCACGAGAAAATCAATTACGTCGAATTCCCGGCGAAAAATATAGAGGCGGCAAAGGAATTTTTTACCACCGTGTTCGGTTGGTCATTTATCGACTATGGCCCTGAATATACCGCTTTTTCCAATGAAGGTATCAATGGAGGATTTTTCAAGTCAGGGCTGGTATCTTCCACTGACAAGGGTAGCGCGCTGATCGTTTTCTACAGTAATAATCTGGAACAAACCCAATCTAAAATAGAAGACGCGGGTGGTTCTATTTTGAAACCCATCTTTGAGTTTCCCGGTGGACGGCGGTTCCACTTTGGCGACCCTAATGGTAACGAATATGCAGTGTGGTCAAACGTGTAGAGGAGAAAAACTATGGCAAATGAAGGTTATCACGAAGAAATCAGTGACTTGTCCGATGAGACCCGGGATATGCATCGGGCGATTGTTTCTCTAATGGAGGAGTTGGAGGCGGTTGATTGGTATAACCAGCGGGTGGACGCTTGTCAGGATGGCGATCTCAAGGCCATTCTTGCCCACAACAGAGACGAAGAAAAAGAACACGCGGCCATGGTGCTTGAATGGATACGGCGTAAAGACCCCGCGTTTGATAAAGAGCTTAAAGACTATTTGTTTACTGAAAAGCCTATTGCCCATAGCACATGAAATACATCAGTGCTGTCCCGTTAACAAAATCTTGTTGTGGTGCAATCATGCCAATATACAGGTAAATGGAACAATTAATGCTGTTGGAGACATGAAATTTGAACAACCTCTCCCGTCATTCCGGCGAAGGCCGGAATCCAGTGGTCTCAACGGCTTCCTGGATGCTGGAACAAGTCCGGCATGACAACGTGCAGTTAACGGGACAGCACTGAAAATACATATGGATTATTCCTTTAAGCTGGATTTCAAGGTTAGAGATTACGAGTGCGACATCCAGGGGGTGGTGAATAATGGGGTCTACCAGAATTATCTGGAGCACGCCCGGCATGAGTTTTTGTTGGTGTCGGGGATCGATTTTGCCGAGTTGGTCAAACAGGGGGTAAATCTCGTCGTCACCCGCGCTGAGCTTGACTATAAGTACCCTCTGCATAGTGGAGAGGCATTCTGGGTAGGACTCAATCTGCAACAGCTATCAAGAATCAAGTTTGCATTTCTTCAGGACATCTATCGGTTATCCGATGATAAATTGATCGTATCCGCTCGAATAATGGGCGTCGCCCTCAATGAGCGGGGCCGTCCGTTTATATATGCTCCCGTGGTGGGACTATGTCAGCAGTAATAAGGCGCCGTAAGCGAGTGTTCGGCTGTTTTTAGTTGACTATTTTCCAGGCGCCGTCCGATTGACGGCAGGCCGTACCGTAGGCCGCTTCCTTTTTGCCACCCACAATGACTTCGGTTTGATATTCACGGCAGTTCTGGCCGGTACTGCTCCGGTAGGAACTGGTGGGTACCATGGTGACGTGGGCGCCACTATGGGGGTTTTCCCAGTGACTGCTCTGTCCCGTACGATTGTGCTCAAGGACGTCTCGGGCCCGGGCCTCGTCGTGTTCATCGAGATGGCGGCCAAGGTTGGATCCCACCATGGCACCTGCAAGGGCGCCTATCGCGATGGCTGCATCCCGGCCATGCCCCCCGCCTACCTGGGCGCCCAATATGCTGCCAACAATGGCGCCAGTGATACCGCCCACCCCTTCTTTGGTGGCAGTTTCACAGCCGGTAACAGATAGGGCTAAAAGGGTGGCAGTTGTGATGATGATTGTCTTTTTCATCAGGATTCTCCGAGTGGATATCAATACAATTAACGCAACAAGTACACTATGGGTGACAGGGGAGCGGTGAAAAAGTTCTTAGTCCAGACCTGTCCTTACAGGCCCTATTGTACAGGGAAATACCCGCATGGCCTAAACCTGGGCGACTGGCGTTAGTAAGCAGTGGACAGGCAGTAGACTCGTCGAAAAGACGGCGGTGTCCTTGTTATGGGTTCGACGCTTGGCTAGGGTAAGGGCAGGATGTCCCAAAAACAATCACTCCAACCTGGCCTGAACTTTGAGGCCAATCACCAGCCTCTTTACGAGCGAGTGCCGCCCCATGATGGCTATGGTCGGCCACTTTCAGATTTTATGATGCTGATACCTGGTTTGCGGGAACTGACCGACAGGGAGTTCCAGAATAAGGTGGCGACTTTGGAGGCGGTACTCAAGCAGTTTCATGAGGTAGTGTTCATTGATCTCAATGTTCCCCTCAACCTTTTGTGGGTGTCGGTGCGGGCCAAACCGGGGGTGATTCTGGATGTCGCCACCACGGTGAAGTGTTATGTCCCCGAGGCCCTTCTCGTCGGACATAAGTGCGAATGACCTCATTTACATTATTTGTAGGTTCGAATTTATTCGATCTTTCCAGAGTCTAAGGAAATTCTGATCAATTGAACTTGAACCGCCAAGATGCCAAGAATTTTCTTTATAAAAAGCAACATGCTATTAGCTTGGCGCCTGAGCGTATTAATCAAAGGTTCCCTAACTATAGGCTTGCTCAATGTCCTTGCGGGTGAGAACGCCATAGATACGCGGGGTGTGGCTGCGGGCTCCGTGGGTGATGTAGAGGGCATCAACCTTGTTCTGGTTCAGGGTGTCGAGGGCATCTTGTAAACTGGCCTGTACGTGTGAGCGGGTCAGGTCTTGACGTACCGCTGGAATTTCCAATAGATCTATTAACTTCACCACGTCGACATTGTTGGTTTCGATGTCATCATTAGGGCCTTGCAGTTGACGGGCAAGATCCGCTGCCGGCAATAAGGCCTGAGGACCATGTTCGCCACGCACCACAATCCACTCCGGTTTGGTCTTTATAATTTTCCTTGCCTCTTCCAGTCCAAGCAGTTGGGGCGCAGTGACGAATTGGGTGTTCATTACCTTGACGACGCCAATACGCCGTAGAGATTGGGCCATCGGGTCATTACGGTAGTCCAGGCCCAAGGATTGCAGCAGGGCGAGATAGACCGGTTTGCACTTAAAGAGTTCTCCACTCACCAGTCCGGCGCCGATCACTGCCAACATTCCTGGCAAGATGATGTTGGGGTTGGCGGTCAACTCCAGTAGTGCCATGAGCGCCGCCAAGGGTGCATGGAGAGTGGCACCCATCATGGCGCCCATGCCCACCATGGCATAGAACCCGTGAGAAGCCACATTACCGGGCAATACCTCAGCGGCGACAAGACCGATTGCCCCGCCCGCAGTTGCACCGATCACCAGGGTTGGGCCGATGATCCCACCGGGCATACCTAAACCGATGCTGATACTGGTGGCCAGGAGCTTAACTATGGCAATGCCCACCAGTACACCCAAGCCCATTTCGCTGAGCAAGGCGCCCGATACCGTGTCATAACCAATCCCCATGATTTGTGGAAAGGCCAGGGCGCCCAGACCAACGATCAGACCTGCCAAGGTGGGTCGTGACCAAATGGGTAGACGGCTACTGTAATGCTGGGTGCGTTCTATGATGCGCACAAAGAGTGCGGCGAGGATGCCGATCCCCACCCCCAGACCTAGCACTATCGGGAGTTCGAGTATTGAGCCCATGGTGAGCGCGGGCACTACAAAGGCGGGGGAGGCGCCATAGACCCATCGGGTGAGTGCCGTGGCCGATACCGAGGACAAAATGACTGGCGTAAAACCGGTAATGGTGTATTCCATCATCACTACCTCCATGGCGAAGATGACACCGGCCAGGGGGGTATTAAATCCAGCAGCGATAGCTGCGGCCACACCACAGGCCACCAGGGTTCGGGTGCTGTTATTGGGTAGCCCCAACCACTGACCCAATTGGCTGCCGCTGGTGGCGCCGAGATGAATACCCGGGCCTTCCCGTCCGACGGAATGCCCGCTGATAATGGCGAGGCCGGCAGCGAAAAACTGAACCACGGCGTTTAGTATCGGCAGCCGTGCCTGATGATAGGCCAAACGCTCCAGGACATGGACCACGCCCACCTGTCGAGCGGGTACGGGTAAGTAGTGCCACACCACACCTATAATCAGGCCCGCCAGGGTGGGCAGTGCTACCCGTTGCAAGGAGGAAAGGGATGAGTAGCTCTCTGCGCTATCGCCGCCCAGGAACAGGGATTGTGCAACATCGATAAGCCCGCGAAAGCCAATGATCACGCCCCCTGCCAAGAGTCCCACTAGCAGCCCCAGGGCCGCCAATTGTGGCACATTGTCTACCGTGGCAAGACGCAAACGTAGCCTGGAAATGTAAAACGGCAGGTTGTGCCGAAACCGCCGCCAGCGCCGACGGATCGGCTTGAAGCGGTTGAGCACGGGACCCCAATCAAATTTTAGCTTGGATGTGATGATGTGAGTGCATCCCCGGCATAGGTTAGAAGGGAGCACATTCTACCGGGAACCGGGGGTGACGTAATCAGGTGGTGATAAATTTAGTGGCTCTTTCCATGTTGGGTGGGTAAACGGCCACATTACCACGGAGGCGCAGAGTTCACAGAGCAAAACTTGCTAGGTTTATTGTCTCTGTGCCCTCCGTGCCTCCGTGGCAAAATATTGGAATCTATGACAAAAAGAAGCCCTTATTCGTGTGTGCCCACAGCATTTCAGAACGGCAGATCCAGACCTGATCGCGTGGTGTTGAGTAGATCACGGAATTGATCCTGAATCTGAGACAGGGTGGCAGCGTCATCGGCCTCAAACCGGAACACCAATACCGGTGTCGTATTGGATGCCCTAACGAGGCCAAAGCCGTTGTCGAAATCAACACGCAGGCCATCAATGGTGCTCACTTTGGCATCCGGGAAGCTCGCGGCTTTGACTAACTCCTTGATCAGTTGGTGATGGGCGCCTTCTTCCATCTTGAGCTGGAGTTCCGGGGTATTCACGGTGTCGGGTAAGCCGGAAAACACCTCATCGGGGTGACGGTCATCCTTGGATAGGATCTCCAGTAATCGGGCTGCGGCATAAAGGCCATCATCAAAGCCATACCAGCGTTCTTTAAAAAAGATATGACCGCTCATCTCTCCGGCAAGCGCGGCACCGCTGGCCTTGAGTTTGGCCTTAATGAACGAGTGGCCGGTCTTCCACATGGTGGCCTGGCCACCGGCCTTGGTAATTGCGGCGGGCAGGGTGCGTGAGCACTTAACATCATAGATAATTTCGGCCCCTGGGTTGCGTTCAAGCACATCCCGGGCAAACAGGATGAGTTGGCGATCGGCCCAGATGATGCTGCCGTCGGGTGAGACCACGCCCAAGCGATCACCGTCGCCATCAAAAGCGAGGCCTACGTCTGCGGGCGCTTCGTTTAGTGCCTCCATCAGGTCTTTTAGATTTTCAGGCCGACTGGGGTCGGGGTGGTGGTTGGGAAAGCGGCCATCTACTTCACAGAACAGTTCTTTGAGTTCGCATCCCAGGGCCTTGAGCAGCCGGGGCGCGATGGTGCCAGCCACGCCGTTCCCACAGTCCACCACCACCCGCATGGGACGGGCAAGCTTGATGTCACCGAGCACCCGCTTGACGTAAGCATCCACCACGTCGTCTTGTTTTAAGTTGCCTTCGCCCTGGTGTAGACGATCGTCGATGATGCGTTGACGTAAATCCTGGATGGTTTCACCGGAGAGGGTTTCACCCGCCAGCACCATTTTGAGACCATTATAGTCAGGGGGATTGTGACTGCCGGTGACCATGACCCCGGATGCGGTGCCCAGGTGGTGGGTGGCAAAGTACAATAGAGGTGTCGGCACCATGCCTATATTGATCACGTCGCAACCGGAGGCCATCAGCCCTTCAGCCAGTGCGGCCGCCAACGTTGAGCCCGATAAGCGACCGTCCCGGGCGATGACAATCTTGTCACGGCCCCGATCCAGGGCCTCACTGCCGATGGCTTGGCCGATGAGACGCACTGCATCGACAGTGAGGGTCTTGCCGACGATACCGCGGATGTCATAGGCCTTGAAAATCTCTGGGGCCAGATCCGAACGGGTTTGTGGTGCTGAAGTAGAAGTAGACATAGTTGCCGTGGCGTCTGAGGTGCGGGGTGGTGGCGTCACCCCGGGGCTAAAATCGGCGCACATTATAAGGGCCAGCCCTAAAAATAGACAGGGCTAATGGGGACCTTGCACGGCGGATTCACGCCAGTCCCTATTTTCAATAAAAACACAAAGATACCCCCCATTACTGGACAATCCCCGGCATCCGTGGTAAAAAGTAGTCTCAAATCAACGGACGAGAGACAGATTGCGGCGTTCATCACTCGAAGTGGTCCCTGCACACCCCTCCCAAGAGCGCGCTTTTCAGCACCTCATGCAGGCACATCACTATCTTGGTGCGCTGCCCAAGATTGGCAATACCCTCTGGTATATCGCAGCAGCAGAAGACCAATGGCTCGCACTGTTGAGCTTTTCAGCGCCCGCCCTCAAATGTTCTGCGCGGGATCAATGGATCGGATGGAGTTATCGCCACCAGTATGATCGACTCAATCTGGTGGCCAATAACTCACGTTTTTTGATCCTGCCCGGTTGTCATCACAAGAATCTGGCTTCGCAGATCTTGTCCCAAACCAAACGCCGGATTCAGCAAGATTGGCTGGATCGTTTTGGCTACCCCCTGCTACTGCTGGAGACCTTTGTGGATCCCGACCGCTACCACGGCACGATCTACCGCGCCTCGAACTGGATACTGGTCGGCTCAACCAAGGGGTACCGGCGTACCCGGGAGGGATATAGCGAGCGGACAGCATCCACCAAGCTGGTCTTTATGATGCCACTACAGCGCACAGCGTGCGTACTGCTCTCTCGCCCTTTACTCAATGACCGTTACCAGACAGGAAGAGCGAGAATGAAACTGACTGCCAGGCAGATGCTATCCCTTTACGATTTCTTCAAAGCCATTGATGATCCTCGCAGAGCGCAAGGAAGAAAACATCACATGGCCTCGACACTTGCCCTTGCAGCAGCGGCCATTCTCTGTGGCATGCGTGGCTATAAGGATATCTCCCTCTGGGTACAAGCACTTGGCGATAAGGCGCGCAGCCGCTTCAGGTGCCGGAAAAGAAACGGTAAATATGAGGTGCCAAGCCGTACGGTGATTCGTAATGTCTTGATCGGTGCTGACCCGGAACAGTTGAACCAGGCACTGAACGCCTGGAATGCCCAATATGGCAGCCTGGATGAAAGCCTGGCCATCGATGGCAAAACCATGTGTAACGCCATTGATGAAACCGGCAGACAGACCCATATCATGAGTGCGATTGGCCATCAGAGTGGCCAATGTTACACCCAAAAAAAGTCGGCACACTCCCGGTAAAAGGCAGTGATGAAGAAAAGCAGACCAATGAGATCAAGATTGCTGCACCGATGCTGGATGCCATTGAGATTGAAGGCAGAACCATCACCGCCGATGCCTTGCTCACCCAGCGTGACCTGGCCCGCTATCTGGTGGAGGACCGGGGCGCAAACTATCACTTTACGGTAAAAGGGAACCAGTCCGTACTGCTCGAGGCGATCGCCTTCCATTTCCAGAGCCCTCCCGGTGTGGCTGATTTTACCCAGACGGGTAACGGGAAACATGGCCGGATTGAGACGCGGAAGATATGGACCACAACAAAACTGAATCACTACCTCGACTTTCCCCATGTCGGTCAGTCCTTCATGATCCAAAGAGAATCTATTGATAAAAAAACGGGCGAGACCAGCCAAGAGAGGGTCTATGGCATCACCAGTACACCGGCGGACCAAGCAAGCCCGGAACAGGTTCTTGCAGATAACCGGGGGCATTGGCGTGTGGAAAGCTGTCACTACATCATTGACTGGAATTATGATGAGGACCGCAGTCAGATCCGTACCGGCTTCGGGCCTGAAAACATCACCCGATTGCGGCGATTTGCAATCGGCCTTCTCAAAAGCAAGAAGAGCAACGAGACCATGCCGGAAATGATGAAGAAACTGCTGCTAAATACGCGGGCAGTCTTTGATTGCCTGAAAATGACGCAAAACTCTAATCCACTATCAATGGGTTAGGTGTTAGCGTAGATTAGCCGTGGGGGTAGAAGGGATTATCAGTTAATAATAGAAGTGTCCTAAAGTTTGTCCCCCTACAAAATCAGGGCGCCAACCCATACGCAGCAGCCAGCAGCTTGGCAAAACCGGCAAAGGTGAGGAGCGCGTTGGGGCAGTAGTTACCACTGCCACAGCCTTCGGCGTAACTCTGGTTGCCCATTTCTTCCATCCAGCCGCAACCCGTATTCGCACTGGTGACATCATTCCACACCCCCTCGGCACAAGTGGGCTCTGAGGTATAGCCCTTGGAACGCAGAATCATCTGCGCCGCCTGGTCTTTAGTGAAGCCCTGCTTGGGACAATAGAGGGTATTACCCCCATCACAACCCGTGCTGAATCCCTGGTTGTCGGTGTGCATGTCGCTGATAGAGGTCGCTGCAAAATCACTGGCGCTGGTGACATCGCTATACTTCTGTGTAAATGGCGGTGGGGTGTAACTACTGGTTAAGGCGGCCTTGATCAACCACAGCGCCACGGTCTCCCGGGGCACAATCTGATTGGGACAGAAGTTACCACTGCCACAACCGGTGACGATTTCGGCATCGGAGAGGACCAGGCTGGAGGTGTAGGCGGCCTGGGTGTTTACAACATCAGCAAATGGTTGGGGCCAGTCATTGGCATTGAGCGGATCGGTGCCGTTGGCGATTTCGCTGGTGTCCGGGGCGCCGTCGTTGTCGTCGTCTGTATCCGTGATGTCTGGCGTGCCATCCCCATCTGTGTCAACACTCCCGTTAACAATCGTTACCGTAAAACCGGTGCCGGTACCCGCGATTACCGCAACAGTAATGGCGTTTGCTACATCGGTGAAGGTCTCGCCCACCGTCCACATGGCCCCCGCATCATTCGGATTACCATCATTCGTGTCATCGACAACTTGAGCATTCCGATCACCCAGTGTTGTATCAACATTATGGATGATCACGGCATCATCGGGGATGTTGGCATCGTAGCCACCTGATAAACGCCGGGCCTCAACGGTGTAAAAATTTGTGCTCGATCCTCCGATGGGAATTTGGGCCATCAGGTAATCCGTACCGTTTGTGGGCAAACCCAACCGTTCCAAGGTGATGGTCTGACTGCCTGTAACGTTGATTTTACGTGCTGGGGCAATCCAGCCTAAAAAGTCCTTGTGGTAAGCAATCGTGTGGACACCGACGCAGCCGTATTCCGGGTCCTGGCTTCTCGGCGGGCAATAGCCGAATGCGTCGCTCATCGGATCCCATGATGAGTCGTAGGTCGCACCATACGGTCCGGAGGAATGCGGGAGCCCGAAACCGTGACCCATCTCCTGGGCCAACACCCCGTGGGTTCCGTACCCCCAGGGGGGCATCCAGGTCGAACTGTAGGATCTGCCACCGTCGTAAGGAATCCACCAGCTCCCGCCCCAGGCACAACAACCGATCGACTCATTGAACATGTAATTAATGCCGCTAAAGCTCGGAAAATAGACTGAGGAATCAGCCACGCCGGCACAATCGCTCGCCATCAGCCCAAGGTTCGCGGAACTCGGAATGCCATACTGTGCCTTAGTTTTAGGCAGATTAAACCATCCCACCACTGTACTGCCGCTAAGATTGATATTGTTGTAGGAAAGCTCCTGCCAGTAGTGATCCATGCCGGGATTGGAGGCACCCATCAAGGTGTCAAACCATGTTGAAGGATGCGGGGTTGTCGCCGTCGAATCGGCGAAACGACACAGTATCGTCACCCACGGTTTGGAACCGGTGATACCCTGGACTAAAGGGCCACTGATAGGCGAGACCGCTTCCCCTGCCGCAGATACGAAATCCAGGCCAGAAACCTCGAATACGGTTGTGGCTCGTCCCACCGCTTGGGGCCCCCATCGGCCCCTAACAGATACACGTTTACCGTTTAAGGCGCGCATGCCGCCTTTCGCCCCAACAAGCGTTTCTTGTATCTGCAGTTGTATTGATTCTCCCTGATCATTGGTCAAGATAGACCGCTGCCGAGGCACTGCATCTACCGCTGGAGGCGGATCACCCCAGATCCCATGCAGGGTCCCGGTGATCACCTGCTCATTGGCATACGCTGCGCCACACAGTAACGCCGACCATAGCAAGATGGTGGTCAGAAAATATTTGATGGGCATCGCGGGGAAGATTGCGGACGGCGATGGGCAAAATGTAGGGTCCATTGGTTTTGATAGCTCGCGATACCAGCCGACCAATGCCCGCAGCGCCCACGCTGACGCCGGATCGGGCGAATCGATCAACTCAATAGAAAAACGGAGACAGATTTATTACCCGCGTTGGCAACTACACCGACGGGAGTCGGCCCATACAACAGCCCTATTTATCAGCCTAGTCAATACACACGGTGTCTGCAAGTTCCTTGCTGTGAACTATGGATTCTTCTCTGTGTGCTCTGAGCCTGTGGCAAAGTGTGCTCTGAGCCTGTGGCAAAATTTTCTTTTGTCATTTGATTTTACTCATCGCCCCTCGCTACTCGTCCCTGCTTTTAAGGCACCAACCCAAAGGTCTTGGCCAACAGCTTGGCAAAGCCCCCTAGCGTGAGGGCCTCATCAAGACAGTAATTGCTGACGTCGCAACCTTCTTATAACCTTGACTTTTTGCACAGTCACACATAGCCTGTGTCAGCATGAAAAACATTACGCTAAGCATCGACGAAAAGGTACTCAGAGCGGTACGGCGCTACGCGGCCGAGCGGGATTCTTCAGTCAATGCACTCGTGCGCGGGTATCTGGCCAGCATCGCGGCGCGCAAAGACCAGGCCAAAAAAGCTCGAAAGCGAATCAAGGAGCTGAGCGCCCGATCAAGCGCACGCATCGGATCGAGATCATGGAAGAGAGACGAGCTGCATGAACCTAAAAAAATCAGTTAAGCCCGCCTACCGAACGAAAAACCACCCAGCATGATGTCTTGCACTCACGATTTTGACGAATTAAGCCAGCGAAGCTAACGCATCAGGTGGGTGTAATTGCCGGCCCTTGAGATATTTCTTCACCGCCTCGCTCAGTATACGATACCAACACTCAATGGGACTCAACTGCGGCGCAATTCGTTTAAGCTGTGAAAAGAATCGCGACATACGCCGGTAGGCCGCCATCACGTCTTGGCGGCGGCCGTGGCTGTGCGTGATCGTGAGGGTCTGTTTGCCGCCATGATGAACAAGTTTACCAACACCGTGCAGCAATAAGGGGCGTGAGGTAATGGCTTCCAGGTGCTTGTCGGGTACCGCCAGGCGAACAAACAGATTCCACCAGTTATAGATCAATGCAATCATGCGCGCCATCAGTCGACAACGTTTGATGTCTTGTGTAACAAAGCCACCCCAGCCCCACTGGTTTTTCATTTCATCAAACACATTTTCGCAGTCGGCACGATCCCGATAGAACTGGGATATCGTTAAGACTTCATGGGTTAAGCTGGTGACCAGTACGGCATATTCATAGGTCTTTAAATCTTCCGCCGCTTCATCGATCTTTTTTAACGCACGTCGGGCTGAGTCATCACTCACCACCTTGTTCATACCCAGTAGCTTCGAGTTAACCCGGTCCGATAATAAACTGGTCATGTGCGCATAACGATTGTGCCCGGCCAGGATGGATAACAAGAACGAACCTAATACATCCACTTTCTTGGGCGCGTTGTTACTGGCATAGGTCAGCGGACAGTCATCGACCCAGGGTTCGAACAGGTGGCCTAACTTTAAATACTGGATGAAAAAGGGCAGCTGACCGATGGGGGTGACCTCCGCGTCAGGGTCCCATTCAATGTGGATCTTACCGCCGAATGATATCCCTTATACTATCAATACCTTGCACTACAAGGCGAGGGCTTAACTGATTTTTATAGGATGACTGTTAATATGAGATATCTCCTTGACTTTATTACGTATTGTATATATATATGTCATATATGACATATGAAGCAGAAAAGAGCAATCTATATCCTCTGCAAGATCAGGTTTTGGCAAAGGTCTTTGAGCAGCAGAAAGATTGGGGGATCCCGAACGTTATCTTATGTGGCGGAACCGCGCTCGCTCGATGCTATTTGCATCACCGCATATCTTTCGACCTTGATTTCTTTGTCCCGGATCGTTTTTCGGTGGAGCGTTTGTTACAGAAGTCAGGGAAGAGCGGGCTAATATTGCAAGATGCCTCCGTTATAGATGGGGATAAATATGTTACGCAGATACACGCTTATACAAAGGTGAATAAAGAACTCATCAAGCTTTCCTTTATAGAAGATGTATATGAAGGTATGTGGAAGACGCTGGATGTTTATGGTATTCGGACAGAAGAATTACCAGGTTTATATCATCGAAAATTGCGGACTGTCACCGGCAGTGGTTTCGATGAACAGACACAAGGTGCGCGCCAGAATGCGCGTGATTTATTCGACCTTTATGTTTTGCATAAATCTGTTGAATCCATTTCAAAATTTATCAAGCGAATTAATCGGGACGGGGCAAACTTGCCCGTTGCTCCCTTTTGCGCAAATATAATCGCGATGCCCTGGATGGATTTGATGGCCGAATTTGACCGGCTTGTTATATCCGAGAACTACAGCAATATTGATTTTTATAGAGAGATACGCAATACACTGGTGGAAGAAGCGATCATGCTGCAAAAAGAGGGGGCGTGATGAGACTGAGTTCTAAACAAAAACAGATCAAATGGAAAAAGGCCCGCCGGATGGCCTTTTGGGATCAGCCCTATTATGACTATAGGGAATGGCGGCAGGCCATTTTGCGCGGCGATACACGTACTCTTGTTCAGAGCATCCAGTATATGAAACCCATTGATTTTGTACACCTGGTCGATATTAATGATTTTGTTGCGCATTGGGTAGGGTGGAGGACTTTGTGTAGTGATAAAAAGATGCAGGTCAATTACATCTTGTTAAATGCGCTGTGGGGTGACTATGTAATGCATAATGCGTTGGTAACACCAAACAATGAATTTTTATCGCTCACCAAGAAACAAAAAGAAACATACAACCTTGTGACGCAATACGCGGCCCCGTTATCTATGTACGAGCTCGCCAAATTTGCCAAGCGGCATTATCGTCGAGTATTTGATGATGTTAATGCATTAGTGCAAAAACAGTTATTTAAAAAGGAACGGACAAAGCGAAATAATCGCACGGTTGATTTGATCTATATTACACACTAAGTATCGATAAAAAGGGACTCAGGGCGGTACGGCGCTACGCGGCCGAGCGGGATTCTTCAGTCAATGCACTCGTGCGCGGGTATCTGGCCAGCATCGCGGCGCGCAAAGACCAAGCCAAAAGAGTCCGATCAAGCGCACGTATTCAGATCTCCTGCTGGGACGGTGCCATCATCGCCGCCGCTGAAGGCTTAGGTGCAAAGAAGTTGTATAGCGAAGACCTGAATCATGGCCAACGATACGGCTCGGTTCAGACGTATAACCCGTTCCGAATGGGTTAACGGGTCATTTGTCCTCGGTCCTCACTCGCTTCTTAGTAATTCGCACTACTCGCCACAGGACACGGAGGTCACAGAGAAAACGATAGATTCTCTATGTGGCTGTCCCGTCACGCATCACGCGCTACTGTTTACGGTGCCAACCCAAAGGTCTTCGCCACCAGCTTGGCGAACCCGGCCAATGTGAGGCCTTCTTCGGGGCAGTAATTGCTGGCGTCACAGCCCTCGGTGTAACCGCCTACTTTTAATCCCCGAATCCAGTCCTCGGCGAAGTGACCGTCGGGGACATCGTTGTATACCGCGCCCGAGGCCACCGGCGGTGCGAGGGGATTGTTTTTCGCCTTCCACAGCCAGATGGCCGCCAGATCACGGGTGGCGATCTGCTCGAGACAGAAGTTGCCGCCACCGCAACCGGTGGCGATGTTATTGGTCGCCAGGGCTTCTACGTAAGTGTATGCGGTATGGCTGGGGATCACATCGGCAAATGTTTGGCTGAGGATGGTCACCGTTATTTGAACGCCAGTGGAGCATTGATTGGTGGTATTGGATTCGCTAGCGACCGTATCCACGCATGCCCCCACCCAATAGGTCCCCCCTGTACTCGGTGCCGTCGTTCCCAAGCTTTGGGACGAAGTGGTATTCGTTGAGAGCGCTGCAATCGGATCCGTCCCCAGGGCTGTGTCACTTGATAAAATAATAGAATCCGTCGAACGATAATAACGCAAGGTGCTACTGCCGGAGGAACCCGTCCCCTGATTCTTGACGGGTAAACCGGGGGGGTTGTTGGCCGATGCAGGTTATTTCAGCGAGGACAATGTGAAACGCTGTGAGAAGG
>ENA-ORDP01000971-ORDP01000971.1-marine-sediment-metagenome-genome-assembly--contig:-NODE-971-length-16873-cov-65.934891_pt1 | contig 16873 bp, 12 predicted proteins | sample MGYA00248627_ERZ508539 | MGnify/ENA primary metagenome ERZ508539 (study PRJEB26208, sample SAMN05571518) | marine sediment metagenome | biome: deep sea; feature: Hydrothermal vent; material... | reverse complement strand
GATCGACGGCTCCTTCACCAGCCGCTTGTTGCAGGGGCGGCGCGAGGAGGCGATCATCGGTGGGGTGGTGATGACCGCCCGGCTGCTCGGTCTGGACCTGGTCGCCGAGGGCGTGGAGAGCGATGCCCAGGCCGAACTGCTGCGCCACCTCGGCTGCCCGAAAATCCAGGGCTACCGGATCGCGCGACCGATGTCCGCCGAGCAGGCCGAGGCGTGGCTGCGCGACTGGGATCCGGCACCCTGGGCGCACGCCGAGGAGGGTGTGCTGACGCCGTTGTTCGACCGTGCCGAGGTGCTCGCGCTTGCGCTGCAGGACTGGGGCGGCGTGCGTGCGCTGGCGCGCGTGGTGGGTGGCAAGCCCGCCGATCCACCGGGCTGCTGCCCGTGGCTGCGTGCGGCGGATGGGCGCTCGCCGTTCGGGCGCTGGTTGGCCGGGCCGGGGCGGGATCGCTACGGGCATGATCCCGCCTTCCAGGCGCTCGCGGCCGAGCAGGAGGCACTCGCCCGGGCGACGCGCAGGCTGACCGCCCCGCTGGATGGGGGCGAGCGCGCGCAGAGGGAGGAGGCGGCGCGCACGTTGGTCGGGCGCTACGAGGCCCTGCTGCGCCGACTGGGTGCCCTGCCGCTCACGCCGGGCGGTCCGGTGTAGAAAGTCCTATCTCGGCTCTTTCCGCGTGTTGTGATGGGAGCAGTAGTTACACCTGCCCGCTGGCCCGCCTCGGCCACAGCCGTGACAAAAAGCGGGGCAAGCCGATCATCATTGTCTATGGTGCACGTCGGGAGATCGAATCCGGCTTCAAAGAGAGCCAACAGGAGATCGGCGGCGCCCGCAGCCAGACACGCGACACCCAGGCGGTTCAATCATCTGAACTTCCGTAGGATGGTTGCGGCACTGACTTGGATCTACGCCGATCGTATCGAGGCCGACCCGCAACGGCGTCCTATCGTGAAAGGTCGTACCAGTTTCGCTTTCTCCGATGAGTGAAACTTCAGTAAGTAAGTGTCATTGCGGTTATCCTGTGAGTCAGTCAGCGCAGCATGAAGGTCTCATAATCCAGGTGATTGAGCGTCCGGTCGGCCAAAGTTAGTGCCACGAGTGCGGTTATGAGCATGGCGGAAGCGAACCCGTAGCCGTAGAAATAAGGACCGAGCAGTATGCTGACAAAGGTGAGGCTCGCGTTGGATACAAACATCAGCAGGGTGACCAGCGCGCCGTTACGGGTGCGATCCAGATAGAATAGGATGTTGAGCGCCGCCATCACCAGCAGCTGTAGCATGACGCCGAGTGAATCCAGCATGAGCAGGGGGCCGAACAGCGGGGAGATATCCAGTAACCGGAGGACATGATCTCCGAAGGCGACCAGGAACAGCAGGGTGATACCCTGGATTTTAAGAATGCCGAGCAGACCCTCGCGCGCGGCGATAACCATACCCGCCCGATGATTCCGGATGGCCGACAGAGCGCCGCCATCGCGTACCGCATTGTAATAACGGTCATAGGCATGGGCGAAATCCACCTCCATTCGCAATAAGAAGATCGCCATGCCCGGGATGATGGTGAAGTAGGCGAGGAAGACGGGGGTATCGTAGATCATCGAGGCGTGGAGAGTGCCGATAACAGTGCTGCCTGTGCCCGGCCAGAGCCAAAAGATGAGTTTGTCGATCCAGGCCCCGAGGTTGAAAAACAGGCCCGCGACGATCAGCCAGCCGCATAGCCGCCCGCGGGAGAGGAAATCGAATTCAACGAAGCGAGTCGGTGGGTATTCACGCCAAATCAATGCGACCATACCGATGGCGAGGACGATCTGGCCGAGTACGAAGCCGGCAAGCAACCCCTCTACTTTCCAGGGTCTGAGCAGCAAGCCCGCCGCCACAGCGCAGCCGTAACCTAACGCGTAGAATGAGAGGACGGCGCCGTACCGTTTGAGACCGGAGAGCAAGACGGTGAGCACCCAGACCACACAGAGTAGCAGCAGGCCCATGATCATGAGCAGCCGGTAGGCGGTGGAGGTGCCGGGAAGCAGCCAGAGGGCACCGGCGGTGGCAAGCGGGAAAACCGGGGTCAGAGTAAGAAGTAGCAGGCCGATCAGGTTGGGTAGCACTCGCCAAGGCTCATGTGCGAACAGGCGGTCGGCGACATAGCGCGTGAATACCAATTGAATGCCGCCGGTATAGATCAGACTCAGTGCGATCAGCCAAGTGACACTGACTTGGAATTGGCTGATCAGCACGGGGGGGATGACGATCCCCAGGCTCATGAAACCGAGTATGAGAATGGCGAGGATCGATAACACCCATGGCCCGGAGCCGATCACCCCGGCGTAGGCGTAAGCACGCAGCAAGCCGAAATAGGTCTCGCTATCGGCAAGGCGGCGTAGCTCGAAACCAATGCCGGCCATCAGCCGTCGCTCCCCAGACGTTCGCGAAACAGGGTATTGAAGGTGTCGAGCATCTGCCTGCGGTCGTAGTACCGTTCCACCCGCGAGATCGCCGCCTGCGAGGCGTCGGCGTACATCTCGGGGTCGATCAGCAGCTCAAGGCAAGCACGCGCCATCGCTTCGGGATCGGCCAGTCCGACTACACGGCCTGCCGCGCCGAGCGCGGGCATCTCGTCGGGGCGGCCGTTGATGAGCTCAGGGCAAGCCCCGACATCAGTCGCGATTACGGGTAATCCTGCCGCGAAGCCCTCGATTACCATTAGAGGCAACCCTTCGCTGATGGAACTCAAGACGAGCAGCCCGACCTTGGGCAGGATCTCCTCGAGATAACGAAATCCCAGAAACCGGACGTGCTCGCCGAGGCCGAGCACGTTAACAAGTTCGTGACACTCGGCGCTGTACTCGGGGTCTTCATCCTCGGGGCCGGCGATCCAGGCTTGGGCCTCCGGTAGCGCGTCACATAGAATCTGCGCGGTGCGGATAAATGTTTTGATGTCCTTAATGGGGACCACCCGCCCGAGCAGACAGATGACAGGTGGCGGGGGGCCGGCCGGGCGGCGTAGACTCGAGAGCCGTTCGATGTCAATGCCGTTGGGGATAATCCGGGTGCGTTCGGCCGGGGCGCCATCACGGATCTGTTGGGTCCTCGCGGCGTCGAACAGGCTGATGATCGGATCGGCGGCCTGATAGGTCAGCCGGCCGATGACTTCGAAAAGGTGGACCCATAGCTCGCGGAGATAGCTCACCTCGGTTGGGTCGCGCTGTATGATGTTTCGGCTGTCGCGTATCCATTCCGCCTTCATGAGGTCGATACGTCGTTCCTTGGTATAGATCCCATGTTCCATGAGTATGAGGGGGCGGGACTGATGGCGAGCGGCGAAGGCGGCGAGTAGGCCGGCGTAGCCCGTCGAGGGGCTGAAGAATAATCGGCTGGGGGGTAGCTGAGCGGCGATGCGGGCGAGTACCCAGAGTGGGGTGTGGAGGTTGCGTACGCTCCAGAAGTAATCCACAAAGGACGGTTCGGCAGCGGCCGCTTCATATTGCTCGGTGATGTATTGCCAAGCTGCCTCGCTGTAGAGGAAGGCGCGTTCGCCGAAGGGGCCGGCGTCGTCCAGATAATCGCGGATATCGAGTGTGCCAGGCGCCCCGCTACGGAGCGCGATATGCAGGTCAGACATCAGCCCCTTGGCCTCACCGCTTAGTCGTGGCGGCTTGATCGGCGGCTTGTCCGCATAGTCGAAGAGGTGGTGGGTCCCGAGGTATACGATGTTTGTCGGCAATTCATAGCAAATACCGCCGTAATCCTCGCGACGGGAACCGAGAAAAATGCACGCGAAGCGGAAGTGCGGCAGTCCGCCGATTAATCCGTGCACCCAGCTTGAGACGCCACCCCTGATGTACGGGTAAGTCCCCTCAAGCAGCAGAGTGATGTCGATGTCGGTCCGTTGGTCGGTCATTTCACTGTGCGCCATCGTGAGGCGATGCGACCGACGACCGGCAATTCGCTGAACAATGTGGAGCACGAGAATAATTGTCGTATGGCCGGATAATCGCGGCGTTGCCAGGCGAAATCGGCCAGATACGGGAGGACCCGTGCCGGTGGTGCGCCGGCGGCGAGTGCGCGTTCGTAGAGTGCCACCGCGGCGGAGCGTTGCCCCGACTGCTGCAGAATTCGCGCCTCAATTCTCAGCAGGCGCGAGTTGTCGCCGAGACGCCCGCGAACGGCGTCCAGATGTCGACGGCTTGCCCGTAAGTGAAATTCGGACATGCCCTCTCGGACCAGTCCCATGTAGAGCAACTCCTGGTGAAGCTCAGCGAGTTCGAGATGCAAGACGGTTTGCACCGGGCTCTGACTGTGAGGGATCGCGTTTTCAAGACATTGGATCATACGTGAGATGCCCGTTTCGCGACGATCGATCAAGGCGTGGGCCAGGAGGCGCAGGTTTTCGTCCGGGTGGCTGAGTGTCTCGCGTAGCAGCCTGGTGGTGGTCGCGTTGTGCCGGACGTCGATGGCCAACAGGGCGCATGTACTCTGGGTGGACCCTGGGTCGAGCCGGCGCAGTCTGATGACCGCGCCGCCGACGCCAAAGTGACCGGGCACACTCTTGATTTCCGGGGCGAAGGTGGGAGTACTGAGGTGATAGGGGTTTTCGGGGGTACGGTTCTTTTCAAAATTCGGCAGGATGATGAGCATCAGCAGGAGCAGGATCGGCCCCAGCAGCGGGATCAGTGTGCCCATCGCCGTCAGGGTCGCATAGTCGATTACGGGGCGACCGCGAAGGCCGACCGGGATCAGCCGTCGCGCGGGTATGGCGGTCAGCAGGCTGATCACGGTATTTGCGAGCAGGATCATCACGACCAGACGGGCGGGGCTGGAGAGATATGGTGCGAGCCACGCTTGGATCTGTACGAGAGGTTCAAGCATTCGTGGCCTTTCCAGGCAGCGTCGCTCGTAACGTAGCGACGGGATCGACATCGTGCAGGACGGTGATCTCGGTGTACCAGCCGGTATCCTGTAATGGCATCCGAAATCGTTCCACCGTGAGGGTATCGATACGGGCGATGAAGCCACGGGCCGCCGCGGGTCCGCTGAGCGGCAGCAACACGAGCAGGCCAGGGGCCTCCATCGTAATGGGGTTCTGCCAGTACTGATCGAGCCCGCGGCGCACGGAATGAATCAGCTCGAGTATCTCCGGGTTTGCTCCGGGAGTGGGTCGGAATAGTACCAGGACCGATTGGGCGCCGACTCGCGACCACAGGTGGGCGAGCTTGAACAGTTCGTGGGCGAAGGTGGCGGGGCAGTGTGGATAGTGCCGCAGTATCTCCACGATATCGCGCTGCGCCCAGGCATCGTCAGCGAAATATTCGAGGATGGCCGTGGCCGTCAGTAAATTTTCTTCCTCCAGGGCGAGAAAGGGCATGTCGGAGACGGTGAGCAGGCCGATGTGGCCGTGGTCGGCCGCGATAATCGGGATGACCAGCCGATAGTCGCCCGCGAGGTCGTTGATGATCTGATCGACACTGAAGTAGGCCGCGTCTTTCCACTGTAGGGCCATCGACACGAGAGGATCATCGAGATTGAGTGGAATGTCCCGGCCCAGGTGGGCGATGGGAGTGGTATTGAGGTGGCCGCCCTCGAAGACATACACAGCGGCGGCCTCGATGCGGCAGTATTGGGCGAGTAGTTGCAGCAGGGCGTCGCCAGCCTCCCGGTGAAGCTGAGCGCCATGATGTTGCAGGTGGGCGCGCAGGGTCTCCATCGCCCCACGCAGGCTGACTGGGCGGGTAATCAGCGTTTCTTCCAGGCGGTCGTGGGAGATGCGGGTGACATAGAACGCACGGGTGAGAGATTCCAAACGGGTTTCGCTGTAGGTCAGCCGCCCTTCAGCTTGTTTGAGGCGCCCGTGCCACAGGTTGGCATATTGTCCGCCGATCAGGCTGATGATCATGCCGCCGACGATTTGAGGTAAAGGCATCACTTCACTGCCGTAACCCAGACTTGGTAGCCAATTTCCGCCAGCCGTCAGCAAGCCGCTGGAGACGAGCGCCGAGCCGGTTCCGTAGCGCAGGCCGATAAGCAGCGGGACCAGCCACATCCATGGGAAGCCGCCGGCGGTGTAGGGGTGCGTGGGGGCAATGATATGCCCGAGCCACAATGTGGCGATGGGCAGCAGCAGGGTTTCGGCAATAGCGCCGGGTCCGAGGGTGGCGGGAGGCGCTTGGTGTCGGTCGGACATCAGGGGAGCAGTCGTGTGAGCAGGCGGTTGAGCGTGTGCTGCGCCAGCACGGCGATACCCTCCCGGCTGCCGCCGGTGGCGGCCGCGGCCCCGCTCCAAAGAATGTGTCCATTGTCGAGATCGACCAGACTCAGAGTGAAGCCGACCGCGGGTACACCATTCAGGCCGACCTTGTAGCGCCATTCGTCCACACTGCCGGTGAGCGCGTAGCGAATATGCCGTGTACGGGCCCAAGCCAAGGCGCTGGTCTGATTTTCCGCGCCGTTGTGCACCGGTAGGGCCGTATTGTCGGGTGGCGGTGGAGGCAGTATGACCTGACTGGTATCGTGACCGCCGAGCAGGGCGGCGAGAATCTGTTGGGCACGGTCCCCGGCATAGGGTGTGGCAGTATTGTTGATGAGCGGTGTGACGGTCCAGCTCGTGCCGCGTACCACAGTGGGTTGCGGACCGGAGTAGAGGCTACGGCTGGCACAACCGGATAGTAGCAGGAGGCTGGAGAGGGCAATGAGGCTGGGGAGTCGAGATTTCATTTTCGGAGATCCTTCTTAGTTGACTGGTGTGAAATAGTAGCGATAGGAGATGATAAATGTCCGGGTCGTGCTGCCGGTGGCGCCCAGATTGGTTCCGAGTTGAAGGCTGATGGCCAGATGATCGGGCCCATCGAGCGGAAATGCGAGACCGGCGACGGCTTGGTAACCGGGGCCGAAGTTGGAATTGGCACACATGCCGCCATTGAAGAACGCACGTAGGCGTGGGGTGTAATCCGTCTGGAAGCGGTTGTTGAAGCCGCCTCCGATGCAGGTCTGAAGGTAGCTGCGCGGGATGAAGAAGCCCGTGTCCGGCGTCGTGCTTGTGGGTACCAGGCGCGCAAGCTGGGCTGGCAGTTGGGCGGCACGGGTGTAGTTTGAGCCGCTGAACGTGGTGGTCAGGCGGTAGTCGCGGGGAGATAGCCGGAATTGATGTGTGTAGTCGAGGATAAAGGCCGATGTACTACCGAGGCGACCACCTCCCTGTGCCCGATAGGCCCCCAGTCGCAGGCGACCCTCCAGGGTATCGCGGGCCGTCAGTACATAACGGCCGCCGAGATCGATCCGATCCTCGAGCCCACCGATTTGCAGCGGAATGCTGGCTTTTGGAGTCGCGCCGAACGCCACGGAGAGCGTGCTGGATAGTCGGCCATTCCAATCGTGTCGCCAGTCCGCGCCAGCCTGGGCATAGTCGGCCACATTGCGCCCGCCGCCAAGGCTGAATGATGCGCTGCCGCGTGCTAGCGTGCGGGTCAGGCGTAGGCCACCGGTTCGCACCGTGGCCGGTACTACGCCGAGTTGGTTACTGTCGTCGACCGATTGTGCTGCTTGCTCGATCCGAGCATCAAGGATGATGCCGGGAGCTAGCCAATGACGGGCATTCAGGCCTAAGCCGGATTGGCGCAGCCCGTTCGCCTGGGTGAATCGCGTGTTGGCGCCAAGGGCGTCGCTGCGGGGGATCGCAAGCGTTCGAAAACGTTGCCGCCATTGCGGCTCATCAGGTTCGCCGCGCATTCCCTGGAAAGCGAGCGTGGTGGCCAAAGGGGCCCAGCCGAGTGATTCCGCCGCCGTGGATGCATCGCGTTTTGGCAGGGCCGACAGGCGGGTTTCGAGCAGTCGGGCGGCGGTGGAAGCGTTATTCTCGCCGAGTGCGAGGGAAAGTTGTGCCCAGGCCGGGGGCGGAGTTTTGATGAAGGTGCGCCGGCGCCAGAGCCGGGCCAATGCGCCGTCGGATTGGTTGAGGGACCAAGCGAGTATTTGCACGCGCGTCTGCTCGTTCTGGGGATGTTGGGCGAGGCGTTGGATCCATCTGTGTGCCGGGTCGCCCGGCAAGAGGTGACTGGCCAGCCCGGTCAGCAGTCGTTTACGCCGGATGGTCGCTTCGTTGTGAGGTGTGAGCAGAGTTGCCGCCAGCCGCGCAAAGGCGAGCCGGCGTTGCTGGTTTGCAAGTTGCGGTTGACCGGCCTGTTCGAGAGTGTCGGCATAATTCGCAAGCCACGCGGGATTCTGCTGTCGTTGGGTCCATTCGGCATCGAGGTATTTCAGGGCATGTTGAGGTTCGCCCAGCAAGACATAGCCGGCCGCCAGTGGTGACCAGAGCGCCGGGCGAGTATCGGCGCGTTCGGCCAGTCGAGGCAGAAGTGCGGCGAGGACACCTCGGTCATGCGCATCGATGAGTAGCCAGAGATCTCCGGCCCACAAGGCGTCATCTCCCGGATTCAGGGCGATGACGCGAGCGTAGGCCCGCTGCGCGAGGTCTATGCGTCCCTGACTCGCGCGCCAGGTAGCAAGACTCGTCCAGTAGAAGCGGTTGTTCGCGAACCGTTCGGTGTCGCCCGGGCCCAGGGTTGCGAATGCTCTGCCCAGCCAAGCGGGGCGTCCGATGACGGAGGCCGCCGACAGCATGTCCAGAAACAGCGCGCTATCGTGGGTAAGCCGCCAACCGGTTTCGGCGACGATGAAGGCCCGGTGAGCATCGGTGTGTAAATGAATCAAGTACAGGCGTTTGTAGTCGCCGGCATTGGCGGTGTGCCGGTCGTACAACACCTGGATGGCTTGGCCTGCGATGCGATAGTCTTCCAGCAGATACGCGAGTTCACTCAGTGTCCGCCAGTAGGCAGTGTCCTCCGGGCCGGCGATGGGGCGTGCCTGGAGCAGTGCCTTATAGGCGCCCTGAATATCGCCGCGGAGATATTCGAGCGTGGCGATCTGGAGCATGACGCGCGGTTCAGAGCCATAGCGTTCGCGGTAGGTTTCGAGGATTTCGAGTTGATGCCCGGGCTCGCTCAATTCGTTGTAGAGCACGGCCTGTTCCCAGAGAAAGAAGCGGCGAGGGTGGCGTTGGTCGGCATCCCTGAGTTGTCGTAATGCACGGGGATAGTCGCCGAGTTTGAGCAACTCGCCGATGGTCGCCAGCCAGCGTTGTTTGCTGTAGGGTCGAGTGCGTAGAGCCAGCAGCATCAGTGGGGCGCCGCGCCGTGCGTCGTTGAGAGCGTTGGCCAGATTCAGGGCTTTGTCGAGGTACTGGGTGAGGCCGGCCCGCATGACCAGCCAATCGTAGGCATCGAGGGCGGTGTCGGGGTGGCCGCTTTGCTCTGCGACAAGCGCGAGCCGGCGGTGCCACAGCACGCTGTCAGGTCTGGCCTTGATCGCGGTACGAGCGAGGGCATAAGCCGCGTGGAGATCCTGCCCTCCGAGAAAGGCCCGCCAGGCGAGATCCCAATCGGCCGCGGCATAGGGTCGTAGTGGGTTCGCCATGACGACCACCGGCAGCAGCGCGCACAGCAGCCCTGCAGCCAGGCGTGTGTGTTTCATGGCGTTGCCGCCTGCATGCCCATGAGCAGGCGGGCATAATGCGCTGCCTGCATCGGCTGGTTGGCGGCGAGGGCGAGTCGTGTCATTCGTCGCCACAGCGCGGCGTCGTGAGGGATGTTCGGCAAGAGTCGCCGGGCGGCTGTGAGGGCCGCAAGGGGCTGGCCGCCCGCCAGCCGAGCTTCGATCACGGCGTCGAAGGCCCGGCGCCGGTCGGCGGGCGAGGGTGCCCGGGCGAACCAACGCTGGGCGTAGTCGGCGGCGTGCCGCGACTCGCCGGCCTGCATGGCGAGCAGGAACATATCCCGCCAGAGTGCGGCCGATGGGCGTATCGATCCCAGTGCCGCTTCTGCGAATGCCAGTGCGGGTGCCGGCTTTCCTGACGCCAGCAGGCTGCGGACGCCCAGCTGGAAGGCACGCAGGGCCTCTTTGGGGTTGTCGGTGCGGCTGAGGGCTTCGTGGCTCAAGGTCGCGGCGGTTTGGTAGAGACCCATGGCCAAGTTTAGTTTCGCCTGCTCGATCAGATCGTCGACCGGTAGTCTCGGTGCGATCGCGATGACCACTTTTCGGTAACGGGTTGCCACCGTGAACCGTGCGGCGCTGTGTAGCCGCGTGGCCAATAGCCAAGTACGTAATATCGCCAGTTTCAGCCGCTCAATGGCGAGCGGCGTTTGCGTCGGCCGATCTTCGGACCAAGGCATCAGGGCGCGCTCGGCCAGGGCGTAGTTGCCGGCTTGCAGCGCACGGCGTGCGAGCAGGATATGCAGATCCGGGTCTTTGGGGCTCGCCTGGACCATCAACTGCAGGTAGGCGAGGGTCGCCGCGGTGACTTGTCCTTCTTGCGCGAGCAGGCGGTTGAGGTTGGTCTTCGGAAAGAAAAAGACGAACACGGCCAATGTACCTAACAGCAGTCCCGCGGAAAACCAGGGTGAAACCAAGCGTTCCTTAACGGCTGGGGCAGTCGAGATATATCTGGGCACGAGTCTGTCGCAGGTGGTAGTGACCGAGCTTGTGTGCGCGGCGGCCGGTTAGTGGGTGGCCGTTCATCAGCACGCGACATTTTCCGATATTCGCAAGGGTTATTTCGAGCGGGACCTTTGCATCGAGAGTCAGCCGCGGCCTCAGGGCGGGGCCGGAGAATGCGATGATGCGCCCGTTGGCGCTGTGCAGGTAGGGCTGGCCGGGTGGCGTGGCAGAGAGGACGAGGTAGGCGGATCCGCCCGGCCCTAAGTGGATGTAGCGGGCGTCACCGTGATCATTGAAGCCCACGACGTTGCGGCTGGCGGCAAGGTTGGGATAACCCATGGCCGCGGTGATGCGTAGTGTTTGGTCCGCGCCATATCCTCGAATCAGGTAGCCGTCACCTGTCCGGGCAATTGCGGCCTGTTCGAAACCCAGTGCGATTCGCGCATAGGTTGAGGGGAATACGGGGGTGGTCTTCCGGGCCAGCGCCCAGCGGTAGACCGTGTCCAGTGACTGGAGGGCGCAGGTCCGGGCGCCTGAGTAGTAGTGGTAGTAGATGTCAATGGGGGCGAGGCGGCGTGGTCGGTCGGTCATTTCAAATGTCTGCAGGACTTTCCGGTAGCCGCAATAGGGGGGTTTCCAGCCGTGCGTGTACGAATCTTCATTGCTGTCCGCTGCGAAAACCTGGAAGTGCTCACCCTTCCAGACACCGAGAGGTGCAACGTTGGTGAGGGAAGAATGAGCGTGATCGATGGTGCTGTTGATGCCATTGATGTTCATCACTCCGGCCCGATAGGCGAGGGCGAGTGTCCCGGCGTCGGGGTTGACATCTCCGGACCACTGAAGGATACGGACCCGTTTGCCGGGCGGGGCGAGGACCCGGTTGATGATGTCGATGGCACCGGATACCTCCATGGCCGGGTTGAAGCGGTATCCGGGTATCGGCAGGTTGTAGCCGTACTTGAGCCCTTGGGTGCGCACGTAGCCGCGGTTATCCCGCTCGGTCTTACCGAGATGGAGTCCGGCGGACAGGTTGGGATCGTGTTCGAGGGCGGGCCAGTCGAAGGGGTGTGAGTAGGTATGTGAACCGATCTCCACCCAGGGTAGCTTGAATATCGCCCGGGCGATCGGGCGGAGCCGGTCGACCTCTTGCTTGGGATAAAGCCCATCTTCGACGAACTCGGAGGCGATCACCGAGGCTGCGGTCGGTATACGGTAGCGTTTGAGGATTCGGTCGAGGATGACCTGAGCGGCGGGCTGACCCCGGTAGTTGTAATTCCATGAGCCCGATGCGAAGCCGTCACCGTCGATCTGGGCGAACAGTAATCGGCGACCACTCGCGGTAGTGGTGTCCGGGGCGGGCATGGTCGGCAGCCGTAGGGCGGCCTTGAAGAAGGCGAAGGGATTGAGTATCCAACTGCTCTGTAGCATATCGCGGGGGGTATCGCCTCGAGGTAGGCTGCGGACTACATAAGGCGCGAGGGCATAGCCACCCCAGGGGGTTAAGGCAATCGCAGTTTCGGTTTTGCCCGCGACCTCGATATCGAGCAGTGCATGCCCTCGCGCGAGCGTCAGCGGGGCGAAGCTGGCCGCGCTGGGCAGCACGGGCCCCTCGAAGCCGACAAAGTCGCGATTTTCATGCGTGATTCGGGCTTTATGTAATTCGCCGCCGGGGGTGGACGGTGCATCCAGTCCGAGCGGGGCCAGATAAGCCCGGTTGGAGGGGAATCCAAACTGGCCGAGCAGAACGACCGGTACCCCCGCTTTCATTTGCATGCGTAGCCAGTCGTAAATCTTACGGGTATGGGGCGGGTTGTCGGTGCCGAACCAAGTGACGATGCCCGCGACCTGCCCGGTCAGGGGGCCGGCAGGGAGCTGGGATCGACCGATGTTGAGTGTGCGTGTGGCGTAACCGAGGTAGTTGAGGGGCATGGCGGCAAACCAAGTCAGGTAGGTATGCATCACGTCGTCGGATCCCGAGTAGAGCATGAGTATCCGTCGTGGCATGACCCGAATCGAACCGGTACCGACGATATCGAGTTTGGCGTTCGTAACATAGGGAACGATTCCATCCGCGGCGATGCGCCGCGCATCGGCCTTCGCCTGCCGGGGACGGTCTGGAGGCAGGTAGTCGATGGCGATGGCCACAAGCCCGGCTTGCTGTACGGCCTTAAGCTTCTGGAGCAGCCAGCGGGAGTCCCGGGGTTTGACGTCGACGTAGCGTCGCTGCATCTGGTTCCATCCCTTGTATAAGGATTCAGCGGCCACGCCGAGGATGCCGTCCTGATGTAACGAAGGCAGTAACTTGAACCCGCGGTTGAGGATGAATTCGGTTTTGGGATCGAGGCGACGTATCGACTGGATCAGGGTGATCAGGCCTTTCCGGTAGCTCGCCAGTGCGTCGGGCGTCTTGAGTACCTGCTCATAGCTGTCCAGGGTGTCAAGAAAAAAGCCATTGAAACCGCGTGCGAGCAGGGGTTTGACAACGTGGTTGAGGTAGAAACGCCGGCAACTTGGATTTGCCTGGTCGATGATCCAACTATTCCAGGGGGCGTCCGTACCGAGGCGACAGGCCGATGGCAGCCTGCTTGCCCGCGACGAGGTCTTGTCCATCTCACCCAGCGAAACGTAGGCGAAGTAACGTGTGTGGGATGTGGTGACTCGACGGGGATCGATATTGGCATAGGGTTGGACCACGACCCAGTCGAAGGATTGAAGTACATCGACCGGCGGATGGAGTCCATGAAAAAAGGCAACGCTCGGCTGTTCCGCCGCCGCCATGCCGGCGCAGAGTAGCCAGACCCAAAGAATCGCGGCGATTCTTGCAGCCAAAGGCGAGGGTGTTAAGTTGACTGTGTAACCGGGTTTCACGCAGGCATCCTGTCCCGTCTCATCTAATCGATGGCCACTCCGCCGGATGACTGTTTTTACGGGTTACTAATCGCGCTGTCAACCATGCAGTCTGATCCGTTCCTTGAGCCGATGGCTTTTACCTTGAAGAGGACGGTATGGGCCTGTTCGAAGGGCCGATCGATCGTGGCGTTGGCCAGGGCGTGATCGACCTGAGTGCGTGCAGGCGATGGTAGCTGGACCCCCTACCCCAGCAGGTCCACCGAGTCCTCGGCCCGCAGGTGGATATAGCGTTTGAGCATCGGGAGCGTCTTGTTGCCCGTGATCGCGGCCACCTGCATCGGATTCAGGCCCCGCTCGAACAGGCGTGACGTGACCTCGTGGTGCAGATCGCGGAACCGCAGATCACGCAGCATCCGGGGATCGAGGTCCTTCCCAGCAGCTACGCACTCGGCGCCGTAGCTCTTGCGTGCCTGCCTTGTTGCCCGACTCCATCTCGCGTTCCACCCGCAGGGCCCAGGCATCGGCATTGGCCTTCAAGCTGAAGGTGCGCGTGCGCTGCGGGTAGCCCCGCTTGCGCACGCGGGCCTGCCAGACCAACCGCCCATCCGAGCCCTTGCACTTGACGAACGTTGCCATGCCCTGCCTCCCCTGCACCCAAGTGTCGCAAGAGTGCCGCAAAACCGGAGGCGGATAGCTAGGAAATTCTGCAACCTATTGATTTTATAGTGGGCTGTGCAGGGCTCGAACCTGCGACACACGGATTAAAGGCCGGAGGCCGTCGGCGTCGGCGAACCTTCTCCGCCGATGTTGCCGGGCGCAGGGACGACGCGCCCCACAGCTCGGGCGGAAACCGTGGCGTTTGCAACTTGCTAACGTACCCCGCCCTGCGACCTGGGACCGTCGTCCTCCGCGGTGTGGCCGTCGGTCGCCGCCGACATCCCGGCCGTGACGGCGAAGCGCATCGCGGCATTGATGGACAGGTTCACCGGTGTCAGGGCCGAGCGTGGCACGAAGACGGTGTAGCCCCCGATCTGGTAGCTCATCGGGAAATAGACTGCGACCGCGTTCTCGGGTGCCAAGCCGGGGTCGATATCGGCGACTTGGTCGCGGGTGACCAGGCCCATCAGGCGCAGTTCGCTGTTGGGGATGGCGACCGAGACCACTTGGTTGAAACGCCCGGCGCTGGAGCCAGAGAAGAAGTTCATCAGGTCGCGCACCGAGCCGTAGAGCGTTTTGACCAGTGGGACACGCTCCAGCAGCGACTCCCCCCAGGAGAAGACCCTCCGGAATATCCACGCCTGGAGGAACAGACCGATCAAAAAGATCAGTAACAGGCCCACGGCCACGCCCATTCCCGGGCGATACACGCCGGAGGGCAGGACGACGCGGATCATCCCACCCAGGACGGCCTCGGCCGAGGATGCGAGCCAGTACAGGATGTAAACGGTAATGACGATAGGGATGGTCGCGCCGAGACCCGACAGGAACGTTCGGCTGATGCTCTTCATGGTGTGTTGAGCCCTCCTCCGGAGACGGCCGGTGCCGTCGTGGTGGACGCGCCGGCACCCGCGGCGGGGTTCGCCACGGGCGCCGAGCGCGACCAGCCTACCCCGTTCGGTGTCATCACGCACCCGCGATCGCGTGCGCGGGCAGCCCGATGGGTCGACGCGGACGGGATGTATCCGGGTGGGTCAGGGTCCGGAGTGGGGTGGCAAAAGGGCTTCCGGCGGATGAAGGCCGGCGGCGGACGACGCATCAGGGCGGGGTCGATCCCGCACGGCATTCGGGTGGCGCCGGGGTCAGGGCCGGTCTGCGCGCGGATCAGGAACTCCTGCAATCCGTGCTGCGCGCGAATCCCAACCAAAAGCCCGCCGGGTGGGCGGGCGTTGGCGGCTCGAAAGTCGTCTCAGACTCCCTTCGATTTTTTGCCTGATCGCGATCGACATTGTAAGTAAAGCACAACTTGCGCGGTTTGCAAGTTCTGCGCTCAGTCGGGTTCGGGAAACGGCAATGGGGCGGTCTCCCAACTCTCGGGCAGCCCGGCCGCGATGGCCTGGATGCGCCGCAGTTCCCGGGCCCGACCGATCAGGGCCACGTCGCCGTGCAGCGCTTCCGCGACGGGGTCGCCGTCGGCGCCGGACATCGCGGGCGCGGCGCGCCGGAGCCGTCGCAACCACTCATGCATCGATGCTTTCATGGGGGTGTCTCCCGTACCGGATCCCGATGAAGGATCACGAGTATCCAGCGCAACAGACGCGGGTGACGCGGTGATGATGACTGGATGACACGCCGGTGACCCCGCTTACCGCGCGCCTGGGGCAGCGGTCTTCCAAACTGCACAGGCGGGTTTGATCCCCGCAATCCGGGGTGGTGGAATCGGTAGACACCCCGGACTTAAAATCCGGTGCTCCACGGGGCGTGCGAGTTCGAGTCTCGCTCTCGTCACCCAACCTCGATCTGTCTATTAGTGCGGCCGGGCAAGGTCGTGTATTCCAGCGGGTGGGAGTCCCGCTCCGGCAAGGCAGGCCAGCCGCCGGATAGAGAACTCTGGGCCGGCGGGAGCAATTCCAAAGGTTAAGCACAGGGGGATCAAGACAACAGGCCGTAAGCGAAAGCTGAAGTGATTGAGCCTCGAAAGCAGCGAACTGGGAAGGATGACGTGGTTAATTACACGGAAATCAAAATGGGTGAGGGCGACTGGCAAGTGCTCATCCGCTTCCCCGGGGTCGTAGAGCATGGCATGTTGGATACTGGGAATGCACGGCAACCCGGGAGACCCTTCAAGGTCTCTCAAGGAAAGAGAGTAAGCTGGAACGAGCGATAACAAAGCGAGGACCACTAAAGCCTTTTAGGGAGTCGGACGATGGCATAGTACCGTTGAAGACGGGTAATTCCGGAAGAGGGAAGGCCATTGCAATAGCAACTGCGTTGTGGGGACATACACATCATGCTCAGTAATGAAGAAGGTGTAGAAACGAAACTGCAACGTATAGCGGAGAAAGCCAGAAGAGATCCGAAATTTCGGTTTACCAGTTTGTTTCACCCTACTTTCCGCGGATCCAGATCAGAGCTTTTTCCGATTTTACGGTGGTCATTTTGCGAACCAAAAGTTGTCCTCCGGAATGGTTAGACAATCCAAAACTTCTCTCTGCGTATGGTTGAGTTTATCTTTGAATTCCTCCACCGGACTTGGGCGAACGGTTAGTAACAACGTAAACGAATAAAGAAATACGGGTGACTCACTCTTCCGGACGTGCCAGGACGTAATGGTCCTCCGGGGGCCTGACATAGTGAGGCTCACACCCCCTCGCCTACCTGTTCTGACCCGGGGGTGATGCCCCGGCGCCTACGCGTGCGCCGGCGGCGTTCAATCACTGAGGGTTCGATTCCCCGTATCAAGTGGATACCTCGGTCAGATACCCCGCAGCTTACTGCGGGGAGATTCATTTTCCGCCGCCGGGCTTTTCCCGATGACCACCGAACTCGGCACGCATCGCCGAGAGGACCTGCGCCGCGAAGTGGCCCTCGCCGCGTGAGGCGAAGC
>ENA-ORDP01000970-ORDP01000970.1-marine-sediment-metagenome-genome-assembly--contig:-NODE-970-length-16887-cov-3.047469_pt1 | contig 16887 bp, 11 predicted proteins | sample MGYA00248627_ERZ508539 | MGnify/ENA primary metagenome ERZ508539 (study PRJEB26208, sample SAMN05571518) | marine sediment metagenome | biome: deep sea; feature: Hydrothermal vent; material... | reverse complement strand
AAAAGAACTCTCTCAGTTTGTCAGTTATAAAATTAGTCAACTGAAGCCCAATAAAACCCAAACAGTCCATGTGGCTGGATTACTCGTTGGCTTGCGCTTGGTGAGAACCAAACGTGGCGACAAAATGGCCATTGTCACGTTAGATGATCGTAGCGCCCGGCTGGATGTGGCCATATTTTCCGAGATGTTTAAAAATAAACAACACTTGTTAGAAAAAGATAAAATCATCATCGTTTCTGGCGAAGTGAGTATTGATGAATTTAGTGGTGGCTATAAAATGAGTGCCAAAGACATCCAATGCATCGACGAAGCAAGAGCCACCTTTGCAAAAAGATTGGTAATACGGTTGACATCTGAACAAGCCGACCCTACTTTATTACGTTCGATGGCTGATGTAATAACCCCTTATAAAGCCGGTGCCTGCCCTGTTTTTATTGATTACTCTGTCACCGGTGTCAATGCAAAGCTGGTACTGGGCAGCGACTGGCGGGTGCATCCTCGAGATGAATTATTAGCAAGTTTATCTCGTTTATCCGGCCCACAAACGATTGAACTTGAATACTAAGTTACCGGAGCTTTCAAGCTTAGGCTATAAGGACACGTTTTTAATGTACTTAAATTTTCTTGATTTTGAACAACCCATCGCCGAACTTGAAGCAAAAATTGAAGAATTGCGTTATGTTGGTGTGGACTCGGAAATTAATATCAGTGAAGAAATTTCTCGACTCGTCACTAAAAGTGAAACGTTGACCGAGCAAATATTTTCTAAACTCAATGCTTGGCAAGTATCTCAATTGGCTCGGCATCCACAACGGCCTTATACCTTGGACTATATTAAGCGGATTTTTAGTGATTTTGAAGAGTTGCATGGTGACCGGGCTTATGGTGATGACAAGGCGATTGTCGGTGGCATCGCAAAGCTGGACAACACGCCGGTGATGATTATCGGTCACCAAAAAGGTCGTGATACCAAAGAAAAAATTCGGCGTAATTTCGGTATGCCTCGACCGGAAGGTTATAGAAAGGCATTACGTTTAATGAAGCTGGCAGAGCGATTTAAAATGCCGGTGTTTACTTTCATTGACACGCCCGGTGCTTACCCGGGTATTGGTGCCGAGGAACGCGGCCAGGCCGAGGCCATCGCGCGCAGTATCGAGGTCTGTCTATCGCTTAAAGTTCCCTTCATCAGCGCCGTTATCGGCGAAGGCGGCTCGGGCGGGGCCATCGCGCTGGCCACGGCCAACACGGTTTTGATGATGGAACACGCCATCTATTCGGTGATCTCGCCCGAGGGCTGCGCCTCCATCCTGTGGCGCGACGGCGAGCAAGCCAAGGACGCCGCCGAGGCCCTGAAGCTGACCGCCCAGGACTTGCTGAAGCTGGGCGTCATCGACGGCGTGATCTCCGAGCCCTTAGGGGGGGCGCACCGCAATCCGGAGGAAGCCATTACCACAACCGGCGACGCCCTGGAAAAAGCCCTTAAGAAGATGAGCGGCGTCGACGGCGGTTTGCTGAAAGCGCGCCGCCGCGAAAAATTCCTGGAGATCGGGAAAAAAGGCCTGGGGTGAAGATCAGAGGACAGAAATCAGAGATCAGAAGGTTGTTTTTTTCTGTTCTCTGCTCTCTGCACTTTCTCGCTCCAGCCGAAGTCGTCGAGGATGGTGTACAGCGCCGGAACCACGAACAGCACCAATAACGTCGAGGCGGCGAGGCCGAAGCTGAGGCTGACGACCAGGGGCTTGAGGACTTGCGCCTGCAGGCTTTTCTCGGCCATCAACGGCAGCAGGCCGACGATGGTGGTCAGCGAGGTCAGCAGCACGGCGCGGAAGCGCTCGCGGCTGGCCATTTTGGCGGCTTCAGGCGTTGAGACGCCCTTGCGCCGCCGCATTTTGACGAAGTGCACCAAGAGAATGGAGTCGTTGACCACCACCCCGGCCAGCGAAGCGAATCCCATGGTGCTGGGCAGGGAGAAATCCAGGCCCATCAGAATATGGCCGAAGATGACGCCGATGGCCCCCAGCGGGATCGCCGTCATGACGACGATGGGCTCGACGTAGCTCCTGAACTGGTAGCTCAACAACAGGAACACGCCGATCAGCCCAAGCATGAAGTTGCGTTGCATGGAGGCGCCGGTGGTTCCGCCCTCCTTGGCTTGGCCCTCGAAGCTGAAACTGACCGTGGGGTGGCGTTTTTTGAAATCCTTGAGGAAGCGGCCGCGGGTGTCGCTGATGATTTCGTTTGTGTTGGCGATGGCGGTGTCCACTTGGCCCTGCACGGTCACCGTGCGGCGTCCGTCGACGCGGGCGATGCGGGCGTAGCCGCGGCCGTATTTCAGTTCCGCCACCGCGCCGAGCGGCACTTGCCGGCCGTCCTTGGTGGTGATCGTGAAGTACTCCAGGTCGGCCAAGCTGTCGCGGTCCTCCTTGGCGAGGCGGATGTTGATCTCGAGGGACTCCGGCCCCACCTGGATTTCGCGCGCCTTTTTGCCGAACAGGGCGGAGCGCAACTGGTTGGCGATGGCGGCGGCGTCCAGGCCCAGCGCCACCGCGCCGTCGCTGAGCTTAAGCCGCGTCTCCGGCTTGCCCGGCCTCAGATCGTCGGTCAGATCGTAGACGCCGCGGTAGCGGCCGAGCCAAGCCTGCAATTCCAAGGACGCCGATTTCAGCTTTTTCAGGTCCGATCCGTGCAGGCGGATGTCGATGGCCCGGCCGGCGGGGCCGTGCTGGAACTCGGCGAAGTTGACGCTGATCACGTCGGGCAGGTCGCCCGCTTCCTTGCGCCACATGTTGAGGATGTCGTCCAGGAGCGCGTTACGCTCCTCGGCGCCTAAAAGGTCGACGGAGACGGTGGCCACATGGGGGCCGGACTCATGGGCGTCGGTGTTGACGCCGTATTGGACGTTGACGTTGATGACCAGCGGCTGTCCTTGCGGCTGGCGCGGCTGGAAGTCCGCATTGACCCTGTCGAGCGCCTCGGTGATGCGCCTGACCACCCCTTCGGTGTGGGCCAGCGGCGTTCCTTGGGGAAGCAGGATGCGGGCCTCGATGGTGTCGCCGTCGAGCTTGGGAAAAGCGCGGAACTTCAACTGGCCGCCGGTGATCATGGAAACGGCGATGAGGAAAATTCCGATGACCAGGCCCATGGTCAGGTAGCGCCGCTCAACGGCCAAGTCCACCAGCCGCCCGACCAGGTTCTCCCGCGCCCAGTCGAACTTTTCCTCAAAAGCAAGACGGAAGGCAGACGGCGGCTTTTCGGCTTTGCGGTCCAAGGACTTGGACAGATGGTGGGGCAGGATCAAAAAGGCCTCCACCAAGCTAACCGACAAGGTGGCGATCAGGACCACCGGCAGAACCTTGAGGATGTGGCCGATGTTGCCGGTGATGAAGATCAGCGAGCCGAAGACGAACACCGTGGTGATGAACGAGGCGATGACCCCCGGCGCCACTTGCTTGACGCCGTCGACGGCGGCGTCGATGGGGGACTTGCCGCGGCTCATGTGGGCGGCGATGTTTTCCGACAGCACGATGGCGTCGTCCATCAGCAGTCCGATGGCGATCAGCAGCCCGACCATGGTGATCATGTCGATGGAGTAGCCGAGCGCCCACATGATGAAGACGGCGCCCAGGAACGACACCGGCAGGCCCGCCGCCACCCAGAGCGAAAGCCGCGACCCTGCAGCCACAGGATCAGGAACACCAACGCCAAGCCCTGCAAGCCGTTCCTGAGCAGCATGTTGAGGCGGTCCCTGACGATGGAGGAAATGTCGCGGGTGAGGGAGAAGGTCACCGCGGGCGGGGCCCTGGCGTCCTCATCGGCGATGAATCTCTTTACGGCGTCGACCACGGTCAGGGTGTCCTCGGAGCGGGTCTTGGTGATCTCCAGCATGGCTGCGCGTTGGCCGTTGAAGATGATTTTGTTCTCTTCGTTCTGGAAGCTCTCGGTAATTCGGGCGATGTCGCCGAGCCGAATTTCGGCGCCGCTGCCGCCGCCGACGACGACCAGATTCTCGAACTCCCGCGCCGTGCGCCGCTCGTCGACGAAGCGGACCAGCACGTCGCGCGCCGAGGTCTCCAGGGCGCCCGCCGGAAGGTCGATGCTTTGGCGCGAGACGACCTCGGCGACGTCGGAAACGCTGAGCCCGTACTGCCTGAGGGTGAGGGCCGGAATCTCGATGCGGATCTGGTGGTCTGAAAAGCCCCGGATGGTGACTTGCGAGACGTCGCCCTCTTGTTGCAGGCGGTCCTTGAGCTGTTCGGCGTAGGCCTTGAGGTGGGGCGGCGTCATCGGGCCGGCGACGGCCAGGGAGACCACGTAGTCGGTGCGCCCGAGGGCCGAGATCACCGGCGCCTCCACCTCCTCGGGGAAGGAGTCGATGGCCTCCACTTCGGTCTTGATATCGTTGAGGAAGCGGTCCAGGCCGGCGCCGTCGATCATCTCGACCACCGCCGTGGCGCCCCCCTCAAGGGCCTCGCAGCGGACTTCCTTGATGTCGTTGACGCCGTCGACGGCGTCCTCGATGCGCTGGCAGATGGCGTTCTCCACCTCTTCGGCGCTGGCCCCGGGATAGGCGGCGCGGACCTCCACCATGCTGGCCGGAATGTCGGGGAAGGTTTCACGCTTGATGTTGGGGGCGGCGGCGAGGCCGATGACGATAAAGGCGATCATCAATATATTCGCCGCCGTCGGATGGGAGGCGAAAAAACGGATCACTTGACGCTTCCCTTGCCCCCGGCCTCGGCGACCAGGGCGCTCAAGGCCGCTTCGTCGTTGACCGGATCAAGCAGCATGCCGTTGATGGCGGGGACGGGGGCGGAGATGACGATTTTTTCTCCCGCCGTGAGGCCTGATGCGATGACCGCGAAGTTGGTCTGCGCGAAAGCCACCTGAATTTTGCGCTTCTCCAAACGGTTTTCGCCGTTGACCACATAGACGATCCCGTCGTGAAGGGCGGCGCGGGGAACGACCAACTGGTTGGGCCTGGGTTTGCCGCGCAGCTCGACCTCGACGAACATGTTCTTGGTCAGCGGCGGCCGCACGCCGGGCACCACCTGGCTGTAGGGTTTGTCGACGGCGACGATGATGCCGACGGTGCGGGTCTGGGGGTCGATGGTGTCGCTGATGCGGGTGAAGCGGGCGTCCCATTCGATGTTGACGGCGCCGGTCTTTAAGCGGACCACCGCCGACAGGGACAGCAACTCGGGGAGCTTGTCCATGATCCCCGAGACGTCAATGGGAACCTTGCCGCCGCGGGGAATCAGGTTGATGAGCTTGTCGAGCGGGGCCTGGGCGGCGACTTCCGAGACGTCGATGCTGTCGGCCACGGCCAGAACCTTGCCTTGGCTGGCGTACTGGGTGCGCTCGACGTTGACCTCGGCGATGCGGCTGTCGAAGGGGGTGGTGATGGTGGTGCGGCTGAGGTCGAGTTGGGCGGCCGCGAGCTGCGCCTGGTTGAGGGTGAGCTGGGCCTCAAGGGCTTGGCGTTCGGTGGGAATCAGGTTGAGGGCGTTTTTCAGGGATTGCACGGCTTGGCGCCGCGCCAGCACGTTTCGCTCCTCCAGGTCGACGGCGGCCTGGGAGACGGTCTTTTTTTTCAGCAGCTTGCTCTTGCGCTCCAGGGCCTTTTGGTTGAGGGCCAGGCTGCGCGCGTCGATCTTGATGGAGGCCTTGGTATTTTCCTCCTTGACGTTGATTTCCGCCAGTTGCGCCTTGACCGAGCGGATGGAGGCCTCGATCTCGGCGATGGCCAACTCGTATTGGGTGGGGTCGATGCGCGCCAGCACCTCGCCGGCGCCCAGGATGGCGCCCTTTTTCAACTGCCGGTGAATTTCGATCACTTGGCCGCTGACTTCGGCCACCGCCTCAAAGACGGCGCCCGGCTTGACGTTGCCGTAGCCCAGCACGCGTGGAATCAACGTCACCAGGGGCGTTTCGATCACCCGGACCTTTGTCACGGCCTCCTTTGGCGGCGCCTGCTCGGGTCCGCCGCCGGTGGTGATCGTCAAAACCAGCGCAAGAACGCCGATCAGCAACGGCGATAAAATCAGCAATTTGCGTATGCGGGGGTTTTTCAGGTCCAACATCACACGGCGACTATGAACCTCCGGACCGAGAGGTCAACAAAATTACGTTATCTGGCCGAAGCCACCTGGTAGCTCTTCAGGTGAACTTCCATGCAATCAATTTTCAAGCGTTTGAGGGATTTGCAGGCTTGGTAGGCGCGGCTTTTGGAGATGCCGTGGATGCGCGCCCTGTAAAGGGGGCGCCTGTTGCGCTTCTTGAGGGGGACCACCTTGACGGAGCCGCCTTCGAGGATGCGGGGAAGCTTGCTGACGACCTTTCGCGCCATGGCGCGGGCCGGCTTGACTTTATTGTAGGCCCCCACCTGGATGGCCCATTGGCCGCCGCCGCTTTTTCTTGCGCGGGTGGGTTTTTTTCTGGAAGGGGAGAAAATTTTGGGCGCCTGGTTTTTGGCTACCTGGGCGCCGTCGCCGTAGACGCCCATCTTCCGAAAGCCCTTGTTCAACAGTCTGGCCATGAGGCGGTCGCGAGAGCGCGCCGTTCTGCCGCCGAAAATAACGCCGATCAGGCGGCGGCCCTGGCGTTCGGCGGACGTCACCAGATTGTATCCCGACGACTTGAGGTATCCGGTCTTGATGCCGTCGGCGCCGCTGTAGGTGGTCAACAGCTTGTTGTGGCTCTTATAGGTCTTGCCGCGGTAGGTGAAGCTGGTTTTGGAGAAATAGTAGTAGTAGTGCGGGAAATCCTTGAGAAGCCTGTAGGCCAGCACCGCCATGTCGCGCGCCGTGCTGAGCTGTCCGCGGTGGGGCAGGCCCGACGGGTTGCGGAAGGTGGTGCGGTTCATGTCCAACTGGCGGGCCTTGGCGGTCATTTTCAGGGCGAAATCGCGCTGGCTGCCGCCCAGGGTTTCGGCGAAGACCACGGCCACGTCGTTGGCCGACTTGATGGCGAGGGCCGGGATCGCTTCCCTGACGGAGATGGTCTGGCCTCTTTTCAGTCCAAGCCGGGATGCCGGCTGGCGCGCCGCTCTGGCGGAAACCTTCATGCGCTGGTCAAGGCTCAAACGGCCGCTGTCTATCGCCTCGAAGGTTAGATAGAGCGTCATCATCTTGGTCAGGGAGGCCGGGTAATTGCGGGTGTGCGGGTTAACTTGATGCAAAACTTGACCGGTTTCGGCGTCAATGATCATGGCGGCGTATTTGGCGTTAACGGGAGCCGACGAAGCGAAGAACATGATCGCCGCGCTCAAAAACATGGCGGCCCATAATCGTGTTCCAGCGATGTTTCTCATGTTAAGCCCGTAATTCTTCATGACTCGGCCTTGCCCCTTAGCTTTTGCATGACTTTACACAAAAACCTATGCCCTGTCTCGATTTGATTTTTCTTGTTTCATTTGGGACTTTTTCCCTCGATTGATAATTGTTACCCCCATTCAAGATAAGAAAAGGTTAATAGAGGCAAGGGCGGAAATTCTCCTTATTTCGTTGTGCGCATGCGAACATTACATATAATGCGGAATAAAATTTAAAAAAATTCATTTAAAAACAAAACAATATGACATATTCCCCATTATGTTGCGGTGCACAAAAAAAGCTTGACATGCGGGTTTTTCGGGCTTAAGTTTGGGGCCGAATATTGCGGCGCAGCATAAAATCGGCAGGCAGGAGAATGATCATGAGCGCCAACAAAAAAGGGTCCAAGCAAACACCATCCCTTGAAGAAGCCTTGGCCTTCGGCATGGACAACATGGAGGCCTTGGTCAAGTCCTCCGCCATTCTGGCGAAAGGCGCGCAAGACCTGAATAAGATGTGGCTCGACATGACGCGGACGTCCTTCGCCAACGCCGCCGCCGCTTTTCAGACCCTTGCCGACTGTGGCGACGCGCGCAAGCTGGCCCAGGCTCAGGGCGACATCGCCAAGCGCGGCTATGACAAGTTTGTTTCCGATGGCTGCAAGGTTTCGGACTTTACTTCGGCCCTGGCCGCGACGGCCATGGAGCCCATCGCCGGCCGTTACGGCGCGGCGGTGGAAAAATTAGACGAATAACAGAGCGCCAAAGCGCTGAACCAACCGTCTGGCCAGACACCTTCCTCCTCTTCCCTTCCCTTTGGCCAGGCGCAAACAAGACGCCCGGTGGTTCATCCACCGGGCGTTTTTTTATTAAATCCATGGAACGGGGGTCTTTATTCCGGGCGTTCGTGCTAATATATATGAAAGGAATTGACGTTAACCTGATGAAGATTTCCAAGGTCGAGACATTCGGATGGCGAAAAAAAACAACAAACCCGGCCGCTTTGACGATCAAGACGCCGACGTCGCCGTCAAGTCTCGCGCCAAGACCAAAAAGCCGTCCATGTACAAGGTCTTGATGCTGAATGACGACTATACGCCCATGGAGTTCGTGGTTAACGTTCTTGAGCGGCTTTTCGGCATGAGCGTCGATGAAGCCACGCGCGTCATGTTTCATGTGCACCAGAAGGGGGTGGGCATGTGCGGCGTCTTCACCTACGAAGTCGCCGAGACCAAGGTCAACCAAGTCATGGAAATGGCGCGCCGCGAACAGCACCCTTTGCAGTGCGCTATCGAAAAGGAGTAAGTTCTAAGAGCCTATCTGAACAACTAGAGGTGATTGTGATGAGACGAAATCAGGAAGGCCGCAAGGCGTCGCATCTTAGGCGATGCCTTAGCATCGTCAAGGAGCGACAACGCCGCGGAGGCTTGATTGCGTCCACCCTCCGGGCGTCTCTCCTTGACCCGTGGACGGCGTCGGACGCTACTTGCGATGCGTATAGCATCGCGGCGCAACCTCCTCCTAGCCACGGGACAAGGAGAGACGTCACAATCACCTCTAGTTATTCAGATAGGCTCTAAGCCATGTTGTCGCGCAATCTTGAAAAAACCCTTCATCAGGCGCTGGCCCTGGCCACCGGGCGCGGTCACGAGTACGCGACACTGGAGCACCTTCTTCTGGCCATGACGGAAGACCGCGACGCGGTGGCGGTTCTGCGCGCCTGCGGCGTTGACTTGGAGCGCTTGCGCGGCGATTTGATTGAATTCATCGACAACGAACTGAGTGACGTCAGCCTGGAGCTGGAGGTGGATCCCAAGCCCACCGCCGGTTTTCAACGGGTGATCCAGCGCGCCATTATCCACGTTCAATCCTCGGGCCGCGAGGAAGTGACCGGCGCCAACGTGCTGGTGGCCTTGTTCTCCGAGCGCGAGTCCCACGCCGTTTACTTCCTGAGGACGGCGCGCAGACGGCCAGGAAGGGCCGGGAGGCTCTCGACGCCTATTGCGTCAACCTCAACGAGAAAGCGGCCAAGGGCCGCATCGATCCGCTGATCGGCCGCGAGGCGGAGGTGGAGCGCACCATCCAGGTGCTGTGCCGCCGCAACAAGAACAACCCGCTTTACGTGGGCGATCCCGGCGTCGGCAAGACGGCCATCGCCGAGGGACTGGCCCGGCGCATCATCCATGAAGAGGTTCCCGAGGTGCTGCGGAACGCCGTCATCTTCGCTCTCGACATGGGCGCGCTTCTCGCCGGCACCCGCTACCGCGGCGACTTCGAGGAGCGTCTGAAGGGCGTCATGGCCGAACTGGAGGCCACCGAAGGCGCCATCCTGTTCATCGACGAAATCCACACCATGATCGGCGCCGGGGCGACCTCGGGCGGCACCATGGACGCTTCCAACATTCTCAAGCCCGCCCTGCAAAGCGGGACGCTGCGCTGCATGGGCTCGACCACCTACAAGGAATACCGCAACCACTTCGAAAAGGACCACGCCCTATCCAGGCGTTTCCAGAAAATCGACATCAACGAGCCCTCCATCGAGGACACCGTTAAAATCCTAAAAGGCCTCAAGCCTTATTTCGAGGAGCACCACAAGGTGCGCTACACCCACGAGTCCTTGAAAAAGGCGGTGGAGCTGTCGGTCCGCTACATCACCGACCGCAAGCTGCCCGACAAGGCCATCGACGTCATCGACGAGGTCGGCGCCTCGCGCATGCTGCTGCCCGAAGCCAAGCGCCGCAAGACGGTCACTGTCAAGGATATGGAAAAGATCGTGGCGATGATCGCCCGCATCCCGCCCAAGAACATCTCGTCGGACGACCGCAAGGCGTTGAAGACCCTGGAGCGCGACCTCAAGGCCATGGTCTTCGGACAGGACAAGGCCATTGAAGCCCTGGCCAGCGCCATCAAGCTGGCCCGCGCCGGTTTGCGCGAGCCGGAGAAGCCCATCGGCTCCTATCTCTTCACCGGCCCCACCGGCGTCGGCAAGACCGAGGTGGCCCGCCAGCTGGCCCTCATCCTTGGCGTCGAGCTGACCCGCTTCGACATGTCCGAATACATGGAGCGTCACAGCGTCTCCAGGTTGATCGGCGCGCCGCCGGGCTATGTGGGCTTTGACCAGGGCGGGCTGCTTACCGACGCCGTCGACAAGCAGCCGCATACGGTGCTGCTGCTGGATGAAATCGAGAAGGCCCATCCCGACCTGTTCAACATCCTGTTGCAGGTGATGGACCACGGCAAGCTCACCGACCACACCGGCAAGAGCGTCGATTTCCGCAACGTCATCCTGATCATGACCACCAACGCCGGCTCGGCGGAGCTGGCCAAGCCGTCCATCGGCTTTGAGCGCGAGGAGCGCGAAGGCGACGACAAAGAAGCCATCGATCGCATGTTCACGCCTGAGTTCCGCAATCGCCTGGACGCCACCATCGGCTTCTCCAGCCTGACGCCCGAGATCATGTCGCGCATCGTCGATAAGTTCGTCATCGAGCTGGAGACCCAGCTGATGGACCGCAACGTCGCCATCGAGCTGACCGACAAGGCGCGGCGCTGGCTGGCCAGGAAGGGCTATGACAAGACCTTCGGCGCCCGCCCCCTGGCCCGCGTCATCCAGGAGCGCATCAAGACGCCGCTGGCCGAGGAAATGCTGTTCGGCAAGCTGGCCAAGGGCGGCGTCGTCAGCGTCGACATCAAGGACGGCAAGGTGGTCTTCGACTACCTCAAGCCGTCCGATCACCCGCCCCCCGCCAAGCGCCCCAAGCCCATGACGCCGATGAAGGTGAAATAGACTTTTCCATTCATCGCGTTATTTCACCTTGCAATTGTGCGCTATGATTGTCATGAAAATGTGCGCATGCCCAAGACATCGAAAATAAGAAAGATTCGCGTTTCAGAAGGCATTTATTGGGTCGAGGCGCCCGAGGCCGGACTGTACGTCCAATGCGGCTGCCCGGCGGACAGCGTTAAGCACCTGATGAAGCGGGGGCTGATTGTCCCGGTGGAGGAGGACGGCGTTAGTTACGAGGACGGCCCCAACGCCATTTTGCTTTCCGACGTTATGCTACAGGGGGGAGATTTTTCGAACCTGGCCGAATTTCCGGTCCTTCAGATGCTCTACAGGCAAGGGATGATCCTGCCCGGCCATCCCAACAATACCGGCGCCAAGCCTTTGCTCATGGGCCTTGCGGATCAGGTCAGCGCCCAGCTTCATTACATCCATCGGGGAAATTACGGGCTGATATCACAAGAGGAAATCGCCGAGACCGGCTTTGACGTCATCCCGGCGCGCGATTTGATGCGCTTGAAGCTTAAGTTCGCCTTTGGAAAGATTCTCGATCCCAGGGAGTTGCTTGACACCCTGTTCGTCGGCGTCCGGGCCGTGGAGATCAGGAACGGCGTCTTCATCAAGCGCACCGGCCTGAATGTTTATGAATTCGAATATCTTGGCGAGAAGGTCGCCGTCGATCTCAACCTGGCGCCGGGGGAAAGCTACGCTTCTCCTTATCCGCTGGGATTCCACCAGGTTCAGAGGCACTATTTCGCCGTCGTCCATTCGGGGGACGGCGATGGTTGGGACATCAACCGGCCTTGCATGTCGAGCGTGGTGGTGTTCCAGGGGAAAATCCATCTCATCGACGCCGGCCCCAATATTTTATTCAATCTGATGGCCCTTGGCATCGGCGTTAACGAGATCGAGGGAATTTTCCTCACCCATTCCCATGACGATCACTTCGCCGGCCTGGCCAGCCTTATGCGCTCCGATCACCGGATAAAGTGTTACGCCACGCCGTTGGTGCGCGCCTCGGTGGCCAAGAAGCTGTCGGCGCTGCTGTCCATCGAGGAGGACAGCCTGGACCATTATTTCGATTCCCGGGACATCCAGTTCAATGTCTGGAACGACATCGGCGGCTTGGAAGTGTTGCCCATCTTCTCGCCCCATCCGGTGGAGACGAGTTGCCTGTTTTTCCGCGCCCAGGGCGGCGAGGGCTACAAGACCTACGCCCATTTGGCGGACATCGCCTCGTTGAAGGTTCTTGAGGGCATGATTACCCAATCCGGCGCCAAGCCCGGCGTTTCGCGCGATCTTTTCGAGAAAGTGAAAATAGATTACCTGATGCCCGCCGATCTGAAAAAGATTGATATCGGCGGCGGATTGATTCACGGAGAGGCCGAGGATTTCAGGGAGGATCGTTCAAAAAAAATCATCCTTTCCCACGCCTCGAAAAAACTAACCGTCAAACAAAAGGAAATCGGCTCGGCCGCCGCCTTCGGCGCCATGGACGTTCTCATGGAAGGCCGGTACGATCACGCCATTCTCAAAGCCCAAGGCTTCATCAAGTCTTATTTTCCAAGCACCCCCGATGAGCAGTCGAACATCCTGCTGAACAATCCGGTGATGACCTTCAAGCCCGAAGCCATCCTCGCCAGGAAGGGGGAGCACGCCCCCTTCATCTATTTGGTTCTGACCGGAAACGTCGAAAGGATTGACGGCGAGACCGGCGTCCAGCGCCTATTGTCGGCGGGCGCGTTGATCGGCGAATTGTCCGGCCTGCTCGGCCACCCCATGCCCGAGACCTTCCGCGCCGCAAGTTACGTTCACGCCTTGAGGATAAAATGCGAACTTTATCTTGAGTTCGTGCAACGCAACAACCTGTTCGACGAAATCTCCCAGTTGCAAATCAACAGGGAGTTCCTCCAGGCGACCAGCCTTTTCGGCGAATCCATCTCGTATCCCATCCAGAACCTGATCGCCAAGGAGATGACCCTCATGCGCCACGACAAGGGGGCGGAATTGGCGAAAAATCAAACGTCGATCTTCATCATGAAAAGCGGCGCGGTGGAAAGGTTCATCGGCGAGGACGTGCTGGAAACCATGACCCAAGGCGATTTCTTCGGCGAGGAATTCGCCGCCTTCGGCACGCCGAGCGTTTATGGCCTGCGCGCTACCGAGCCCACCGAGATTTTCGCCATCCCGGGCGCCGCCGTGAAGGACATCCCGCTGGTGCGCTGGAAGTTGTTCGAAGCCTTTGAAAGGCGCATGCGCGCCATAACCGCATTGGACGCCCAAGGAGACTTATTGTTCCAATGGCGCGACGAATACGGCGTCAACATCCAGGAAATGGATCGCCAGCACCACAAACTGTTCGATATGGCGAACAATCTTCTCCGCCTGATGAAGAGCGAAAAAAACAAGGATGATCTTGAAGACGCGTTGACGTATTTGCTCGAATTCACCAAGGCTCATTTTGAATCCGAGGAAAACCTGATGAAGCTCTATGGCTTTCCGGGCCTCAAGCCGCAAAAAGCCAAGCATGTCCGGCTCATGAAAAAGGCCGATGAAATAAAAACTCTGCTCTCGGCCGGCGGCGCGGAAGCCAATGAAGAGTTCATCGTTTTTTTAAAGGACTGGGTGGTCGGGCATATTTTGGCCGAAGATAAAAAATATGGCTCCTTTCTCAATAAAAAGGGGGTATACTGAGGGCTCTAATCGTATGGGCGCCATATGTTAGATTTTATCCACTAGGGAAAAGGGAAATGTACGTCACCTGGGATGAAAGTTTAAGCGTAGGCGTCGCCGAGCTTGATTCGGACCATAAAAAGCTGCTGGCGATCCTGGATGATTTCTCCACCGCCTGTTACGCGGGGCAGGGGAGCCAAGACCTGCATGATATTCTCGCCCGCCTCATCGAAAATGCGAAACACCACTTCGACAAGGAAGAAGCGCTGATGGACCGGCACGGCTATCCCATGCTCGCCGAACACAAAAAAGAACATCAAAAGCTGATCGAACAGATGGAGCGGCTGGAAAGAAGCCTGTGCGCCGAAGCCGTCGGCGCGGCGTCCTTCCCTCTCTCGGTGTCCAACGACACCATGAAGTTCCTCAACAACTGGCTGACCGACCACATCAAGGCCGATGACCTAGGCTACAAACCCCACCTCAACAGTCTCGGCGTTAGGTAGCGTCAGTTCGACCCGCCGTGGCAGTGTTTGAATTTTTTTCCCGATCCGCACGGGCAAGACTGGTTGCGCGAGACGCGGCCCCAGGTGGCGGGGTCGCCTGGGTCCAGGTCGTCGGCCGCCTGGCGGGAATGCACGGTGACGGGCGGCGGGCGGTCGGCGTCGCTTTCTTCCTCTTCTTCGCCTCCGTGCTGGAGGTCTGGGCGCCGGAGGGCGGGGTCCTCGCGTCCCTCGGTGATGTCATGCTGGGGTTGCAGGACCATGACTTCCTCACCGGCGGCGTAATGGATTTCAATGTGGCTGAGGACCTGGGTCACCCGTTCGCGCAGGTTGTCCAGCATTTCCTCGAACAGGTTGAAGGCCTCGCGCTTGTATTCGTTCAGCGGGTCCTTTTGGCCGTAGGCGCGCAGCCCGATGCCCTGGCGCAGGTGGTCCAGGGTCAAGAGGTGGTCCTTCCACACCTGATCCAGCAATTGCAATAGCAGGCTTTTTTCGACGCTGCGCAAGGTTTCGGGGCCGTAGTTGGCGGCTTTTTCCGCCATCGACCGTTCAGAGGCGCTTGTCAGGCGTTCAAGGATTTCGTTGTCGGCGATGCCTTCCTCCTTGGCCCAGTCCTCTATGGGAAGGTCGAGCCGCAGCACCCGCAACGCCTCTTCGTGCAGGGCCGACGTGTTCCATTGTTCGGCGTAGGCCTTCTCGGGGATGCAGCGGGCCACCATGTCTTCAATGACTTGTCGGCGCATGTCGGCCACGTCCTCGGCCACGTCCTCGGCGGCCATCAGCTCCTTGCGCTGCTCGTAGATGACCTTGCGCTGGTCGTTCATGACGTTGTCGAACTTGAGCAGGTTCTTTCGGATTTCGAAGTTCCGCGCCTCCACCTTCTGCTGGGCTTTCTCAAGCGCCTTGTTGACCCAGGGGTGGACGATGGCCTCGCCCTCTTCAAGGCCCAGCTTTTGAAGCATGCTGTCGATGCGCTCGGAGCCGAAGATGCGCATAAGGTCGTCCTCAAGGGACAGGAAAAAGGCCGAGGCGCCGGGGTCTCCCTGGCGGCCCGAGCGTCCGCGAAGCTGGTTGTCGATGCGGCGGCTTTCGTGACGTTCGGTGCCGATGATCATCAAGCCGCCGGCCTCGAGCACGGTTTTTTTCTTCTCGTCGACCTGGGCCTGGATTTTTTCAATGCCCTTCCTGCGTTTTTCCTTGTCCGTAACGTTGTCAAGTTCCTGCTTGATGCGCATGTCGACGTTGCCGCCGAGCTGGATGTCGGTGCCGCGTCCGGCCATGTTGGTGGCGATGGTCACCATTCCCGGCGCGCCCGCCTGGGTGATGATCTGGGCTTCCTGTTCGTGGTAGCGGGCGTTCAGCACGTTGTGGGGAACTTTCCGTTTCTTGAGCAAGGCAGAGAGCTGCTCGGATTTATCGATGGTGATGGTGCCGACCAGGGACGGCTGATTGTTCTTATGGCATTCCTCGATCAAATCGAGGATGGCGTTGTTCTTTTCATTGGCGGTGCGGTAGACGTTGTCGTCGCGGTCGATGCGCACGCAGTCCAGGTTGGTGGGGATTTCAATGACCTCCAGCTTATAGATTTCCGAGAACTCGCCGGCCTCGGTCATGGCGGTGCCGGTCATGCCGGCGAGCTTGGGAAAGAGCCGGAAGTAGTTCTGGAAGGTGATCGAGGCCAACGTCTGGTTTTCGTTCTCGATGGTCACGTTCTCCTTGGCTTCCAGCGCTTGGTGCAGGCCTTCGGAATAGCGCCGTCCCTCCATCATGCGGCCGGTGAACTCGTCGATGATAATCACCTTGTCGTCCTTGACGATGTAATCGGTGTCCCGGGCGAACAGCTTGTGGGCGCGCAACGCCTGATTGGCGTGGTGGACCAGGGAGACGTTGGCGATGTCGTACATGTTGTCGCCTTCCATCAGGCCCGCCTCTTTAAGCAGTCTCTCCAGGTTTTCGTTGCCGGTCTCGGTGAAGGTGGCGGCGCGCACCTTTTCGTCTTTTTCGAAGTCTTCGTCGGAAAGCCGGGGGATGATCTTGTCCAGCGCCTTGTAGAGATCCGAGGAGTTCTCGGCGGCGCCGGAAATGATGAGCGGCGTGCGCGCTTCGTCGATAAGGATACAATCCACTTCGTCGACGATGGCGTAGGAGAAGGACCGCTGCACCATATCCTCAAGGGTGAACTTCATGTTGTCGCGCAAATAGTCGAAGCCGAACTCGTTGTTGGTGCCGTAGGTGACGTCGCAGGCGTAGGCTTGGCGCCGCTCCTCGTCGTCCAGGTCATGAACGACGCAGCCTACGCCTAGTCCTAAGAACTTATAAATCTGGCCCATCCATTCGGCGTCGCGCTGGGCCAGGTAATCGTTGACGGTGACGATGTGAACGCCCTGCCCGGTGAGAGCATTAAGATAAATCGGCAGGGTCGAACACAGAGTTTTACCTTCACCGGTCTTCATTTCAGCGATTTTGCCCTGGTGAAGAACCATGCCGCCCATCAATTGAACATCGAAATGCCGCTGGCCCAGTGTCCGTTTGGCGGCCTCACGCACGGTAGCGAAGGCATCGACAAGCAGGTCGTCAACGGTCTCACTACCTTGCAGCCGTTGCTTCAGCCACGGCGTGCG
>ENA-ORDP01000969-ORDP01000969.1-marine-sediment-metagenome-genome-assembly--contig:-NODE-969-length-16904-cov-3.762716_pt1 | contig 16904 bp, 19 predicted proteins | sample MGYA00248627_ERZ508539 | MGnify/ENA primary metagenome ERZ508539 (study PRJEB26208, sample SAMN05571518) | marine sediment metagenome | biome: deep sea; feature: Hydrothermal vent; material... | reverse complement strand
GGAACACTTACAATCAATTTTCTCTGGTACGAGGACAACTTATGAAAACAAGAATCAACATTGTAACAAAAAATATTCTTAGCCAGGGTGAGGACAAATATCCGACCGATTCTATGAATGTGACAGTGATTGACGCGCCGTTTATTAACCCGCTTCATCACTACAAAGTGAACTCTAAAAATGACGGGATTGAGGCTCGTACGAAAGCTGAGATCGACGCGACACTGGAGGAGGTGGAAAAAACAGCAAAAGCGAATCGGATTGCCGAGATCAGAACCAAACTTACATCAATGACCCCGGCGCAGTTGGACAATTACGTTGATAATAACGTGACGGATATGGCTTCAACGCGAACTTATTTGAAACGACTCACGCTTGTTGTTAGAAATATCGCGCTCGATACGGGCACAGTGGGCAAATGAGCTTGAAATATTTCAGAATCGAGGAATTTGACTGCAGATGCGGATGCGGGCGCAATGAGATCGATCCCGGATTCGTGGCGATCCTGGACAAGATAAGAGCCACATATTATGACCGGCCATTGGTCGTCACATCCGGGTATAGATGCCCGGAGTGGGACAAAGAGATTGGCGGAAAAGGAAATCACCCAACAGGATCAGCGGCGGATCTGCTGGTTTCAAAAGGCGCGGATATGTACGACTTTACTCAGGCCTGTTTCGCCATGAGCATACCAAGGATTATTCTCTACCGGGATAAGCCGCACGTTCATGTCGATATGGCTCCTGATAAACCGAAGGGAGTGTTTGTGCTATGAGAAGACTTGAGCATATGCTGATTATTTCCGGTATTGCCGCTTCGGCGCTATTGATACTGCTATCTTTTTACGGCTGTGGCGATAAAACGACGACCAACAATTACGCCAGCGGCGATAACTCGTCTGTTGAGACAAACGTAACGGACGTAAACGCTGGCGCCGACGGTAGTAGTGACCAGAGCCAACAGCCGGACAATTCCGACAACTCGGATAATTCGGTCGATAATTCTGATAGCTCAACAAATACAACGTCGCAATAATGAACCCGTTTAAAAAAGCGGTCGATTGGACGAGAGAAGGCGCCCGGCATGGCGATCCCGGATTACCGCCGATGGTGTCATTAAACAAACTTTTTAAACTATGGAGAAAATTATGGGAAAGAATCTTGCGCTAAAACTGCTTCCGTTCCTCGTGGCCCAGCTGATAAAGGCGCTGACGCCCGATCTGATGAAACGGTTCGCCGACAAAATCCTCGACGCCGTTGAAGACGCGATTCAAAAAAGCGAGAACAAGTTCGACGATGTTATTTTGCCGCTCCTCACCCTGATCCGCTCCGCGTTCAACGTGCCGGACAACGACAAGGGTTAATATTTCTTGCCATTGCTCTCGTCTAATTCATACAATGCCATTTCGCTCTATTGGAGTCTGAGCGCTCATTTACGTTAGGCTTAATATTTATCTCAAAACTGATGGTATTTTAAGTGGTTGAAAATCAACGGGTAGTTATCACAGGCGTGGGCCTTACTGCGCCCAACGGCGACAACCTGGCCGATTTTCGCAAAGCGTTGCTGGAGGGTGTGTCCGGGATAGAGATATTTAAAACCAGGTATATGCCGCCGGTTCCGGCTGGTGTGTGTCACTTCGATCCGTATAAACATCAGACAAAAAAGCAGTCGCGCAGAGGCACACGCGCCGGGGCTATTTCGATTTATTGCGCCAACGAGGCGGTGAACGACTCCGGATTCGATTTTGAAAACTCAAGGCGTGACCGGGCCGGGGTTTTCATCGGCATAACCGAGCATGGGAACGTGGAGACCGAGAACGAGGTCTATAACCTCGGCCAGTATAACAACGATGTGAAGTTCTGGACGCATCATCACAATCCTCGCACCGTGGCCAACAACCCGGCGGGCGAAGTGACGCTCAACATGGGTGTCACGGGGCCGCACGTTTGCCTGGGCGCCGCCTGCGCGGCGGGGAACATCGGGCTTATTTACGGCGTTCAGATGCTAAGGCTCGGCGAGGTTGATTTTGCCATAGCCGGCGGGGTGTCTGAGAGTATCCACACGTTCGGGATATTCGCAAGCTTTAAGAGCCAGAACGCCCTGGCTGTACATGAAGACCCGACGAAAGCCAGTCGTCCTTTCGATATGGATAGAAACGGCATTGTGGTCTCGGAGGGTGGATGCCTTTACACGCTTGAAAGGCTCGAAGACGCAAAAGCGAGAGGCGCCAAAATCTATGGAGAGATAGCCGGGTACGCCTACAATTCCGACGCCACAGATTTTGTTCTGCCAAACCCGGCAAGGCAGGCGGAGTGTATGAGGCTCGCCCTGGACAGGGCGGCGATGACGCCTGCGGATATAGACATCGTTAACACTCACGGCACCGGCACCAACCAGGGAGATGAGCAAGAGTGCGTGGCGATAAGAGAGGTTTTTGGCGGTTCCGGGGCTCATATCAACAATACCAAGAGCTTTATAGGGCATGCCATGGGAGCCGCCGGGGCGCTGGAGCTGGCGGGAAACCTTCCTTCATTTGAGGACGGATTGATTCACCCGACTATTAATCTGGATAATATAGATCCGGAATGCCGTCTTGACAATTTTGTGATAGATAAACCTGTTCACATCGGCTCCATAAAAAGTATAATAAACAATTCTTTCGGGATGCTCGGTATAAACTCTGTGGTTGTCATCAGGCGGTTTGAAAACTAACGGCGTTTGGACGATAATATCAGATAACTTAAATTAGTGGTTTAGGGAAAAGAGTTATGACAGGTGAGGGGATTCGGCAGGCCATAATAGACATTATCAGGGAAATTGTTCCTGATGAGGATTTGAGCGGTATCGATGCGGAAAAGCCTTTGCGTGACCAGATAGACCTGGACTCGATGGATTTTCTCGATATCGTGATGGAGCTTCGCAAGCGGTATAGTGTTGAGGTTCCGGAGCAGGATTATCAGGAGCTTGAGTCTATGAGTAGCACGGTTAATTACCTCCTACCCAAAATGGAGAGTCTCTAATAGACTCGGAAAGCCTATAGACGAAATCCTGCTTCCCAATTTTCCGGTATATGCTTTGCGATACGACGTTGTTATCATCGGGGCTGGCATGTCCGGTCTTTCAGCTGGTGTCCGGCTGGCCCATTTCGGTAAAAAAGTAGCGATACTGGAGCGTCACTACCGGGTCGGTGGGCTTAACTCGTTCTACAGGTCGGGCGGCTACGATCTGGATGTCGGTCTTCACGCCGTCACCAACTACAGCCCTGACGGCCCGAAAAGCGCCCCTATGGCCCGCCTTCTGCGAAGGCTCAGGATGAGAATGAGCGATCTTGAGCTATATCCACAAAAAGTCAGCCGGATAGTTTTTCCAGACGCCACACTGGAATTTACAAACGATTTCGATCACCTCGCAAGACAGTCAGGCAAACTCTTTCCGGGCCAGGAGGAGAGCCTGAGGAGACTTAAAGATGAGGTTTTCAGATTGTATGAAAATAATTTTAGCGGGGCCCCGAAAAGCGCCCGGCGGTTTGCGTCTTCGTTTATCACCGCCCCGGACCTTGTGGAAATGCTGATGTGCCCGGTCATGTTCTACGGCTCCGCGTGGGAAAACGATATGGAGGGGGGCCAGTTCGCGCTTCTTTTTATGAGTTTATATTGTGAAGGATTCGCCAGGCCGAAAAATGGGATACGTCCGATTCTTGATCTGCTTGTCGAGCGCTATAAAAACTCTGGTGGCGAGATGAGGCTCAGGTCTGGCGTACAGAGGATAGAAGTCTTGAAAGGGAAAGCTGTCGGAGTGGTTCTCGACAACGGCGATACAATTGAATGCGAAGCTATATTATCATCCGCCGGCCTGATGGAGACAATCGCCATATGCCCGGAAGCCAGCCCGGTCGATCTTGCGCCAGAGGCGGGCAGGATGTCGTTTGCCGAGTCGATAAACATAATCGACCGGCCGGCGGACGAGCTTGGGCTCGACGCCTCCATTACTTTTTTCAGCGCAAACCGGAAGTTTCGTTATCGCCGCTCCGCTCTTCCGGTCGATGTTCAAAGCGGAGTAATTTGCGTTCCGGGAAACTTCTGTTATGATGAGCCGCCCGATACGCATATGGTCAGGATTACGAACATAGCCGATCCCGGGTTTTGGGAGGGGGCGGACAAAGCAGGGTATGAAAAAGGCAAGATCGAATGGCGTGATAAATCGCTTGAGGTGGTGGAGACAATAGTCCCTGAATTTTCAGATAGTGTGACTTACTTCGATATGTTCACGCCGCGAACCATAAGGAAATTTACGGGCCATATCAACGGCGCCGTTTACGGATCGCCAACAAAATTGGGCGATGGCAAGACACCGGTGGAAAATGTATTTGTATGCGGAACTGACCAGGGATATTTAGGTGTGGTAGGCTCGATGATAAGCGGAGTGGAGATAGCGAACCAGCGTCTTTTATAAATAAAAGCTGATTGTACTGACTGGTTTTTTTATGGCGATTTGTAAACTTAACAATCTTAAAAGCGAATACGACTGCATCGTCATAGGCGCAGGCCTGGGCGGGCTGACGTGCGCCAACCGTCTGGCCAAAGCGGGCCACTCGGTATTACTGCTGGAGCACCATTTCCAGCTGGGTGGCCTGGCCGCATGGTTCAAACGTAAAGAGCACATTTTCGACGTGGCCCTGCACGGTTTTCCGGTGGGGATGATAAAAACCTGCAGGAAATATTGGAGCCAGGAGATCGCCGGTCATATCGTCCAGTTGAAAGGGATCCGGTTCGACAACCCGCAGTTTTCTTTCACCACGACATACGATAAAGAGAGCTTTACAAACATCCTTAATGAAAAATTCGATGTGGGGCTTCCCACCATAGAGAAATTTTTCAAGACAACAAGGGATATGTCTTTCGTTGACGACGAGTCGATGACAACCCGTGAGCTACTCGATCAGTTTTTCCCCGGGCGCGACGATGTGGTGAGGCTTTTGATGGAGCCGATAACTTATGCGAACGGCTCCACGCTCGACGATCCGGCCGTCAGTTACTCTATCGTGTTCTCAAACTTTATGAACAAAGGCGTCTACACTTTTACAGGCGGCACCGACCTGATAATAAGGATGATGGAAAGCGAGCTGGTAAAAAACGGGGTCGATATAAGAACCAGGGCGATGGTGGAGAAAATCATGGTGAAAGACGGCCATACCACAGGAGTGGTCGTTAACGGGCAGGAGGTGAAATCCAAATCTGTCGTCTCCAACGGGAACCTGAAATCGACAATTTTGCGAATGCTCGACCGGGACGCGGTGTCGAAAGAGTTTCGCGCCAAAACCAGCGCCGTCCGGGTTAACAACAGTTCGTGCCAGGTATATCTGGGAATAAAGCGGGGCGAGGAGGTCGATTACATAGGCGATCTTCTTTTTACATCGACCGCCGATAAATTCGACACCGACCTTTTGTTGAGCAAAGATGTTACAAGCAGGACATTCTCGGTCTATTACCCGAACACAAGACCCAAACATAAACGGATGGCGATTGTCGCCTCTACAAACGCGCGGTTTGACGATTGGGCCGACTTGACGGACGAGGAGTATCAGCATGACAAAGATCACCTGGCGCAGACCACCATCGACGCTCTGGAGAAATATATTCCCGGTGTCCGCAGGAAAATAGATCATGTCGAAGTCTCCACGCCACGCACCTTTAAAAGGTATACTCTCCATGTTGGTGGATCGTCATTCGGCACCAAGTTCGAGGGGTTGAAAATCAGCAGGGGGATAAGTGAGCAAGTGCGCGGCCTCTATCACACAGGCTCTGTGGCCATTATTATGTCGGGCTGGCTCGGCGCCGCCAATTATGGCGTGATCGTGGCCAACGAAGCGGACAGATATATAAGAGGGCTTGGATGATTAATGATATCAACAAAACATTAATGGATGGAAAAATGTATGCTCGATCTTAAAGGCAAGACCGCGATAGTCACCGGCGGGACAAAGGGAATAGGCCGCGCCATAAGCGGGCAGATGCTCAAGGCTGGCGCTATTGTCGTGGCGGTCTACGCGTCGAGTGACGAGGACGCCAACAGGTTTGCCGATGAAAACAGCGAGCATAAAGACAGGCTTGAAGTTGTGAAACTTGATGTCTCTGATTACAAGGCGTGCGAGGCGTTTTTCAGAAAATTCGAGCGTGAGCGTGAGGGGTTGCAGATACTTGTGAACTGCGCCGGTATACGCAAAGACGCGATAACCGGAATGATGAAAGAGGAGGACTGGAGAAAGGTTATAGATGTAAACCTGACCGGAACCTTTAATATGTCGAAGTTCGCGGTCAAGGCGATGATAAGAAAAAAATATGGCAGGATCATAAGCGTAACAAGCCCCATAGGGCAGATGGGCATGCCGGGGCAGGCGAACTACGCCGCCAGCAAGGCGGGGCAAGTCGGGTTCACACGCTCGCTGGCGAAAGAAGTGGCGAGCAGGAAAATCACCGTAAACTGCGTCTCGCCAGGTTTTATCGACACAGGATTTATCGACGGCCTTCCGGAAAAGCAGAAAGACGCTTACACAGCCATGATCCCCATGAGGCGGTTCGGGGCGCCAGAAGAAGTCGCCGGTTGCGTCATGTTTCTTGCGTCCGACAAGGCTGATTATGTCACCGGCTCGACGTTGGAGGTTACCGGCGGGTTATGACGAACCGTATACTCGACGCCATTCCCCATCGTCCGCCTTTCCTGTTTATCGACACGATTATAGAAATGGACGAAAAAAAAATCGTGGCGGAAAAAAAACTTACTCCCGACCTCGATTTTTTCAAAGGGCACTATCCCGATTTTCCCGTTATGCCGGGCGTGTTAACGATGGAAAGCGTATTCCAGGCAGGCGCCGTTCTGCTTTCGCAACATGTCGATGACATGGAATCTGGCGTACCCGTCTTGACCCGGATAAAAGACGCCAAGTTCAAAAAAATGGTGAGGCCGGGAGACACTCTCACGTTGGAGGCCCAGATCGAGGATAGTATAAAAACGGTCTTTTACATGAAAGGCTCTGCCAGAGTCGAAGGCGCTCTTGTGGTTTCGGTCTCTTTCACATGCGCGCTGGCGCCTGTTGGAGCGCAATAAAATGAGCTATCTTGGATTCGAGGGAAAAACCTATCTTGTCTTTGGCGTTGCGAACCGCAAATCGGTGGCCTGTTTTATCGCCAATATTATCCTGCGCGAAGGTGGAAATGTAATTTTCTCGGTTCTTAACGAGGGGAAAAAGAGGGAGGTGGAAAAACTTTTCCCGGACTCTCAAATCCACGTATGCGATGTGTCAAGACAGGAGTCGATAGAGAGAATGGCCGAGGATGTGGGCTCTGCTCATCCTGTTATCCACGGCGTCGTCCATTCCATCGCTTACGCGAACTATTCGGAGGGAATCAAGCCGTTCCATGAAACGAAAAAGGAGGATTTCATGGAGGCTCTCGACATTTCATGCTTTTCGCTGGTGGCCATATCGAACGCCCTGAAACCGGTTCTTTATAATAAAGCGTCGGTGGTGACGATATCTATTTCGACGACGACTATGGCCGCGTCGAACTATGGATACATGGCGCCGGTAAAAGCCGCGCTCGATTCCGCGTTATCGTTTTTGGCTAAAAGCTTTTCAGAATTTTCCGAAGTCCGCTTTAACGCGGTGGCTCCCGGTCTTCTGAAAACATCGGCGTCGGCCGGTATTCCCGGATATGTTGATTCGTACCTGTATGCCGAAGCAATGACTTTGCGTAAAAAAGCGGTGACAACTGAAGAAGCGGCCAATGTCGCGGCGTTCCTATTAAGCGGCGCCTCCAGCGGCGTTACCGCGAGGAAAATTGTGGTAGACGCCGGGATGAGTGTAAATTATTTCGACCAGGATATGATCGGCCGCGCTCTTAAGCGGTAACCTGCTTTTTAATCAGCGAACAACGCAGAATTCCTTCGGAAAAATATCATAAAACTCATTTTATTTTAATATTGAGGTTGTAAATTTATGACAGTTTGTGTTAAGTTGACTCTTAGAGAGCCTTGATAATTGTTGATATAGTGTAAGAAAGCTGTTGGGGTTAAAAATAACTCCATTGATTACAATGTGTTGCAATTCTTATATTTACAGCAAATCGCTATCGTTGATGATTGCTCATAGTTAATATTATATTACCCCGATTATTTATATTATGGAGGAGAGATGAAGCAAACATTTCGTGACAGGTTACGTTTGTTAATGAAAGAGGATAAACCGTACACATGGGCCAGAAAAATAGGTATTGAAAAGGGACTGTTTCAGTATTACTGGCAGAAGGGAAAAATCCCGACCTACGATAATCTTATAAAAATCCAGAATTTCACTGGTTGCTCGCTCGACTGGTTGCTGACCGGCAAGGCGGTTGCCGTAGACCAGCTTGAAAGCCTGCCGATGGTTAAAGAGTTGAGTCCTGTTTATGGTGAAATGAATCTTCGCAGGATCAAATCTTTGGAAGATGTAAAATCTGTTTACGCTTCAAGAGATATCAAAGATATCGAGTTGCTGGAAGGTATCCTCGAAAAACTCGGGGCCGGAATCAGAAAAAGACCAGTCAGAAAAAAATAAGGGAAATCCGGCTTCCTCACGGCTGGAGCGGAGATTTTACCTTCCCCGACCGTTATTTTTTCCTTCCTTTTTTACTGACAGCCACTCTGGGCGCTAAAAGGTCAAATCTATATATAGCGGGAAAAGCAACGCGCGAAGACAAGCCTGAAGTTTTGCAGGTCGAGCGTGGGCAGAAGAGCCAGAAAAACAAAAAGGACGCTGTGGGCTCCATCCTTTGCGGATATTTCCATTATACGAAAACCCTCTTATTGTATGACCACTTCCTAATTCATACAACAAGAGGGTAATTGAGCGTGCTTTGTTTAATTTAATAGTCTGGTGAGTTATTTCCCCAGCACAGAGTCTTTACACGCTTTGGCCACGCGAAACTTCACAACTTTTTTCGCAGGTATTTTTATAGCCTCGCCTGTCTGCGGATTGCGGCCCATTCGCGCTTTCCTGTTGACCAGCACAAGTTTGCCCAGGCCTGGCAACGTAAAGCCCAGTTTAGACTCCTTGTACGCTAGTTGGGCGAGATCCTCAAGAATCTGAACCGCCAGTTTTTTAGTGATGCCAGCATTCGAGGCGATGTGATCTGCGATCTGGGCTTTGGTCATCGGTTTTTTAGCCATATTAACTCCCCCTGGGTTTTAATTGTTTAACAGACACCTGCGTTACGTATTAACAGATAAATTATAAGGTGCACGAATTCTGACAAAGATTCAGGATCAATTCAACAAAAAAATGAGAATATGAGAAAATCTTTTTTCCCTTGACTAATGCGTATTTTGTGAGTTTTGTCCCTACTGATTTCCTCAATTTGAATTATGTTTCAAAACAATACTTCCACATCCAGCTTGTTTTTCGCCGCATTAAATATCAAGAGCGTTTACCAAATTTATTCCAGTCAACATCATGATTGAGCGTATTCAATTTGAAAGATGTAAAACCATGATGAGAATCAGAATATCGCCACCGAGTTTTTATGATTGGAACAACAGCGATAGTGAGCGCAACCTCAGATTATTTATGCTTGACATTCAGGCGCCGTCCGCGTTTTAATACTCGAAGCGCTTTTAAAAACAGTCGTTTGTTTGATCCTGGCGAACCCACATCTTCCAGGGGGAATATTATGGCCGACCCGGTTTCCAGTCGGAAAAAAGAAGACCAGATAATAGAAGACCAAGACAATGCGCCTCTTACAAGGGCCGAAATAGAGGAGTTCAGGGGGCTTGTCAACGAGGCCGCCAAAGAGCGGAAGAGCATGCAATTGCTCGTTGAGTACCTTACAAAAAATGAAGAGTCTTTAAATAACAAGATTACGCTTTTCAAGGAAATAGAGGAAAAGCTCCCCAATCTTAACGATTTATCGAACGATTTGCAGGCGAAACACGCCGACCTGAAGCTGGTCAATAAATCTTTGGACCAAGTGCGAAACCAGTCCGAAGAGTCTATGAAAAGCCTCAACCAGTATAAAAACGAGGTGGACTCCGTTCATCTTCTGGTGGAGCGTGTCAATTCCAAGATTAAGGGCCTTTCCCTCCAGAGGGTTCTTGTCGAGCGGGCCAACGAGGAGGCGGGCAAGCTAAATGTCTTGTTCTGGGATATGGAGTCTCGCATCAAGAAGCTTTCGGAAGAAAACAAGCTTGTAAAAAAATCAGAGAAAAACATCATCAAGCTCGAAAGCATGTTCGAGGCGCTCACCGAGCAGATGAGCGAGATCAAGGAATTTAAAAAGCTGATGACGGTCGCGGCTGAAAAATCCCATGCTATGGAGCGGGTAATTATAGAGACAGAAGACAGGATGACCGAACTCGACGCCCATAAGCGCTCTGTAGACACTCTCACCGGAGAAGCCCGGCATGGGCGTGAAATGATCAACTCCATGCAGGAGTCGATTGAAAGCCTTATCAGCCAGAACGCCGTCGTTACCGAGACCCAGAAGGAAGTGTCCGAGTTACTGCAGGGGATAAACGACCTGAAAGTCGAAAGCAGAAATATAATATCCAGCGAGGATCAGGTAAAGAAAGTCGCTGACAGGATCGCCGAGCTGGATTCAATGTCGTCCAATGTGGAAGCGGACATTATCAGGATCAATGAAAAATATTCAGATGTTAAGAGAATCGAGTCGAACGTAAGCGAGCTGAACCAGTTTCTGTCTGAAGCTGTAGAGACAAAAATGAAAATGGCGGAGGAAAACCTCAGACAAGTAGAAGCGGCGCTTGAAAACATTGACAAGTTTTACGAGTCTCAAGAGGAGGTAAGCCTGCGGCTGAAAGATTTTCATGATGAATTGAAAATCGCCGACGATATAGACATCAAGCTCTCCCAGATGCGCGAGATGTTCGACGCGGTTAACGGACGCATGGAGGAGCTGGGGCATCGAAAGGGGATAGTAGACCAGGTTGAAAGAAGAATTAACGACCTGAGCGATATGGTTTTAAACCTCGACGTGAAAATGGAAAGCCAGCTTGAGCGGCGCGGCCTGGTAGAGAAACTCGAAAAGAAACTCGACGGCCTCGATTACTTCATAGAGGACGCTAACCTGAAAATTGAAAAAGTCTCGAAAAAATCGAAATTTGTCGACGCCCTTGAGCAAAAAATCGAAGGATTGCACGCGGCGGCCAAATCGGTGGAGGACAAAATACTGGATGTGACCAAGGAGAAAGCTGGCGTGGAGGCGATGGAGGAGCGGTTGCATTCGCTTTTCTCGGAATTAAGCGAATCAGAGCGCGGCGTTTCGGCCAGGCTTGCGGATATAAAGGAAGGCCGGATCCAGCTTAATGAGATAGACTCCATGCGGTCGGAGATAGGGCCTGCGTTAGATGATATCAAGGAAAAATTATCCAGGGCGAAAGTTATCTCGGAGCAGAGCGAGGCGATGGAATCGCGTTTTCAGGAGTTAAGCGCAGGCCTGGAGTCGATAGAGAAAAGAATCACTAACGTAAAAGATGAAGAGGAGAGGCTGATCGAAATCGAGAAACGGCTGTCACATCTCAACTCTGTAAACGCGAACATCGACGACAAGATCGGAGCGCTTAAGCAAAAGGAGGATTTTGTAAAACGGCAGTCCGAGGAGGTCGCCGGACTAAAAGCCGTTATGAAAGAGATAAGCTCTTATCGTGAGCTGGCCGAACAAGACAGGGACAACCTGCGCGACGCCATTGGCCGTATCCAGAAAGTGAACGAGATGGTGGACGAGAGAGAAGTGAAAATCGAAGAGCTAAACTCGAAGATGACCATTATTACCAGAACAGAGCACAGGCTTAACGATCTCAACCTTATGGCCGAAGATGTGAAGGCTAAAGTCGACGCCCTTACCGAAGAAGAGAAAACTATCGAAAAAGCAGGCCAGCAAATTGTTGACCTCAAGTTTCTCCTTGGTGAAATCGAGAAAAAAATCAACGAATATTTCAATCTTAAAAGCGCCGAGTGACTCTGCTTGGGGTTCCCTTAATTATGACCAGCGTCTTATAATCTATTCTCGCATATGATTAAAATAGTCACTGCCGCGCAAATGCGCGCTCTTGATAATCGCGCCATCAAAGAGATGGGCGTCGCCGAGCTTGTCCTCATGGAAAACGCCGGGCTTGCGGTCTTGAAAACTATTCAGGATAATTTCAAAAACCTCGCCGGGCTCAAAGTGAGCGTTTTCGCGGGGAAAGGAAACAACGGCGGTGACGGCATAGTCACAGCCCGCCATCTCTACAATATGGGCGCAGAGCCCACCGTATTTCTGGCTGTAAGAAAAGGAGAGCTTAAAGGCGACGCCAAAATAAACCTCGAAGCATATTCAAACATCGGAGGTAACGTCAAACAGATAACCCGAAAAAAACATTTGAGCGATTTCAAGCCAAAATTCATGCATTCGGCGGTTGTTATCGACGCTTTGCTGGGAACAGGATCGAAGGGAAGATTAAAAGGGATCTACGCCGGTATTGTAGACGCGATGAACCATAGCTCCGGCCTGAAAATAGCGGTGGACATACCTACAGGCGTCGACTCCGACAGCGGCGTCGCCCCTGACAAATGTTTCAACGCGGATATCACCGTGGCCCTGCAACTGCCAAAGGTGGGGCTGGTCACTTCGCCCGCCCGCAATTTCACCGGCCATCTTGTAGTCGCAGACATATCCATCCCCCAAAAAGTTATTTCTGAATCTCCATGCGCCGCATATATGATGGAGAGTTCGGACATCACGCTGATACTTCCGTCACGCGCCTGGGACGCGCACAAAGGCCAGTTCGGGCATCTTGTCATGGCGTGCGGATCGCGCGGGATGAGCGGGGCCCCGATTCTGGCCGGTTCTGGCGCTTTGAAAATGGGCGTCGGGCTTGTTACCGCCGCCGGGCCGGAAGAGATCGCCGGCATGTTTCCCCTTGCCCGTCCTGAGCTGATGTCGTTATCCTTGCCCCAGACAAAATCCGGCTCTATCTCGGAGAAAGCTGTGGGGGAATTTATCGATTTCGCAAAAGATAAAACAGCTGTTCTTATCGGGCCGGGGATTTCGACAGACGCCTCCACTATCAAATTCGCGCAAAAGGTCATCAGGTCGCTCGACATTCCGATGGTTATAGACGCTGATGGATTGAACTGCATCGGAAATAAAAGCGATATTCTCAAAAAGCGAAAAGCGCCGACCATTATCACGCCTCATCCGGGCGAGATGGCCAGGCTCACCGGCAAGACAACGGCCCAGGTTCAGGCGGACAGGATAAAGACAGCCGCAGGCTACGCGAAAAAAACAGGTAGCGTCGTGGTTTTAAAAGGAGCGGGCACGGTTATCGCCTCGCCAAGTGGCGAAGTCTATTTCAACCATACCGGAAACAACGGGCTGGCCACAGGCGGGGCGGGGGATGTGCTGGCCGGAATGATCGCAGGAGCCCTGGCCCAGGGCGCCCACCCGGAAGACGCCGCCGTCGCGCCGGTTTTTCTGCACGGTCAATGCGCCGACAGATACGCGGAGAAATATGACCCGCGAAGTTTCACACCCACAGATATTCTCGAAATGCTCCCGGAAGCGCTTAAACAGATCACCGGCTGACCGGCCCCTCATTGTCATTCCGGCCTCCGGGCCGGGAATCTCAGCAGACCCCGGATCAATGCCCGAGGTGACACAAAGGGGGGTGGCTGGGCCGCGCCCGCAACGGGGTGGTGTTCAAAGGAAAAAACAGGATCCTTCGCGCCGCTCAGGACGACGGTGTAGCGCGCGGCGCCTAACCCTTCAGATTCTTCATCGTATAGGCCATCAGCCCGCCAGCGTCGATAAGCTCCCTCATAAAAGGGGGGACAGGAGCGGCAGTGTACGTTTTGCCCTTCGTCTCGTTTCTTATCGTTCCTTCAGCCAGATTCACAGATAAAATGTCGCCAGTCTCCGCCTCTTTGGCCGCGTCTGGACATTCGAGGATGGGCAGGCCCATGTTAAAGGCGTTGCGGTAGAAAATACGCGCGAAATACTCCGCCACCACGCAAGACACACCGGCGCCTTTGATGGCTATAGGCGCGTGCTCCCTCGACGATCCGCAACCGAAGTTGGCTCCGCCGACGATTATATCGCCATCGTTTACATTACCGGCGAATTCGGGATTTGCGTCCTCCATGCAATGGCTCGCAAGCTCGACCGGATCGATGGTGTTTAAATAGCGGGCCGGGATGATGACATCGGTGTCTATGTTGTCGCCGAACTTCCAGATTTTACCAGTAAGTTTCATAATCTTTATCCTATGTTTTTACGATATCTTGCAACTGTTCTACCGTTAACCAAGGTCGCTTTCGATGTAGCATACGATGACAGTTAGAGCAAACTGGAGTAAGATCGCTTACTTTTATTTTTGTTTCAGATGTAAGGTTTGAAATGGGTATTTTATGATGCGCTTCAATATACCCTTCTCCAATTTGTCCATATTTACTTTCAAAAGAAAAAGAACATACTTCGCAACAAAAGTGTTCGTTTTGTTGTTCTTTCCATATTTCCATTGCTTTTTTTACAAGCGAAGAATTGCGCTCTTTCAATAAATGAATTCTTAGTTTATCTTTACCTTCTCTATATTCCTCTTCATTTGGGTCAAATCCATACTCTTCCGATAACAATATATCTTCTTCAGGCGCGATGTGAAAAGTATTATTAATTAGCTCTTTATCGCTATTATCAGATGTTTTCTTTAAAAGAATATTTCTTAATTCTAGATTTTCATTTTTTAGCCATTTCTCAAGATAAAGATCAAATTGTTCAGTTCCTTTAATTTCAGGTCTCAGTTGTCTTCTATATGTATCACGAACAGTTTGATGTGTAATACCCCTTATGTCGGCAACTGACTTAGTAGCAACAATCCGTAATTCACGGATTGAACGAGTATTTTTATGAATTCTAAACTGATCTCTAACCTCCAATATCACTTCAATAGTTTCTTCTATCCTAGCGCTCATTTTAATTACTATTGATTCCTGTATTAATAATGTCCTGACTTTTAGCCCCATCGGGGCTGTGGAATATAGCCCCGGACGTGAGTCCGGGGAAGGCGAATAAATATAGCGCCAAGCCCTGTAAGGGCGATAGAAAGCTCTCTTTCGCCCCTCCGGGGCTGATTGTTGGCTCGCAAATATTCCTCCTGGGGCTTACGCCCCAGGCTATTATCTGTTGTCCCTCCGGGACTTATGAAAGCGGACATTACTTTTACAGAGATCAATAGTTTAAATTGTCATTCTGAGCAAAGCGAAGAATCTCGATTTGCAATGATCATAGCGTCATGAGATTCTTTGTCACCTACGGCTCCTCAGAATGACAGTTTTACGACCTTTTATCCAATTTGATGGTTAATTTTGCAAAAACGTCTCTTCATTTTCCGCCCACGTCCGCAGGGTCGGTGATAACTCCGGTGACAGCCGAAGCGGCCGCGACGGCGGGGGAGGCCAGGTAAACTTCCGATTTCGGGTGCCCCATTCTGCCCACAAAATTACGGTTCGTAGTCGCAAGACACCTCTCCCCTTCGGCCAGTATCCCCATATGCCCGCCCAGACACGGCCCGCAGGTCGGGGTGGAGACGGCGGCTCCGGCATCGATGAATATGTCGAACAGGCCAGCGTTCATCGCTTTTTTGTAAATTCGCTGGGTGGCCGGTATTATTATCATTCGCACACCGTCGGCGACTTTGTTTCCCTTAAGCAGGCCTGCCGCCACTTCCAGATCGACGAATCTGCCGTTTGTGCAAGAGCCGATAATCACCTGGTCGAGTTTTACATCTTTAGCTTCGCCCACCGGTCTTGTGTTCTCCGGCAGGTGAGGGTAGGCCACCTGCAGGTCGATATCGTCTCCGTCGAACTCATAAATGCTGTGATACTCCGCGTCCTCGTCAGATTCGTAGGCGATCCATTCGCGCTCTGGCTGTTTCGCCTGGGTTTTTATAAAATCGGTGGTTTTTTTGTCCGCTTTCATAATCCCGTTTTTCGCGCCAGCCTCCACCGCCATGTTCGCAAGGGCGAACCGGTCATCCATAGAGGCGTCTTCAATCATCTGGCCCGTGAACTCCATCGCCCTGTAAAGAGCGCCGGAGACACCTATCTTGCCAATGGTGTAGAGAATCAAATCCTTGCCCGATACCCATCTGTTCTTCTTCTCGCCGTGGAAAATAAATTTCATCGACTCCGGCGTTTTAAACCAAATTTGACCAGTTATCATCGTAGCGGCCAGGTCGGTGGAGCCTATGCCGGTGGAGAAGGCCCCAAGAGCCCCGTAGGTGCATGTGTGGCTATCCGCGCCGATAATTACGTCGCCAGGCAATGTCAGCCCCTCTTCAGGAAGCAGGGCGTGCTCAATCCCCATTTTTCCCACTTCGAAATAGTTTTCTATCTCCTTGTCTTTCGCGAAATCCCTCATCCGTTTGCATTGTCCGGCGGAGGCGATATCCTTGTTCGGCGCGAAATGATCCGGGACAAGAACGACCCGTTTTTTATCGAAAACTTCCGTTGCGCCCGCTTTTTCAAAAGCGCTAATGGCGATGGGAGCGGTGATATCGTTGCCCAGGGCGATATCGACGTTACAGGTGACGATTTTGCCCGGTTGTACGCTTTCTACACCAGCGTGGACAGCCAGAATCTTCTCGGTGATCGTCATTGCCATTTGCTACTTATTCTCCTGCGAAGATAAAATCGTGGAAGGTATGAATCATCGCTTATCCGGCGCCTCAAAAGCAATCACTATTTTTCTGATAACGCCAATTATTATCATCTGATAGAATCAGACGGACGACTTGCTTTTATAGACGGTTGACCATAAATTTACTAATGGGAACCTCTAAAAATCCATTTCTGCTACAATCGGCTGTAAAAGGCGCCATGC
>ENA-ORDP01000968-ORDP01000968.1-marine-sediment-metagenome-genome-assembly--contig:-NODE-968-length-16914-cov-8.631176_pt1 | contig 16914 bp, 18 predicted proteins | sample MGYA00248627_ERZ508539 | MGnify/ENA primary metagenome ERZ508539 (study PRJEB26208, sample SAMN05571518) | marine sediment metagenome | biome: deep sea; feature: Hydrothermal vent; material... | reverse complement strand
GCTTCCCTCACAGCGAAGGCCGCTGCGTTCAACTCTTTTCTTCAGCAGCTAATTCAGTTAATTACAGCCGGGGATGTAACTACCTTGCAGACCAGGGTAGACCAGCTACTCTCGTTAGATGCTACTTTCTCCAATGTCATTGAGTCAGCAAGTAACCAGATCTATGCTGCGGCTGGGAAGTATTTCGCTGAAGTCCCAAACTTCCAGACACTCTTCATGAAGGTCGTTGACACCAAGAGCGCTTCCTCACTTGGAAGAGCGTTATTATTCGGTAAATTAGCTGAATTCATTTCCAATCCGGGTGACCCAAGTACAAGGCAGGCAGCTATTAGTCAGATTAAGGCAGTAAGGCAGGAAAATAACGAAGTAGTATCAGCTATTAACAATGCTTTACTTGGTCGGCAGCCAAGCATCCCAATTCCCACACCCAAGCTGATCTCTCCCCATGCCACCCGCGCTATTGCCGAAGATGCGACTCAGCCCTCAGACGCCGGCACCTTGACCGAAGGAGAGACACGTTGGGTCGTCTTGCAGCGACTGGACATCTGCAATGGTGGCTTCATGGCCGTCCGCGTTCCCCCAGAGCCTCCGGCTCATCCAACCTCCTATCCTAGCTGTGAGCCGTTTCCCTCTGCGGTAGGCCCGGACCCCTTGCTGATCAACATCCTGCAGGTCTGGCGCTTGGCCGGTCATGTCTCACCTGGAGTGAAAATACCGCTACGTCTATGCATTGACCGCAATGGCGACCAAAGGTGCGGACCAGGCGAAGCTCTCCAAGAGTTGCAGGCCGATTTCAGCGGCAATCAACCCAATGTGTTTGGCAGCTTTGGCAAGCTGCTGGTTGACCCAGGGATGGGCATACCGGGCCTTGCGCCCTCCAACCAAGGGATACTGGGCGTCGGCACCTCCCCGCAAGGCGTCTGTCCGGCCGGCAGCACCTTTGCCGGTAAGCCCTGCGGTGTTGAGCTGATTATCGAGGGCAACTTCGCCAAGGCTCCATCTGGAACCAGCCTGCAGATTGAGAGCTGGCCGATGGAGCAGCCCTTGCCAGACCAAGGTCTGGATTATAGCTCTCAGTTCGTCCCGGTAGATATACCCAATATGAACGTCCACATCGCCTATCCGGTCGTCTCTGCCGGCGTGGTGCGGGTGATCAAGCGTCCCAGCGGCCAAGGGCAGGCGCCTTTAATCAAGCAGGTCCGGATGCAGGAGAACTCCCCTGCCGGACCGCTCGGAGTTGAAGTAGAAGGCCGGAACATTCAAAGCGTTCGGCTGGAGGTCTTTGATCTCGCCGGTGACCGACGTTATGCCAGCGCCTGGACTGTGGGAAACCGGTTGACCTGGAATCGGTTAATGAGCAATGGCAAGCCACTGGCGAACGGGGTCTATCTCTACATTGTCACCGTGCGGGGATACAATGGCAAGATCATCACCAGCAAGGTCAAGAAGCTGGTGTTGCTGCGTTAGTGAAGTGAACCCTCCGAGATTAGACAGACCCGTAAGTAAAGAGTAGAATTCAGCGATCGCAGGCCTGGCGAGAATATGGCCTCAAGGAGGGGCATAATCATGTCGAAGCTCGTTTCGAGGGAAATTCGCCTCAAAGCGCGCCCGCCGGGGCTACCTCGGGAGAGCGACTTCGAGCTCGCTGAGACGGAAGTGCCGCAACCGGAGGAGGGCCAGTTCCTGGTGCGGAACATCTGGATGTCCGTTGATCCCTATATGCGTGGGCGGATGGTCAACCAGGAGAGCTACGTGCCACCCTTCCAGCTTGGTGAGCCCTTGCAGGGCGGCGCGATCGGTCAGGTCGTCGCCTCCCAGCACAGCCGGTTCGCGGTCGGCGACTATGTGAGCAGCCTCTTCGGTTGGCGAGAGTATTTCCTCTCCAGCGGCGAGGGGGTGCGCCAGGTGGATCGAAACCTCGGCCCGCTCGAGGCCCAACTCGGTGCGCTGGGCATGACAGGCCTGACCGCCTATGTGGGCCTCTTTCGCATCGGCAAGCTGGCGGACGGGGAACAGGTCTTCGTCTCGGCCGCCTCAGGTGCCGTCGGCTCAGTCGTCTGCCAACTGGCCAAGGCACACGGCTGCTATGTCGTGGGCTCTGCGGGCTCCGCGGCCAAGTGCGAGTGGCTCGAAGAGCAGGCCGGCATTGACCGAGCGATCAACTACAAGAGCTGTGGGAGTCTCAGCCGAGCAGTGCGCCAGGCCTTTCCCCAGGGCATAGACCTCTATTTCGAGAATGTGGGCGGCGCACACCTGCAGGCCGCGCTGGGCTCGATGAACCCCTTGGGCCGCATCGTGCTCTGCGGCATGATCAGCCAGTATAACAACACTGAGCCTGAACCCGGCCCGAGCAACCTGATCCTGGCGATCAGCAGGAGCCTGAGACTACAGGGCTTTATCGTTTCGGATCACCTGGAGCTCACAGGCCAGTTTCAGGAAGAGATGAAGCGGCTCATCGCCGAGCGTCGGATGAAGTGGAAGCAGACGGTGGAGGAAGGGATCGAGAATGCACCCCGGGCGTTTCTCAAGCTTTTCAGCGGTGAGAATTTCGGCAAGATGCTGGTCAGGATCGGACCCGATCCGGCGAGTTGAGCGGGCAGGCGTTGTCTCCGCCAAGCGAGCCAATGGTGTGGCTATAAGCTGGTGCCCCTCCACGGGACTTACCCCCCTACCGGCTCAACGCATTCTGACCGATCGTTGGCCGGCGAGTGCTCAATCAACTCCCCAGCCCGCGCGAACTCCGCCTGCAAGTCACCAGTAACCAAGCGATCTTGCAGACGCTCCAAGATCTCTCGGAACTCTCCCAACGCATGATCAATCTCACTGGCATTCGTGCGCAAGACATCACGCCAGATCGGGTAAGGCGAAGCGGCCAGCCGGGTCATATCCCGTAGGCCCCCGCCGCAGAGTCGGAGATAACGCTCATCTTCCCGGCCCTTTTCGACGATCAGCCCCGCCAAGGCTACAGATAGCAGTTGGGTCAGATGGCTGGTGCGGGCCACAATGCGGTCGTGCTCCTCCGGACCGATGATCAGCACTCTGGCTCCCAGCATCTGCAGAAAACGCGCCAGGCGTTCCAACGCCGGCTCCTGAGCATCGCCGCAGGGAGTGAGCGCATAAGGTGCCCCTCGCAACAGCTCCGGATCGGCCGCCGCTAGCCCTGAGCGCTCGGAGCCGGCCAGTGGATGGCCGCCGATGAACCGCCCCGGCAGGAGGCGCTCGCCCATCTTACAGATCTGTGCCTTGGTCGAGCCCAGATCCGAGACCAGCGTCTGAGCGCCGATGAGCGTCGGCAGGCACGGCAGTAGCTCCAAGATTGCCCCCACCGGCGTCGCCAGGAAGACCAGATCAACAGAGGCCGGCTCGGCGCTCAGCTTCGGCGCGCCCCGCCCGATCAGTCCCAGTTTTAGGGCCAGCGCCACTGCCCGTCTGTTCCGGTCTACCCCGAAGAGCTGCACCCCGGGATAAGCGCGCCTGATGGCCAGACCCAGTGAGCCACCCATCAAGCCCAGACCGACGATCGTCACCCGGCGCGGCCAATCGCTCTCAGACATGGGGGATCAGGTCGGCAAAGCGGCGCGTCTGGCGACCGATCTGCCAGGCACCTTGAACTTGGCCGGCCAACCGGGCGAAACCCTCGGGGGTGAGCGCTTGCGGCCCGTCGCTCTGGGCTCGGTCAGGGTCGTGATGCACCTCGACCAATAGGCCGTCCGCCCCGGCGGCCAGAGCGGCCAGCGCTAACGGGATCACCAATTCTCGCTGGCCGGCTGCATGGGAGGGGTCCACGATGATCGGCAGATGCGTCCGGGCACGTAGCGCCGGAATGGCCGCTAGATCGAGCATGAAGCGACAGTGATCTACAAAGCTGCGCACGCCGCGCTCACAGAGGATCACCTGGTGGTTCCCTTCACAGAGGATATATTCGGCCGCCATGAGGAACTCATCGAGCGTGGCCGCCAGACCGCGCTTGAGCAAGATCGGCTTGTCGCTACGACCCACCGCACGCAACAGCGGGTAGTTCTGCATGTTGCGCGCCCCAATCTGCAGGATGTCGGCGTAGCGGCCCACCCGCTCGACCTCGGCCGGCTCCATCACTTCGGTGACGCAGAGCAGGCCGTACTCATCGGCGGCCTGGCGCATCAGCTTGAGGCCCGCTTCGCCCAGACCCTGGAAGCTGTAGGGGCTGGTGCGCGGCTTGAAAGCCCCGCCGCGCAGGATTTTTGCGCCTTGACCGGCGACGCAGCGGGCGATGGCCCTGATTTGTGTCTCGCTCTCGATCGAGCAGGGTCCGGCCATCAGCACCGGGACGCTGCCTCCGATTGCTACTTCGTTCAAACGCACGATGGTGTCTTGCGGCTGGCAGGCTCGACTGACCAAGAGCCGGGGCGCAGCGTCGGTCATGATCTGATTCTGGGGTACTCTGGTCTCAGCTTGAATTGCAGTAGGCATGGATTATCTTGCTCCTTTTGGTGCCCCCTCCCGTCCTGGAAAGAGGGTCAGGAGGTTAGGTCGGGCTTCGCTAAGCGGCACAGCAAGCGATAAACGCTTGGCTGTTTGGATTCGATGCGCCGTTAATAATTGGTCGGGAAGTAAAGGTGTTGTTGGCTCAGTAGAGCCAATAGGTGAGGCGATAGGTGGGATAGGAGTAGCGGTTCCTGGAAGGGAAAAGCATGAAGCTCTGAGCGTTGGCGTCAACGTTGTTCTCGGGCCAAACCCGATCACCTGAACGAATCATTTGCTTCACCTCACACGCTAAAGATGGCTGGAGTATAAGAGCAGGCCTTCGGGCTGTCAAGCGAGCGATGCGAGCCGGATGCAGCCAGACCGGGTGAGCGCTATACTTAATAACGATGCTGGGTAAAGTTCTGTCCCTGCTGCTCGCCGGTCTAGTGCGGGGCTATCAATTGCTGATCTCGCCCTTGCTGCCCCGTTCCTGTCGCTATTATCCCAGTTGCTCCGAATATGCCCGCCAGGCAATCGGTAAATATGGGCCGCTGCGCGGGGGCTGGCTGGCGCTCAGACGGTTGCTGAGGTGTCATCCCTGGCATCCCGGCGGGCAGGACCCGGTGCCATAGCGTTCCGGCCTTGCTTTCCGGAGCCTTCGTCTCTTTGGGAGGGCGTTTGCCGTGCGACAAGATATAGCGCTTGATCGAAAGCATGCAGGCCTCCTTGGTGCAGATGGAATAATGGTATACTCATTAAACCCTCCGGACCGTCCCCTTCCCTCGCTCGATCTCGCCTATGAGATACGCCCGCTCGCCCCGCTGCTCTAAGAACCTTAGCGCCTCATCGGCCTGCGCCGCAGGCAAGATGACGATGAAGCCCAGCCCCATGTTGAACACATCCCACATCTCATCGTCGGGAACATCACCCCAGCGCTGCAAAGCCTCGAATATTTGCAATCGCGGCCAGGCGCTCGCCTCCAGCAGCGCATCAACTTGCCTGCTCAGCACTCGGGGTAGATTGCCCGGAATGCCGGAGCCGGTGATGTGCGCTGCCCCTTTGACCGGGAAGCGCTCAAAGAGCTCCAGCGCTACCTTGGAATATATCGGCATCGGTTCCAATAAGAGCTGACCCAAGGACCGCTCACCCGCTTCCGGATAGCTTTTGCGCAGGTCCAGCTTGCGTTCGGCGATGATCATGCGGATCAGCGAATAGCCATTGCAGTGCGGACCCGACGCCGGCAGCCCGATCAGCCGGTCGCCCGGCCGGAGCTGCGCCGGATCGGGGAGCTTAGGCCGGTCCACTATGCCCACCACAAAGCCCACCAGCTCTAATGCCGACCGGGAGCGATAAAGATCAGTCAATTGCGCAGTCTCGCCACCGAGCAGCGTGCAGCCGGCCTGCTCGCAGGCCCGGATCAGCCCGCGGAGCAAAACTTCGCCCTGTCTCAAGTCCAGGCGCGCCGCACCGTAATAATCGAGGAAGAAGAGCGGCCTGGCCCCTAAAGTGGCCAGATCGTTCACGTTCATGGCCACCAGATCCTGCCCCAGACCATCCAGTTGTCCATAAGCTACGGCCAGTTGGGTCTTACTGCCGATGCCGTCGGTCGAGCTGACCAGCAAGGGATGCTTATACTCTTGCAGCACGCTCGCCAGATCGAAGAGGCCGGCGAATCTGCCGATCTGCTCCGCGCTTGGCCCCTTCAGAGCCTTGATCAGGGTGACGAACTGCTCTTGATCTTTTAGGCTGACCCCAACCTCAGCATAGCGCATTAGCTCACCTGGTTTTGCAGGTAGGGGTACGGCATGTCGCGCCCCTGAATAGATCGTCTTCGGCCAGACTGCCCGCTGGATAGCACCCGCTGAAGCAGGCGTCGCAAAAGCCACCAAGGGCAGGTACGAGACCTGCCCCTACGCCTGTGGCCTCAGCCAGTTCTGCCAGCGTCAGATAGTTTATCGAATCGGCCTGCAAGAATTCCTTGATCTCGGCCAGCGTGCGGCCAGAGGCCAATAGCTCAGCTTTGGTTGGCATGTCGATCCCGAAGAAGCAGGGCGCGATAATCGGCGGTGAGGCGATCCGCAGATGCACCTCAGCCGCGCCGAACTCGCGCACCAGCTCCACCACGGCCTTGGCGGTCGTACCGCGCACAATTGAGTCATCAACCAGGGCTACCCGCCGCCCGGAGAGCACCGAGCGCAGCGGCAAGAGCTTCATCTTGACCACCTGTAGCCTAGAGGCCTGCTGTGGCTCGATGAAGCTGCGCCCCACGTAGTGGCTGCGGATCAAGCCCAACTCCAGCGGACAGCCTAGCGCCTGCGCATAGCCCAGCGCCGCCGGCACCCCGGAGTCGGGCACCGGCACCACCAGGTCTATGGCTGATCCTTCCTTGCGCGCCAGCAGACAGCCGGTCCGCTTGCGAAACTGATAGACATCGTGGTCGAAGATCACCGAGTCCGGGCGGCCAAAGTAGATCAGCTCGAAGACGCAGCACCGTATGGCGCGCTCCGGGGCGAAGCGCCGCGCCTCTGGCTCCCGGCCGGGCCGAAAGATGACCGCCTCGCCCGGTCGCACCTCGCGCTCCGGCCTGGCTCCCACCATCTCCAGGGCCGCCGTCTCCGAGGCGATCAGCCAGTCCGCCCCACGTCGCCCGATCACCAATGGCCGGAAGCCAAAAGGATCGCGCGCGGCGATCAAGCGATCACCGTCGAGCAGCAGCAGCGAGTAGGCCCCGCGCACCTGCCCGGCCAGCCTGGCCAATCTCTCCTCCGGCGACGTTCCCTCAGGGGCTCTGGCGTAGAGTTGCAGCAGGATTTCAGTATCGGAGCTACCCTGGAAGACGACGCCTTGCTCGCTCAGCTCGCGGCGCAACCGGGCCGCGTTGGCGACCGTCCCATTGTGGGTCAAGGCCAGCCAGCGCCCTTGGCGGTGGAGCCCTATGGGCTGAGCGTTCTCCGCCGCGCTTTCTCCGGCCGTGGAATAACGGGTGTGGGCGATCCCCAGTTGGCCGCGGCGCAGCCGCACGTTGCCCTGCCGATAGACCTCCTCGACCGAGCCCAGGTCTTTGTAGAGAAAGAACTCTCCTCCGCGCGCCAGGGCGAATCCGGCCGCCTCCTGACCGCGATGTTGCAGGGTGAAGAGCCCCAGGTGCAAGCTCTCGGCGATTTTATCCTCAGTGCTGCAAATCCCGAAAAGGCCGCAGGCTTCATGCAAGCTCATGCGAAGAATCCTTCCAGTGCTTGCTCATGGGCTTGGCGCAGTTCATCCAGATGTAGAGACGTATGATGATGATCATGCGCTCCGATTAAGCTCAGGAGGGGTTCCGGGACAACCCGGCCCAAACAGGCCCAGGGCAGCTCACGCTCGCCTAAGAGCCTTGCGACCGAGTCGGCCGCTTCTGGCGCGACGCTGACGATGAAGCGCGACTGCCACTCGCCGAAGAGCTCTGCCTCCGAGCGCCCGTCCAAATCCAGCTCTGCCCCCCGCCCGCCGGCCAGCGCGCTCTCGGCCAGCGTCACCAGCAGGCCACCCTCGGAGATATCGTGGGCGCTCCGGATTAGACCCTGCTGGGCCAAGGCTCGCATTGCTTGCAGCAGGCGGCTCTCGAAGGCCAGCTCGACTTTATCTAGTAGGGGCGAAGCATTTGGCACAAATGCTTCGCCCCTACCATAGAAGAGCTTGAGGAACTCCGATCCCCCGATCCCCCCTCGCGCCCGCCCTATCCGATAGATCAGGTCGCCTGGGGCCTGAAAACCCATCGGCACACGTTTGTTAATATCTCGCAGCAGGCCGACCATGCCCACGATCGGCGTGGGCGGAATTTTGCGCCTGACCGACTGATTATAGAAGCTGACATTACCTGAAACGAACGGGATTTCCAGCGCCTGAGCCGCATCGGCCAAGCCCTGAATCGCCTGCGCGAAGGCCCAGTAGACCTCCGGATCGTTGGGATCGGCGAAGTTAAGCCCGTCGGTGATCCCCAGCGGCTCGGCTCCCACTGCAACCAGATTGCGCGCCGCCTCGCAGACGGCGATCGCTCCGCCCTGGTAGGGGTCGAGTGCCCCATAGCGCCCATTGCCGTCTATAGTGAGCACCAGTCCGTATGGCGTGTCTTTGATTCTCAATACGGCGGCGTCGCCCGCGCCCGGTCCCACCACGGTGTTGATCTGGACCGTGTGATCATATTGCTGATAGATGGGCCGCCGCGAGCCGATGCCCGGCGCGGCCAAGAGCGCTAGCAGCCGGGCTTGCCAATCGGCAGGTTTTTCCCAGGCAGGCTGGGGTGACGCGGGGGCAGGGCTTGCAAGGGCAGGCACAAGACCTGCCCCTACAACGTCCGGCGCGGCAAGAGCGCAATCCGGCGGTGGCGGTCCGCCGGCCAGGCCCTCAATGGGCACCTGGGCCAAGAGGTGTTGCTCCTGCCTGATGATAAAAGACTTTTCGGCGATGACCCGCCCAATGACTGCTGCTTCAAGACCCCATTTATGGAATATCCGACTGAAACGCAGTTCGCTGCCGGTGGGCACACAGAGTACCATGCGCTCTTGCGACTCGGAGAGCAGGATCTCGTAGGGGGTCATCGGCCGGGTGCGCAGCGGGATCTTTTCCAGTTGCAGCTCGATGCCCACCCCGCCGCGCGCCGCCATCTCCGGCAGTGCGGTGGAGAGCCCACCTGCCCCCAGGTCCTGCAGGCCGATCAGTAGGGGCAGGTCTTGTGCCTGCCCTCGTAGGGGCACAGCGCGCCGTGCCCCTACATTGCAAGCTTCCAGCGTGGCTTCGATCAGCAGCTTGGCCTTGAAGGGATCGCCCACCTGCACGTTGGGCCGCTTGGCCTCCTTCTCCCCGACCAACTCCTCCGAGGCGAAGGTCGCCCCGTGGATGCCGTCACGTCCGGTGCTGGCACCCACCAACAGGATGACATTGCCGACGCCGGAGGCCACCGCCCCATAGGGTTGTAGGCCCCTCTCACCTCTCTGGTGCAACAGGCCGACGCAGAGCACATTGACCAGGGGATCATCCGCATAAGCGTCATCGAAGTAAAGCTCGCCCCCCACGGTGGGTACGCCTACGCAGTTCCCGTAATGGGCGATGCCGGCGACCACACCTCGCAAGAGATCTAGTACAGGCGTATTACGATGCGCCCCTACATTCGGCTCACCGAAGCGCAGGGAGTCCAGCAGGGCGATGGGTCGAGCTCCCATGCCTAGAATATCGCGGATGATGCCCCCTATGCCGGTGGCCGCCCCGTTGAAGGGCTCCACCGCCGAGGGGTGGTTGTGGCTCTCGACTTTGAACGCTACGGCCAACTCATCATCTAGCTGGATGACCCCGGCATTCTCGCCCGGACCCTGCAGCACGCGCGGACTCTCGCTGGGCAGTTTTCTTAAAAAATGCTTGGAGCTCTTATAGCTACAGTGCTCGGACCAGTTGAGGGCGAAGAGACCCAGCTCCAGCTCGCCTGGCTCGCGGCCCAATATCTCGACGATGCGCGCCAGTTCTGCCGGCGTCAGCCCCTGGCGCGTGCCGGCTGCGAGCGTCTCGGCGCTAGGCCTAGCTAGCTTGGCAGGCATGTTATGTTTGTTTCAATCCTCGCAACAGCCGCAGGCCGTCCCCGTTGCCCAAGAGGAGCTCGGTGTTGCGCTCCGGATGCGGCATCAGCCCGAAAACCCTTCGCTTAGGATCGCAGATGCCGGCGATCGCTTCCTCCGAGCCGTTGGGGTTCTCGCCGGCATAAGTGAGGAGAACCTGCCGGTTGCGCTTCAGCTCGGCCAGGCCGTTGGGTGCTACAACATAGCGGCCCTGATCGTGAGCGATCGGCAGCTCGATCTCTTCGCCGGTTTGCAGGGCGCTTGTCAGCGGCGTATCGGCGTTCTCCACGCGCAGCCTGACCGTCTGGCAGATGAACTGTCTGGTGATATTGCGCGCCAGCGCGCCGGGCAAGAGCCCCGCCTCGGTCAAGATTTGAAAACCGTTGCAGATGCCCAGCACCAGGCCGCACCCTCTGGCCAGATAGTCGCTCAGGGCCAAGATCGCCGGCGAAAAGCGCGCGATCGCCCCGGCGCGCAGATAGTCGCCGTAGCTGAACCCGCCGGGCAGAATGATCAAATCATATTGCAAGAGGGGCGTATGGCCATGCGCCCCTACATCCTCATGCCAGAGCAGGTCGGTGGGCACCCCCAGCACCTGGCTTAGCACGTAAAAAGCGTCATGATCACAGTTGGAGCCGGGCAGGACGATCACCGCCGCCCTCACAGCGCTTCGACCTCCAGGGAGAAACGCTCGATCACCGGGTTGGCCAAGAGTTTTTGGCCTATCCAGTTGGCCCGCTCGCGCACCTCTTCCAGGGAGCCCCCCGGCAGCTTGAAGGAGATCAGCTTGCCCACGCTGGTCTCATGGGCCTCCGGTAGGCCCAGTTCTTGGATCGCCCGCTCGATCGCTTGACCCTCGGGATCGAGCAGGCCGGGGCGTGGCTCGACCAGCACTTTGACCAGATATCCGCTCATCGCACTCCCATGCGCCGCGCGACCTCCAGATAGGTCGCGCCTAGCTCGCCCTTGTCCTCGCGAAAGACGTCCTTGTCGAAGCTTTGGCCCGTCTCGCTGTCCCAGAGGCGCATGGTGTCCGGGCTGATCTCATCGGCCAAAATTATCTTTCCTTTGACACGGCCGAGCTCGAACTTCAGATCGACCAGCTCCAATTGCAGGGGTGCAAAATAGGCTTTTAAGATCCCCTGAGCTTGCAGGGCCAGCCGCTTGATCTGCTGCAGCTCATCAGGCCGGGCCAGCTCTAAGAGCTGAATATGAGACTCACAGAGCAGTGGGTCGCCCAGCTCATCTGACTTGTAGAAGAGTTCGATCAGCGGCGGCTCAAAAGCTCGGCCGCGCTCCAGACCCAGCCGCCTGACGATGCTGCCTGCCGCCCGGTTGCGCACCACGACCTCCAGGGGGATGATCTCGACCAGACGGGCCAGAAAGCTGCGCTCATCGAGCCACCGGAGCAAATGAGTAGGAATCCCTGCTGCGCCGACCAGTTCCAGCAGCTTGAGCGAGATCGCGGCCGATAGAGTACCCTTCTCAGCGATCTGGGCCCGCTTGGCCGCGTTGCCCGCGGTCACCGAGTCCTTAAAGCGGATGATGACCGTGTCCGGCTCCGGCCCTTCAAAGAGCTGCTTCGCTTTGCCCTCGTAGAGCAGTCCCATAATTTTTCAGCACCTCCTCGGCCCAATCGTACTGCAACCCCAGGATGCGCAGGGCCAGCAGCACCGCGTTGATCGCCCCGTGAGTGCCGATGGTCATGGTGGCCACCGGCGTGCCGCGCGGCATCTGTACCATGGAGAGCAGCGCGTCCAGTCCGCGCAAGGGGCCAGCTTCCAGCGGCACGCCGATCACCGGCAGCCGAGTGCTGGCAGCGATGATGCCCGGCAGATGGGCGGCCATGCCCGCCCCGGCGATCAACACCTGGCCACCGTCGGCCTCAAAGTTCCGCACGAACTCCAGCAATTGGGGCAGATGGCGATGCGCCGAGAGGATTTTTAACTCGTAGGGCACCTGCCCCTCCTCGAGCAGCCGCCGCGCTGCGGTGAAGACCCCTAAATCTGCCTTGCTACCTAGGATAATCGCTATTTGCCTCACGCACTATTCTAGTCCCGCTCCCCTGGCCCTGTCAACCTGCCGGCTCCTCTTGAGCCGGAGGATTCTGGCCCGGGATGCTCAGTTTTGACGGAGGAACGGCAGATCGTGTATAAAGTAGCGATCACGACCCATACGATCAAGTTACCGAGATGGATTGGAGATGCGCTAAGTGGAAATTTATGAGCCTTTCAAAGATATTTGGGTGCTGGTGAGAGGGGGAGGTGAGCTGGCTTCGGGAGCGGTCAAGCGGCTCAACTGGGCGGGATTCCCCACGGTAGTCTTGGAGCTGGAGCAGTCATTGGTGGTCAGGCGGCTGGTCTCCTTTGCCCAAGCGGTTTTCGCCGGGGAGTGCGAGGTCGAGGGTGTCACCGGCCAATTGGTGCGAAATTTGGACCAGGCGAAGAGATATATTCAGGAGAGCGGGGGAGTGCCAGTCCTAATAGATCCTGAAGCCAAGACGCTCGCCGAGTTGCAGCCTACGGTGTTGCTCGATGGGCGGATGGCCAAGCGACCTTTGGACACCAGTATTGACCAAGCTCCGATAGTAATCGCCCTGGGGCCGGGAATCGAGGCCGGGGTCTGGGCCGACGCCGTGATCGAGACCAAAGGCGGCTCCCAGGTCGGTCGGGCGATCTACCGCGGCAGCACCATCCCCGATGACGGTCTACCCTGCAGCAGCTCCGGCTATCGCCAGGAGCGGGTGCTCCGGGCTCCGACCTCCGGATTATTCCGGGGGCGGCGAGAGATCGGGGATACGGTTGAGGCAGGCGAGATCGTCGGCTGGGTGGATGACCAGCCGGTAAAAGCGGGAATTTCGGGCGTCTTGCGTGGGATACTCTATAGCGGTCTGGAGATAGAGCGAGGGACCAAGCTGGGGGATATAGACCACCGCGGGGAGTCCTCAGATTGCTGCCGCACCTCGGAAAAGGCCGACTCGGTAGCCTGCGGGGTGCTGGAGGCCATCTTTCATCTGGGCCTGGAGAAGGGAATTTTCGCCTGATTGAGCCAATTAGCAAATGCTGATCAAGAATATCGCCGCGCTGATCATAGAAGCTGGCCAGCCCTATCTGCGGGATGCTTATCTGCTGATCAAGGAGGGCTTGATCGCCGAGGTCGGCAGTGGCCCACCTCCCCCATCTGGCGCCGATCGGGTGCTGGATGCCGGTGGCAAGCTGGTCCTGCCGGGCTTCGTCAACACCCATCATCACCTGTGTCAGACCCTGACCCGGGCCTATCCTCCGGTGATGGACGCGCCGCTGTTCGACTGGCTGAGAAAATTATATCCCCTCTGGGCCAAGCTGGATGAAGAGGCGATCTATCTGAGCAGCCTGGTCGGCATGGCCGAGCTGCTGCTCTCCGGCTGCACCACCACCACAGACCATCATTATGTCTTTACAGCTAAGTTAAAGCAGGCGGTAGATATTCAGATCGAGGCCGCTCGCGAGATCGGGATGCGCTTTCAGCCCTGCCGGGGCAGCATGAGCTTGGGTGAGCGGGAGGGCGGCCTGCCGCCCCAGAGCCTGGTCCAGAGCGAAGAGGAGATACTACAAGATTCTGAAAGACTCATCGAGCGGTATCATGACCCCGCCCGCGCCGCACCGATCCGGATAGCGCTGGCCCCCTGCTCGCCCTTCTCCGTCAGACCGGAGTTGATGCGCGAGACGGCTAAGCTGGCCAGAAAATATGGCGTGCGGCTGCACACCCATCTGGCCGAAACCCAGGACGAAGAGAGATTTTGCCTGGAACGCTTTGGCTGCCGGCCGGTGGATTATTTGGAAGAGCTGGGCTGGCTGGCCGCTGACGTCTGGATCGCCCACGGGGTCTATCTTAACGAAGAAGAGATCAAGCGCCTGGGCCAGGCGGGGGTAGCGCTGGCCCACTGTCCCAGCTCCAATATGCGCCTGGGCTCCGGGATCGCTCCCATCGTAGCTTTAAGAGAGCAGGGCGTAGCGGTGGGGTTAGGGGTGGACGGCAGCGCCTCCAACGACTCGTCCAATATGCTGCTGGAGCTGCGGCAGGCTCTCTATCTCCAGCGGGTGATCCACGGCCCTGCCGCGCTCAAGGTGCAAGACGTATTGGAAATGGCCACCCTGGGTGGAGCGCGCTGTTTGGGCCGGGAGGAGCTGGGCAGGCTCCAAGTGGGTCAGGCGGCCGATATAGCCCTCTTCGATCTTGGAGAACTCAATTATTCCGGAGCGGGCGATCCGCTGGGCGCCCTGGTGCTCTGCGGTCCGACCAGCGTGGAGACGCTGATCGTCGGAGGCCAAGTGATAGTCAGTGAGCACCGGCTGCAAACTATAGATTTGGAAAAGATAAAAAGGCGGCACCGAGAGAAGGCGAAAAAGATCCAGGGGGACTGGCTTTAGAGAAGCAGCGCCTAGTTAGGTAAGGTGTTCCATGCTCCTACAATGCTACTTGCAGGACTTTCTTCAGCGCCGGTGGCACTTTGATCGGGAAAAAACGATCAGATGGATAGCCATAATCTTCACCGCTTTCGTCGATGACGCGCAAGTGGCCATGTGAGGCCGCCTCGTCGTCGGGGATGATACGATACAGCTTGCCCACCTCCAGCGACGCCGGATAGCCTTCGTTATTAACACAAACGGCGAATTGCACTTCCATTTCAGTCGCGCTTTTCATGGCTAGTTACTCATGGTTCGCTCAAATTGGGCAGCGGTTTTAAGAAATGCTGACAAACCCGCGAGTAGACATCGGGAGGCAGGCCCAACAGGGACAGAATGCGCCGGTGCACCGAAGAGAGTGGCGTCATAAGCCGCTGTATCCGCCCGGCCTGTTCCACCACCGTCAGAGTCAAGCCCTCAAAGGCTCGCAACATCATCTCCGTGCTGGGTCGGGCAGTGGCCCGTTTGGGGTTTCCAGGGTAGATCCCGGCCAGCTTCCCGTCTTCCTGTTGTAACTGCCGCCGAGCCTGAAACTCCAGCAGCGTTAATACCCGCAGCCCGATCATTAGTAGCCGGATCAGCCCGGTGACCCGCTGATCGGAATCCAGATAGATCGGGGTCAAGGACAGTGGTTTGCCTTTGAGCCGCCCGAAGCCACGCTCGACCAGATACTCGGCTCGGTAGGCCAACACCGCCTGTTCCAGCGACAACTGCTCGGCGGGTTGGTTGCTGGCATAGACCCGCCAGCCCAAGCGCTCAATGGCCTGGGCCAGAGCAGCCTCATCGACCTGGGCGCTGACCTGGGCAACGCACTCCTGGATCACCCGGCCAGGACGGTCGCGGTAGCCTCGCACCGTCCGTTCGCTCACCTGGATGCTGATCTGCCATTGGATCAGTCCCTTCACCCGCTGCTGGGCCACCAGTTGCTGGACGGTGGCAGCCAGCTTGGCTTCCTCGCTCCAACGCTTCTTGCCCTGACGCCGCTCATTCAAACCCACGATCGCTGCCAGCGCCTGCTCCACCCGCCGACGCAGCGCTTCCTTCTGACCTTTTGCCAGCTTCAGCGAGCGCACTACCAACCGCCGCTCCATCCACTCCAGGGTCCGGCCCTCAACCGTGGCCCTCAAGGCCAAGGAAGTCTCATAGCCCTCGGCGATCTTCTCCGGCTCAGCGCTAGGATCGCTGGAGCGGTAGACTGGGATCAGCGCCTGCTGGACCGCTGCCAGTAACTGCTCCCAGTCCTCCTGGCTCACCTGGACCTTCGTCAGCGGGCAGAGGTAGTAGTCGCCGCTGGCAGCGATGAAGGCTCGCGTCTGCTTGGCCGCCATCTTACAGTCGCCAATGTAGGTGACCCCGCTCCGTCCTAGACTCTGCTGCACCCGTTGGATCTCCGGCAGATACAACGGGTCATCAGCCCGGTTCCCCGCCACCACCGTGGTGGTCACCGGCAGACCCAGCGGATCCAGCACCGACAGATTGATCTTGACCTGAGGCAGGTCGGGTCGGCGATCCTTGCTGTGACCCAACTGAAACAACCCCTCGGGGGTAACCTCCAGGTAGCCCTTGGCCGTGGTACTGTCAATGCGCACCTGACTCGTGGCCAGATCATACACCCGCACCGTCCGTTTATTCAGCGCCTGCTCAAATTCGGCCCAGGCTTGATCCTCGCTCAACTGGTCCAGCACCCGCGCCAGCCGATCATCGCTCCAATCCAGCGCTCGCAGCGGCTCCCCCAGACATGCCGCCAACATCTCCAGCCGTTGCTCGGCCCAGGGCTGGACGTGGCTCAAGCGATGGTTGGCTTCCGAGAGAATAAAGCTCAGCCATACGCTGGTCACCTGGCCCAGGCTCAATCCCTGCCAGTGGCCATGAGTGGGAAACTGTTGGTCCAGCAACGAGGCTACCTCCATCTTCGCCAGTTGCGCCAACAACAAAGGGATGTCGTCCACTCGTTCATTCTTGATGGTAAGTTTCTCGCTCATACCAACAGCTTACCCCAATCTCTGGAACTCATCCAAATTTTGAGCGAACCATGAGTATAGGCGTTGGTCTATTGAAACGGCTCTTGCGGCAGGCAGGAGTCTCCCGTGACGAATGGTTGGGAAAGTGAAGCGGAGGTTGGTATGCAAAGAATGATCGCAATTTACATTGAAAAACTACCGGAAGGAATGTATCTGGCCACGTCGGATGAGGTGCAAGGGTTGGTGGCGCAGGGGCACACTATCTGGGAGACACTGGAGATCGCCCGTGATGTGGCTCGCAAACTGTTGGAAGCCCAAGGTTTATTGACCAAAGATCAAGGAGTGCTTGATCAGTTTGACTATTTACCCGGCTCATGATCAACGTCTCTTCCTTGCCCCTCATGCGAAATACGAGTAAGTTTGCCGCGCTCGATAAAGGCTATGCAATTCCCGTAGAGGCACTTGAGATATGATCATCTA
>ENA-ORDP01000967-ORDP01000967.1-marine-sediment-metagenome-genome-assembly--contig:-NODE-967-length-16915-cov-2.818921_pt1 | contig 16915 bp, 12 predicted proteins | sample MGYA00248627_ERZ508539 | MGnify/ENA primary metagenome ERZ508539 (study PRJEB26208, sample SAMN05571518) | marine sediment metagenome | biome: deep sea; feature: Hydrothermal vent; material... | reverse complement strand
TTCTCCTTCATTCGACATAACCGCCTCCTGCATTGCAAAGGCTATGTCGAATCACAAAAAGGTTAATCTTTTCTATCTAATGTTTGCTCGATTACCCTGACCCTAGTTAGCACAACACTCAGCTTTCGATCTTTGGCGTAGCTCCTAGGCTTAACCTTCTTCCAGCCAGTCCTCGATCAAGGCCCTAGCGATGGTGTCAGGGCGGGGGAGGCTGAAATCCAGGCCTTCGACGTTCTTTAGTTGGGCCTTGGTGACCCAACGGGCGTCTTCGAGTTCCGCGTCATGCAATTCGATGTGGGTGCTTTCGGCTTGGGCCCGAAACCCCAGCATGAGCGACGCGGGAAAAGGCCAGGGCTGGGACGAGACGTAGCGGACTTGACCCGCCTTGATTCCCGTTTCCTCCATGACCTCGCGAACCACCGCTTCCTCCAGGCTTTCTCCGGGCTCGACGTAACCGGCCAAGGTCGAATAGACGCCTTTCGGCCAAGGGGCTTGGCGGGCGAGCAGGCACGCGCCCCCTTCGCGGCCGGGGCGCGATACCAGCATGATGACGGCGGGGTCCGTGCGCGGGAAGTGCCTGGCCCCGCAAGAGAGATCCGTGCAGTCGCGGGCGTGCCCGCCTTCATAGGCCTGGGTCGGCGCGCCGCAATCGCCGCAAAACCGGTGCCGTGCGTGCCAATGGGTCATGCCGCGCGCATAGGCGAGAAGGGCTCCGTCGGCCCGGTCCAGCAAGGGCCCGACGTCGCGGAGGTCGCAAAATTCGGCCCGGTCCGGGATCGAGGCCAGCTCCGGCAGTTCGCGGGACGACACATCGGCGGCAAACAGCGCTGCGCCGTCCTCGATCCCTAGGAAAACCACTTGGTCGGAAATTTGCAAAAGCCCACGCGCGTGCGCCCCGGTCAGGATCACGGGATGGGGCCGGTCGTCCCCCGAGACCAGGTTCCGGTTTCGCCAGACGGGTACCACCCGGGTCGTGCGGTCGTGGAGTCTGTCGGCGACCCAGGTTTCGTCCCGACGTTTGTCCGTCGCCCTGTCCAGAGGGTTGCCTGAATAGTGCAGTTTTATTTTCATATTACGGGACTCTTGCATAGATAAAGACCCCTGGGAATACCCGTATGGTTAACGGCCTAGTAAGACATTTGACTTACCGTTCTTGATGTTTGGATGGGAGAAATATTTCCTATCGTTGCGGAAAGTGCTCGAATTAAGCCGAAAAGCCTAAAAAAGGCTCGGTGATGAGGTTAAAGAGTTTTATGGCGGCTGCACGATTCAAGCTGTTGATTCCATTGTTTTTTCTGCTCCAGGCCTGTGCCCAGCAAAGTTGGATCGCAAGCATGGCCGCCAGCGGCTGTGTTGCCGATTCGGAAAAACTGGTATCGGAGGCCGACTGGACCGATCCGGGCAAGCTGAGCGTAAGAATTCGCCAGGGTGAATTCACGCCCATGGTTTTCGCCCTGACCAAGAACCGCCCTTACGAAATTGAGTTCGAAAATGCCGACGATGTATCCCATGTTTTTCAAGCGCCAGATTTTTTCCGTTCGGTCGCTTTCGATAAAATAGTGGCCGATGGCAAGGAGATTAAGAAAATATGTCCGCGGTCGCTCGTTATCGAACCCGGAAAAAAATTGATGGCTTATCTTATTCCCGTCCGGGATGGGCGTTACGAGTTTTCAGACAATACCTTCAATCTTCCAACGGGGCCCTTGGCCGGTGTCGGCGGATCTATTTCCATTGAGAAGAAAAGGGGATTCCTGATCCGGCCCCCGAAGAGCATTCCCCCTTACCCCGAAGGAATCAGGGAATTCCTGAACGCGCCGGTGCGCCCGCCGGTCGAACCTGGCCCCGGCCCACAGCCGGGCGGTCTTTTCGACGATACGGAACAAAGCCCCCCGGCCGAACCGGGTGGGTTATTCGACGACCAGGAACAAAACCCTCCGGCAGAACCGGGGGGCCCCGCTGAGAGCCCCGCTTCCGCTCCGCCCATCGAGGAGATGTTTGCCGACCCCCTTAAGGAAGATTCCCAAAAAGAAGCTCCCCAACAACCCATTTTCCCGCCGCCCCCCGCGCCGGTTGAAACAAGTCCCGAACCCCCGACCGTACAAGAAGAGCCCGCGCCTGCAAAAGATATCATCGAACGGGAACCCCCGGCCGTTCCGGCGCCTGTTCCGGAACCTAAACCCGAGGCTAAGAAAGCCTTGGCGCCCGATCCGGATTACGACCCGACCCTGCCGCCCCTGGAAGAACTTCTCAAGGACGAACCCGGCGACATACCGCTTTTTTCCGATGATGCGGGCTCCGATGCGCCGCTGCCCTCGCTTAAGGAACTTTTGGGGGCTGAACCCAAGGCGCCCATCCCCGCCAGGAAAAAAGGAAAGGGTACTGACGGCCACAAGGCATCCCGGGCGAAACCGGTCGTTCCTAAGGATTCCCTCCCCAAGGCTTCCGTTGCTCCCGAGGTTAAAACCCCGGAAGTGTCCCCGAAGGAACCGGAAAAGAAAGCCGTTCCCGTAGAAAAGGAAAAAACACAAAAGGAACAACAACCCGATCTCTTCGGCGACGACCTGTTTAAATTGCCCGACGACAATACGGAGGGCGGCGGCGCCGGGGCGGACGACACCTTGCTGGAGGATTCGTTGCGTTACCTGCCTTATTTCGGGCTCGGCGGGATGAACGGGGGCTAAGAATTGTCAACGGCCCGGATCATACTCTATAGTGTCCCCGGGAGGCTGGCGGCGGACGAGTTCCTCGCCAACCCGGTCAGGTCCGGAAGGAAGCAGCCGTAACGAGTTTTCGCTCGGGTCGCCGTTCAGTCTCCCACCTCATTTTCAAGGAATCAGGCTCCGGTCCGGCCCATGAGCGAACTCGAAACTTCCACGCTTCCGGGACCGGCCGACCAGTACCATGTGCTGGCGCGGAAATACCGCCCGACCACGTTTGCCGGTCTGATCGGCCAGGACGCCCTGGTGCGCACGCTGACCAACGCTATTGGTTCGGGGCGGCTGGCCCACGCCTTCATCCTGACCGGGGTGCGCGGCATCGGCAAAACGACGACGGCGCGGATCATCGCGCGCGCGTTCAACTGTATCGGCGAAGACGGCCAAGGCGGGCCGACGGCGGAACCCTGCGGGGTTTGCGAGCATTGCCGGGCTATTTCCGAAGACCGCCACGTGGACGTGATCGAGATGGACGCCGCCAGCCGCACCGGCGTCGACGACATCCGCGAATTGATCGAAGGGGTGCGCTACCGTCCCACCTCGGCCCGCTATAAGGTCTACATCATCGATGAAGTTCACATGCTCTCGAAGAACGCCTTCAACGCCCTGTTGAAAACCCTCGAGGAACCGCCCGAGCACGTCAAATTCATCTTCGCCACCACCGAGACCCGCAAGGTTCCGGTCACCGTATTGTCCCGCTGCCAGCGGTTCGATTTGCGCCGGATCGATATGGAAACCCTGTCGGCTCATTTTGCCCGCATCGCCGAAAAAGAAGGGGCGGACGTTAGCGAAACGGCCCTGGCCTTGATCGCGCGGGCCGCCGACGGCAGCGTGCGCGACGGCTTGAGCCTGCTCGATCAGGCTATTTCCCACATCGAGGGAGCGGTCAGCGAGGAAACGGTGCGCTCCATGCTTGGCCTGGCCGACCGCACCGCCGTTTTCGACCTGCTGGACGCGGTGATGAAGGGCGACATCGTGGCAGCCTTGGACCAAATGGCGGCCCAGCACGCCGCCGGGGCCGATCCGGCCCAGGTTCTCGAAGACATGCTCGATCTGGTTCACTGGATTACCCGCATCAAGGTTTCGCCCGCCAGCGCCGACGCGCCGGGTGTGGCCGAAGCCGAACGGGTGCGCGGTCGCGACATGGCCGGACGCCTGCCCATGGCCGCCGTAACCAGGGCCTGGCAGATGGTGCTTAAGGGTTTGGGCGAGGTGCGCATCGCGCCGCGTCCCGAACAGGCCGCCGAAATGATCCTGATCCGCCTCGCCTACGCCGCCGATCTGCCGAGCCCGGAAGAAACCCTCCGCGCCCTAAAAGACACCAAGGCCGGCCCGGCCCCAACGGTTTCGTCACCGCCGGCCTCGCCCCGTCGGCGATCCAGGCAAGACCGGTCGCGGGGGGGGGCGGGGCGCAAGCCGTCAGGCTGGAAGAAACCGAACCCGGCCGTGAAGAGATCCCCGGCCCGGCCACTTTCGAAGACGTGGTCGAACTGGCCGGACGGCTTCGCAACGTGATCCTCCACGCCAATCTTTTCAACAACCTGCATCTGGTTCGTTTCGAACCGGGCCGCATAGAATTCCGCCCCGGCGACCATGCGCCCTCGGAGCTGGCCCACGATTTAAGCAAGTTCCTAAACGAGAACACGCAAAGGCGGTGGGTGGTGACGGTTTCGGGCGAGGCCGGAGAACCGACCTTGCGCCAGCGTGACGAGGCCCGTGCGGCGGCGGCCAAGGCCAAGGCGGCGGGGGCCACCCGTTTTTGCATGGGCGCCGCTTGGCGCGGGCTCAAGGACAGCGACCTGGACGGCGCTCGTGAAATGGCGCGTGCGGTGAAGGCGCTGGGCATGGAGACCTGCATGACGCTGGGCATGCTGAGCCAAGAGCAGGCTGAGGCGTTGAAGGAAAGCGGTCTGGATTATTACAATCACAACATTGACACCTCTCCTGAATACTACGGCGAGATCATCACCACCCATGACTTCCAGGACCGCCTGGAAACCCTGAACGCGGCGCGCCGGGCGGGCCTCAAGATTTGCACCGGCGGCATTATCGGCTTGGGTGAGGGCCGCGAGGACAGGGCCGGCATGCTGGAGGCCCTCGCCAACATGGACCCCCATCCCGAAAGCGCGCCGATCAACATGCTGACGCCCATCGCCGGAACCCCCCTTGCGGACGCGCCGCCCTTGAGCCCGCTGGAGATGGTCCGCATGGTGGCGGCGGCGCGCATCCTCATGCCGCGCTCCCATGTGCGTCTGTCGGCGGGGCGGGCGGGTATGAGCGCCGAGGCCCAGGCCTTGTGTTTTTTCGCCGGCGCCAACTCCATTTTTTACGGCGAGAAACTGCTCACCGCCGACAACCGGGACCTGGACGAGGACCGGGAGCTTTTCAGCCAATTGGGACTTAATACCAACTTGCATAATTAAACACCCATTGTGATCGCTTATCCCGTTTCCTCGGTAGGAGAGGGCGCGACGGCGATGCCAAAGCATCGTTTAGCGTTCTCGACGCCCCGAGGGGACGGGAGAAGCGACCCGCTGGGCGGTGTTGCGAGGCTTCCGGACGTCGTCGCGCGCCGCTAAAGGTGGATAAACACCATGGCGCGACGCGCTCCTAGCCGGAAGCCTCGCAACGCCGTCACAATGGGTGTTTAATTATGCAAATTGGTATTAGCGCACAAGCACCGTCTTCGTAACGGTGAACGCCCCGGGCTTCGAGTTTTTTCGCGCCAGGGTGATTTTCCCCACGTAGGTCCCGGGGCGCCATATGGATTTTTTGCGGGGCGCGCCGGAGAATAAATAATAGCGGGCTAAGTTTTTCTTGATGCGGAAGCGCTTTTCCATGAGCTTGTTTTTTTTGGGGCCGGCGATCTCGAGGGTTATCTCGTCGCCCTTTCTCACATTGAAGATATCGGCCCAAAGGACGATGGCCCGCGCCTTAATCGGAATCCGTTCTTGCGCGTACTTGCCCTCGCGCATTTTTTCGACGTCGGGCGGTTCGGCGGCGAAGCCCGAATTGTAGATGGCGGTGGGCCGGTAGGGCAGCGCCTCCAGCGTCTCGTCGTCCCAAAGGGGATTTTCGCCGACCCCGCATTTCTTTTTGCGGTTTTTGCCGGCGAAGGGGTCGAGGACCTTCTTGCCGTTCTCCACCTGAAAGTGGAGATGGGGGAACATGGTCAGGCCCGAAATCCCGACCTGGCCCAGAAGACGCCCGCGGCTCACCCGGTCCCCTTTCTTGACGACGACGCTTCCCCGGCGCATGTGGCAGTACTGGGTTGTCATGCCGTTGTCGTGCCTGATTCTGACGGCGTTGCCGCATTCCCTTTTTTTAATGAAGCTGGGGCGGATTTTTTTGAAACTGACGTCCGCCATGCCGTCGCGCATGGCGATGACGACGCCCGGAGCCGCCGCCTTGACGGCGACGCCCTGGCGCATCGCCTCCATATCGCGGATGGCGAAGTCGGTGCCCTTGTGCATGTCATTGGGCGGCGCATCGTAGGTGGCGTCGCCGCATGCGTAGTCCAGTACGCCCTTGCCCGGCTTGAGGTCCACGTAGTTGGCGATCCAACAGGTCTCGCCGAACTCGCAAGCGATGGGAAGGCTCAATTTGAAGCCGCCGTCCTCCCCGGCGCTCCAAGCCACCGCCGGCAGCAGGTAGGCGAAAACGGCGAGCAACCCAAGCAAGGGGCTTTTTATGAGGGTTCCCGGGAAAATCATGTTTTTTTTCATTTTTCGCCTTTTTTTTCAGCGTAAGCTATGCGGGAGCGTTACCCCGTTGGCCTATTTGAGGCTTTCCAGCGTCTTCAGAATTTCTCGTTTCTTGCCTTTGGTATATTGGTATATTTCGATATCAATTTTCATGATGTGATCGACCAACCATTCCCGCAAGAACTTTCGAAGGTGTTGGATCGTTTCCGGATTGCGGTCCTTGCGCCACGCTTTGGCGAGATCGTCGACCTCGGCGACAAGGCTCTGGTGCCGACCGCGATGCTCCTCCAGTTCCGGGTAGCCGCAGACTTCCATGACCGCCTCCTCCCGCCTGAAGTGGTGGTGGGTGTAGTCGATCAGTTTTCTGATGACCTCGTCCACCGCTTCGTCAACGGTATCGTGCGTGACCTTGTTCAACAGCGAGACGAGAACCTGGTGATCCCTGTCTATGACATCGACTCCGACGCGCAAAGCGTCGTCCCATATAAGCACTTCCTTGTTCGAAGCCAGGGGCAACTCGAGCCAGAAAGTGCTGCCGGCGCCTTCCTCGCTCTCAAAGCCGATGCGCCCGGCCATTCGCTCCACAAGAAGTTTGGTCACGGTCAGGCCAATGCCCGTGCCTTCCCGCGATATCATCGGGTCCGTTCCAAAGCGATAAAACATTTGGAAAACGCCGGGGTAATTTTTCTTCGGTATGCCGACGCCGGTGTCGGTCACGGATAGGCGCAAGAAACCGTCCTCGGTTTCCCGGCCGTCCACGGTCACCGTTCCGCCATTCTTGTTGTATTTGATCGCATTGGAAAGAAAGTTGAGCAGGGACTGCTTGAACCGCAAACGGTCGGTGCGAAGATGCGTCGCCGGTTCGCCGTTGAATTGATCGGTGATCTTTATCCCTCGCGGCTCCCCAAGGAGAGCCGTCAGGGCCACGCAGTCCGCGACAACTTCGTTGGCGGACACTTCCTCCAAGGAAAGATCAATTTGATCGGCCTCGATCTTGGCCAGGTCAAGAATCTCGTTGACCAGCTCAAGAAGGTGATCGCCGCCCTCCAGGATGCTCTCGACATGCTCGTTCTGGGCTGGTGAAAGTGGGCTCTGGAGATCGAGCCTCAACATCTGGGCAAACCCGAGAACGGCGTTCAGGGGGGTTCGCAACTCATGGCTCATGGAAGCCAGAAATTCCGACTTCGCCTTGTTGGCCTTTTCCGCTTCTTCCTTGGCCTGTTTCAATAATACGGAAATCTTGCGCCGCCGTTCCGCCTCGGTCTCAAGCTGTTCATTTGTCTCGAGCAGTTTCTTGTGGTCGGCGTCAATTTCCTTGACCATGTGGTTGAAGCAATAGGCCAGTTGCCCGAGTTCATCATTGGAGAGGACCTCGATCTGATGGCTGAAGTTGCCCTGGGCGACATTCGTCGCCCCCCTTATCAGCTGTTCCACCGGACGCAATACGTTGGAGCGGAACACGAAGAAGATCACCAAGGCGAGGAACAGGATGATGCCGGCGTAGATGATCAGTTGTTCAATAAGGTTTTGTTGCAATAGTTGTTGAAGACGCCGGCCTTCCAAACCGATCACAATGGAGCCCAGGACATCTTCATAGTGGGTGATGGGGAAGCTCAAGACGGAGATGTCCAGATTTCCATTTTCGCCTGTTTGGGCGGCGGAAAGCCACTGCTTCAGTTGTTTGCGGGACACCCCTTCGGGGAGGTGGGTGGTCAACGGCTTGCCTGATTTGTTCAGGATAACGGCAAAGCGGATGTCCGGATCGGCGCTGATCTGACCGACAAATCGATCCAGGGTGGTGATGTCGAAGCCGAAGATGGCCTCTGGGCTGATGAGCCTAACAAAGTTCCCCAGCGCCCGCGCCTTGCTCTGCAGGGTGTCGGTTAACAGCCGTTGCTGTATATTGGTGAAATAGGCTGCGGTGGCGCCAAGGGTGAGGGTCAGCACCAGAGAGGTCCAGATAACAAATTTGAACCTCAAGCCGGGGGCATTGTCTTTTTTAGGTAAATAATTGCTGGAACCCAACTTACTGCACGCCCTCTAGAGAATAGAATCTAACATATGGCGCCCATACGATCCCATATCCCGGTTTCTCGGTAGGAGAGCGCCCGCAGGCGATGCCAAAGCATCGTTGAGGGAACTCGACGCCCCGAGAAGCCGGGATATGGGACCCTTAAGGGCGGCTTCCCAAGCCCGCCGGATGCGTTGCCCGATGCTTGTGATGCGGTGCATCATCGCGCATCGAGCGCCTAACCGGGCGAACTTGGGAAGCCGTCGTATGGGCGCCATATGTTAGATTCAATCCTCTAGGAAGCGAATGATCTTTCTGTGCGCATCGTAGGTTTCGTCATTCGCCGCATTGAAACCACTCAGTCGCGCCCTTTTCAGGATTTTCCTGCCGTCAGCTGATTCTTTGAGGGCGAGTAGCGCCTCTTTAATGCGGCGTTTCATAATTTCCGGAATCTCCTGTTTTACCGCCCAGGGTAGATGGGGGAGCGGCTCACTCACGGCAAGCAGCGCCAACTCTTCGGTATCGATCTTTTCCATCACCAACGGCAGGCGCCTGACGACCTCTCCGGCCCCCCCGGCGTCGGCTTGCCCCAGGTGCGTCGATAACACGGCGTTTGGCGGACTGACGGCGAACGCCTCCTTGTAATCGCCTTGCCGGAGCCCCGCCCGGCGTAAAAGATAGGTGGGGACGAGGTAGCTCATCATGGCGTCCTTACCGCCTCCAAACAGAATGGTTTTTCCCTTGAGTTGACCGATACGGCCTATGCCTGAATCTTTTCGGACATAGATGGCTCCCTTGATGGTTTTTTCGCCAAACTCTTCATTCTGAACAAGGACATCGTAACGCTGCTTTTCGTGAGCTTTGATATATTGATATTGGTTGAAATGCACGAGGTCATAGCGTCTGGTTTCAATATTTCTCTGAAATGCGGCGAAATTCGACGCCGTCTCCAGGCGGACCTTGACGCCCAGGATCTTTTCCAGGTGGTTGGCCAAAGGATTAAACAGGCGAATGGTGATGGCGGCGTCACGGCGGGGGAAGACCCCAATGACCAACTCCTTCTGCTGGGCCAACGCCGGCAGGTGGGGAAGTAATCCAATAATTACGAGCGCCGCAAGCGCAATTCGCCGTCGATAGACGCTAAATAGAGAATCAATATTCATCATATTTCGATAGACTCTTATTCCGGCATTTCCCAGATAACCTTCAAATCGGCTCCAACCCTACCCAAACCCCGCCGCTTTTGGAAGGGTTCACCCTGCACAGCGGTCTGACAGAGGGTATTGTGATTTGAGCGTGTAGGGAAGCTACGGCAACGGCTTGGTGAAAAAAGGAACAGTAAATTCAGGACGGGCGAATCGTGCGTTCCGCCGGAAAACTTACAGTGACTGTTGTTCCCTTGTTGAGGGCGCTTTCAATCTCAAGCGTACCACCGAACATTTTCATGAAGTTGGCGCAAAGATGAAGGCCGAGGCCGGTGCCTACGTGCCGGCGGGAATGCACGCCATCCGCCTGCTCAAAAGGTTTCAACGCCTTGGCGATGTCATTTTCCGACATTCCAATGCCTGTGTCCGCAACACTGAGAACGATGGTGTCGCCTCCACCCACCTTGGCCCTGACGTCTATTTTCCCGCCATTCGGCGTGAATTTGATGGCGTTTGAGATCAGGTTGTTGAGGATTTGGATCAGCGCCCTTTCATCGCTGCGCAAGGCTGGGATGTCGGGGGGCACGTTGGCGGATAAGGTTTGATTGGACGCCTCGGCCATTTTCGTCAACTGCCGGAAACTGACTTGGATTATCGAGGAAACACCCAAGGGCTCCTCCGTCAGTTCATATTTGCCTGCTTCAATCTTGGAAAGGTCGAGGACATCGTTGATGAGGCTGACAAGGAGCGTTCCGCTGTTGTAAATGTCGTTGGCGTATTCCTCGTAATGGGCGTTGCCGAGCGGCCCGAAAGTTTGCATCCTCATCATCTCGGCAAAGCCCATGATGGCGTTGAGAGGGGTGCGGAGATCATGGCTCATGGCGCTCAGGAACTCGGACTTGGCGTTGTTGGCCTTTTCGGCTTCCTTCATTGATTTGGATAACGCCAGTTCGGTCTGCTTTCTTTCCTCGATTTCAAGCTTCAGGCTCTTGATCGCCTCCTGAGTCCTCACGGTCATGCTGTTGAAAGCGCTGTTCAATGTTCCAATCTCATCCGATGTATTGACGGGCGCCCGTTCGTTCAAGTCGCCCGACTTTATGGCCTCGGCGATAACGGCGAGGGAGACGACCGGAATGATGATCCGTCTTCTGATATGGAAAAAAGCAAAGACGGAAAACAAGGTGGTCAGGGTGACCAATACGGCTGTGATATTGAGGTAGAGAATCTCTTCTTGCCGCACGAGCTCCACATCCTTCTGCGTCCGTATATCTAGGAGTTTCATGAACTCCCCGATGGGACGCATGATTCCCTCCTTGGCTTTGTGGTATTGCTTGCTATGGAGGATTTCCCGGGCCAGCTCCGGGTTCGGGTCCCGCTTGACGGTAAGGGCTCCCGCATCGTCCAGGAAGAGTCCCTTCATGGCGGCAAAGGCGATTCTTTCCAAGTGGGTCAGGTCATCGGAATTCTCCTTCGCCTCCTTCAGTTTTTCCAGTTCCTCGCCGGACAAGCCGATACGTTTCATCAGGTCTAAGAGCGCCACCTGAGGTCCGTCGGGCGTGGGACGCTCTCCGGTGGCGGTGACGATATCCCAGTAAATACCGGTGTAGTTCTCGGGCCGGGGCACCTTACCGTCACGGATATCCAGGATTTCGTAAAAGTATTTCTCAAAGATCGGATCGCCGGTCACGGCGTAAGTTCGGACCATTCTCGTCAAATCATCGGAGCTTTGGCGTAATTGATCAGCCAGCCTGACTGATTCGAAACGGCTGAAATCGGCCTCGACAATCTTGTCAAGAGAGATGTACATCTTGGACATTGTGAAGACAATTGTACTCAGCAATCCAAGGATTATCATGAAAATCAAAATAACCTGGTTTCTGACCGTCAATACTGTCTCCGACTCTTGGTCCTTGTCTTAATATACACTTGTTCTTGTTTCACTATACGTCATAGTGTCTTGTGTTTCAATAATTGAGCAATTGCTGGGGTAACGAGGCGCCTTCGTCCATAAAGGCGGTTTCCGCCGGCGCTGCGAACTTCCGCGAAACGCCGCGTTTGAATAGAGCGCCTTGAACCGGTCCGCCGGGGTTATTATATTCCGGTGAAACTGCAAAGGATGCGAGCCATGAAAGACATGAGCGAACTGAACGGCTTACGCTACGAAGATCTCGAGGTGGGGATGAGCGGCGTCTTCACCAAGACCATTTCCGAGAGCGACATTAATCTTTTCGCCGGGCTTTCCGGCGACACCAATCCCTTGCACCTGAACGCCGATTACGCCGCCGCCTCCCGCTTTGGCGCGCGCATTTCCCACGGCATGCTGACCGCCGGGCTTCTTTCGGCGATTTTCGGAACCAAGGTTCCCGGGCCCGGGTGCGCCTACGTCAATCAGAGCCTAAAGTTCAAGGCGCCGGTGTATATCGGCGACACCGTGGCCGCCCGGGCGACCCTGACCAAGCTTGTGCCCGAAAAGAATTTTTCGGAATGGCGCACCGAATGCGCGGTCAAGGGCGAAGTGGTCATCGAGGGCGAGGCCACCATTTGGACGCCGTCCAAATAGCTTTTCCCCTTGACCCGCTCAAGGGGCGCTGACACTTTCCCGTCCACCATGAAAATTTTTCGACATTACGAGGACTTGCCCGAGGAGGCGCGGGGCGCGGCGGTGGCCATCGGCAACTTCGACGGCGTTCACCTGGGCCATCAGGCGGTGATCGGCGAAGCCGGACGCTGCGCCCGGGATCTCGGCGTTCCATGGGCGGTGCTGACCTTCGAGCCCCATCCGCACGCGTTCTTCGGCGTTGAAAAAGCGCCTTTCCGCCTGACGCCCTTCAAGACCAAGTCCTGGCATATTGAGGCCTTGGGCGTCGATGTCATGATTGTGCTGCGCTTCGATAAGGCGTTCGCCGAGCTTGACGCCCCGACCTTTGTTCACGACGTGCTGATGGGCGGGTTGAAGGCGCGCCATGTGGTGTCGGGCTATGACTTCGTCTTCGGCAACGGACGCAGGGGAAATTGCGAATTGCTGCTTAATATGGGGGTCGAGGAGGAATTCGACTTCACCTGCGTCAGGCCGGTGCACGATAACGCCAGCGAGGCCTATTCCTCCACCCGCGTCCGCGAGTTCCTGGTTGGCGGCGACCCCCGCGCCGCCGCTGGATTGCTGGGCCGGCCATTCGAGATCGAGGGACTCGTTGAACAAGGCGGCAAGCGCGGCGCCGCCATCGGCTTTCCCACAGCCAACCTGCATCTCGGCGAATACCTGCGCCCGCGCCAGGGCGTTTACGCGGTGCGCGCCGGCGTCGAGCAAGACGGCGCCCTGACGTGGCTGGACGGCGCCGCTAATTTTGGCCAACGGCCCACCTTCGGCGGCGATGACGTTATTTTGGAGGTTCATATTTTCGACTATAAGGGCGATCTCTACGGCCAACACTTGCGCGTTCAGTTGGTGGATTACCTAAGGCCCGAAAAGAAGTTCGGCGGCGTCGACGACCTGAAGGCGCAAATCGCCGCCGATTGCGAAAAGGCCCGGAAGCTCTTATCCGAATGACCATGGACTATAAATCGACCGTCTTCCTGCCCCGGACCGACTTTCCCATGAAGGCCGGCCTGCCCCGGCGCGAGCCGGAAATGCTCAAGCGCTGGCAGGCCATGGACATGCAAGGCCGCTTGCGCCAGGCGGCCCAGGGGCGCCCGGCGTTCACCCTCCATGACGGCCCCCCTTACGCCAACGGCCACCTGCACATCGGACACGCGCTCAACAAGATCCTCAAGGACGTGATCGTGCGCTCCCAGCAGATGCTGGGCAAGGACGCCAACTACGTTCCCGGCTGGGACTGCCACGGCCTGCCCATCGAGTGGAAAATCGAGGAGAAATACCGCAAGGACGGAAAGGACAAGGACGCCGTGCCCCTGGTCCGGTTCCGCCAGGAATGCCGCGAGTTCGCCGCCAAGTGGATCGACGTCCAGCGCGAGGAATTCAAGAGGCTGGGCTGCGTCGGCGATTGGGACAATCCCTATTCCACCATGACCTTCAAGGCGGAGGCCCGAATCGTCGAGGAGCTGGGCAAATTCCTCATGGACGGCTCGCTTTACAAGGGGGCCAAGCCGGTGCTGTGGTCGGTGGTCGAGAAAACCGCCCTGGCCGAGGCCGAAGTGGAGTACCACGACCATACTTCGACCACCATCTGGGTCCGCTTTCCGGTGGTTGAAACACAGGACGATAATCTCAAAGGGGCCTCCATCGTCATCTGGACGACGACGCCCTGGACAATCCCCGGCAACCGCGCCGTCGCCTTCGGCCCCGAACTGCACTACGCCGTCTATGAAGTGGACGCCGTGGCGGAGGGAAGCTTGGCCGTAGCGGGAGAACGCCTAGCGCTCGCAGAGGAGTTGGCCGAAAGCGTCAAGACGGATGGAAAAATCTCCGAATGGCGTCTGGTGGGCAAGGCGGCGGGGCTGGACGGAACCGTCTGCCGTCACCCTTTTCACGAACAGGGTTATGACTTCGAGGTTCCGGTTCTGCCCGCCGGCTTCGTCGATGTGGAGACGGGAACCGGTTTCGTCCATGTGGCCCCCGGCCACGGCGCCGACGACTGGGAGCTGGGCGTAAAGCATGGGATTTCCGTTCCCGACACCGTCGGCGGCGACGGTTTGTTTTTCGCCGGCGTTCCCCTGTTCGCCGGCAAGCATGTGTACAAGGCCGACCCGGACGTGGTGGCGGCGCTCACCAAGTGCGGGGCGTTGCTGGCCTCGGGCAAGCTCACCCACAGCTATCCCCACTCGTGGCGCTCCAAGGCGCCGCTGATCTTCCGCAACACCGCCCAGTGGTTCATTTCCATGGACAAGACGGGGCTGCGCGAGCTGGCCCTGAAAGCCGTCGACGCCACCCGCTTCGTCCCGGCCAAGGGCAAGGCCCGCCTGCGCGGCATGATCGAGACCCGGCCCGATTGGTGCGTTTCCCGCCAGCGCGCCTGGGGCGTTCCCATCACCGTCTTTGTCGATCACGACGGAAAGCCCCTGCGGGACCAAAAGGTCATTGACCGCATCGTCGCGGCGGTGGCGGCGGAAGGCGCCGACGCCTGGTTTGCGTCCGATCCGTCGCGTTTCTTAAGCCCCGAGCACAAGACCGAGGATTTCCATCAAGTCACCGACATCCTGGATGTGTGGTTTGATTCGGGCTGCACCCACGCCTTCGTTCTGGAGGATCGGGACGATCTCGAATGGCCGGCCTCACTTTACCTTGAGGGCAGCGACCAGCATCGCGGCTGGTTCCAGTCCTCGCTGCTGGAATCCTGCGGCGCCCGGGGCCGGGCGCCCTACGAGGCGGTGCTCACCCACGGCTTCGTCATGGCCGAGGACGGTCACAAGATGTCCAAGTCCCTGAACAACGTGGTGTCGCCCCAGGACGTCATCAGCCAGAGCGGCGCCGACATCCTGCGCCTGTGGGTGGTGGGCTCGGACTATTCGGAGGATTTGCGGATCGGTCCCGAAATCCTCAAGCAGCACGCCGACATCTACCGCCGCCTGCGCAATACGCTACGCTTTATTCTCGGCAATTTGAGCGGCTTCGAGAAAACGGAGCGCCTTCCCCGCGAGGACATGCCGGAGCTTGAGCGCTGGGTTATGCACCGGCTGTGGGAGTTGGATCGGCTGTTGCGGACGGCTTGCGAGGACTTCCAATTCCACGCCCTGTTCTCGGAGTTGCATACCTTCTGCGCCGTCGATCTTTCCGCCTTCTACTTCGACATCCGAAAAGACGGCCTGTATTGCGAGAGCGCCGGCTCCGTCATCCGCCGGGCGTCGCGCACGGTGTTGGACGAGCTGTTCAATTGCCTTGCCGCCTGGCTGGCCCCCTTCATCTGCTTCACCGCCGAGGAGGCCTGGCTGGCCCGCAACCCGGGCGAGGACGAAAGCGTGCATTTGCGCCCCTTCCCGGAGATTCCTGAAAGCTGGCGCGACGATAAGCTGGCGGAGAAATGGCGGAACTTGCGCGAAGCCCGCAAGGCGGTCACCGGCGCCCTTGAACTGGCCCGCGCCGGCAAGAAAATCGGCTCAAGCCTACAGGCGATCCCGGCGATTTACTGCAACGCCGATATCCAGCGCCTATTCGAGGGCGTTGATCTGCCGGAGCTGTTCAATACCTCGGGCGCTCATTTCGAGGACGGCGCGCCGCCGCCGGACGCCTTCGCCCTTGACGACGTTCCCGGCGTCTCCGTCGAGGTGCGCCTGGCCCCTGGAGAAAAATGCCGGCGCTGCTGGAAGGTGCTCGAAGACGTGGGCGCTGATCCCAAGCACCCCGAAGTCTGCGCCCGCTGCGCTGACGTGGTGGCCTCGCTTTGAGCCCGAAAATATCATTGACGCGAGGCCTGATCGTCGCCGCCGTGGTCCTGGCGGTGGACCAAGCCACCAAGTGGTGGATCGTCTTCAAGGTCATGCAGCCGCCCACCGTCATTCCCGTGACGCCTTTTTTCAATATCGTCATAGGCTGGAACCGGGGCGTCAGTTTCGGCATGTTCAATTCCGATTCAGGTCTGAACGAATGGATTTTGCCGTTGGTGGCGCTGGTCATCGTCGCTGTTCTGGCGGTTTGGCTGATCCGCGCCGAAAAACCGGTGATCGCCCTGGCATTGGGTTCTGTGATTGGCGGTGCTCTTGGCAATGTCATCGACCGTTTCCATTATGGCGCGGTCGCGGATTTTCTGGACCTCTATATTGCCGGGTATCACTGGCCGGCTTTTAACTTCGCCGACACCGGAATCAGCATCGGCGCCGTTATTCTTGTCGTTGATTCCTTGTTTGGCGGCGACGATAAGAATAAACTGAAGGAGTCGGGGACAGCGAATACGCAAGGACCGAACGACCAGAAATGAAGAAAGCCCTGTTTCCTGTTATCAGCCTCATCGCCATTGGCCTGACCAGCGCCTGTGAAGGCGATCGGACAATTTTCGGCGAAGACAAGCAGGCGCCTGATGAATTCGCCGTTTATTCCCGTGCGCCGCTGAGCCTGCCGCCCGATTTTGGACTCAGGCCGCCGCGACCGGGCGTCACCCGGCCGCAGGTGGTGGCACCACGTAACGATGCCCGGAAAGCACTGCTCGGAAGCGAAGCCCAGCCGGTGGCGGCCCGGCAAGGTGATAAAGAAATGACGCCGGGGATGATCGCCTTGCTGAAACAGGCCGGCGCCGACAAGGCCGAACCGGAGATCAGGGCCCTGGTTAACCGGGAAACCTTCCTGCTGTCGGGCGGCGGTGACGAAAATTTCGTCGATAGCATTTTGTTCTGGCGGCAAGATCAGGGGTTCAAGGGCGCGGTGATTGATCCCGGCCTGGAGCAACGCCGGTT